>Ga0307517_10008598_pt1 | contig 14623 bp, 4 predicted proteins | sample 23_EM_MG_FD_194515 | JGI IMG/M metagenome (GOLD analysis project Ga0307517, IMG submission 194515) | Populus trichocarpa ectomycorrhiza microbial communities from riparian zone in the Pacific Northwest, United States - 23_EM | ecosystem: Host-associated > Plants > Roots > Unclassified | place... | reverse complement strand
TACAAATCTAAGAAAAAAAAAAAGATGAAAGAAAAGGTCTTGTATACCACCTGATTAATAAAAGAGAAACTAATTAATTGATGAAGAAAAGAGAGAATTAGCTATAGATAGCTTCTCTATTGTGAAAGTAAAACCCACAGAGAATGAAGTTTTTTTTTCCCTTTTTTTTTCCATTCCTTTAATCACTCTCCCTCGCTCACACTTTTTCCTACTCTTTTGATCACTCTCCTCTTAGTTTTTAAGAGCATCCATATCCATGCTTCTTATTTCATAGCTAAATTTGAGCTATAAGATCTTAAAAGCTATTTTAAACATCCATGCTATCTATTTTATAACTAAATTTGAGCTACAATAACTAAAAAAGGCCATTTTAGTTATCTCCTCCGACCACATCCATGCTCTTTAAAATAGAATCATGAATATTTTTTTATTCTTATTATTGCAATAAAATACTGAACAGGAGCACTGCTAACTTTTCTAGAATGGCAAGACATTTTAAAAGCAATCATGTATGAGAAAAAGCCACGACACTTTAATTCATAGCCTTTTGCCCTCATTTCTCTTTCTTTTTACTAACCTACCCCTCAATGAATGACACCTCCTATTTATATTCAGGACTGTTGCCTAGCTCATTGGTGAGCTAGGTGACACTTTATGATTTTAGGCTGGTAATTTTTTCTTTTAACTAGCGCCGCCCAATTTGTTGAATTGAGCGACAAATAAGAACCAATTTACAACTTGCTTTGTTGTTGTTGTTATTATTATTATTATGCATAACTTGCTTATTAGTGCCTAAATTTTTAATTATGTAAAAGGATAAATCATGTATGCAATTTTATTCTAGAATTATTTTAATCCAAAAATTTAAATGAATGTTAAGCAACAAGTATAATCTCAGAATTTTCTTGGACAAAATCTGGTATCTATAGTATGTAATAGTGTAGTCCTTGTATTTGTTATCATTTTTGTGCTTCACACTTATAGTCGTGGATTATTATACACCATCCAGAGAGAGAGCCACTAAGAGGTAAGTGATTTTGTTACTTTTAGAAACATTGGTAACTAGCTTCTTTAGTCACTTGGTCTGAACATCTACTTTGGATCTTTAGTTCTAGGTATCACTGTCCCGGTAAGGCTATTGATGTTGAGTTTCCCAAAACACATATTCAATAAAAATGATAAATTTAATTATTTTTAGGAGTCTCAAGGATCTTAATATATAAATTTATTGTTGTTTAGGGTTTATACGAAGATTACTTGAAGACTATATGCTCATTTTGAATTAGAATAATTGCTTTAAGGTTGGGTTATCGCAAGCCATAAACCGTCCAAATGTTCAATCTCTAACAGTAATCCACATGAATCACTAGTAAAAAATCTCCTAAACCCTTTTAAGAGAGAGAGATTGCTATGTCTTTGAGTGCTAGCTTTTCTCTTTGTGTTTTTCGGGTGTTCTGTAACTTACATAATTTTTTTCTTTGTACAAAAAATAAGAGGCATAACATTCTATTTACAGAAAAAACATGAAAACTTTGTAAATAAAAAAAATATCAATTTGTCCCTTAAATAATATCACATATATTATTTTAAGATAATTTTAGAAACTTATTCAATCAAGTCCCTTCTTGATTTTTTTTTTAGATCTAAAATCTAATACCCTATATTTATTACATTTTAGTCTCTAAATTTTAAAACTTATTTACAATCAAGCCACACTTGATTAAACATCTTAGTTTAATTGATGACCAATGGTTCTTATATGTGTGACCCATAATAAGTTGGTCCAAATATAAATCATAATCCTAAATAAAATAGGATTAAATAAATTAATTTATTATCAATTCAATATTTAATTGATTTATATTTAAAAATCAAGTACAATGTCTAGCAACATGTTATAATAACCTAAATATTATAAACATCATAAGTTGTTTGCCTTAACCTTTCAGTGATTAGTTTTTCAATGTTTATTATTATTTCATCAATAATATTCTGATTTAGATATTATAACATGAAATGTGTCTACCCTGTCAAATCATGTTTGTTCTCAATATCATAATTATTGATTTTTTGAATAAGATTTGAAACTTTTTTCAAGTCTCATTCTACCTTATACAAAGATTTGCAATTAAAACTATTTGAGAACAAATGAAATATTTTTCATAATTCACATAGGATGATGAATCCTCTATTGATTACTCAAATACCTTTATATAGTTCATGTTATACCCAATATATACCCTTTTGTTACTCTTGATTAGAACAATGTGTAATAAGATCAAAATATAATATTTCTTGTATAAGATAATTTAATGATCTCAAGTTTAAGGATCATTTATACAATTGTTACGTGAGCCTTTCCATAGATACACATGATCTCTCTATATAAAATTCTCGTGCAGGTCAGTTCAATGTAATGTCATCTGTCAAACACCTATATATGAGTTTTAGGTATCTCTCACACCTCAACTTATAAGAACAACTACTTCTTTTCATATAGGAAAGAACATAATATGTATCAGTCTCAACAACTCTAAGCAATATCTATTCTTAATATAGTATTTGATCATGACTGTTTAGGAACAATGCTTTGATGTAAAAAAAATCTCATAATTATAATAACTTTATAATTTCTTTTACAAATCATTTTTGTCCCAATGACTTTATCTTTACTCTAGATTTATTAATCAAATACTTGATGAATATCAAAGATAAATAAAACCTTTAATAAATATTAAATATATTCACATGAACAAAGTCAATGACATGTTTAACCAACCGATTGGCTACATGACATATACACTAATAATCTTCCACTTGCACTAAAGTCGATAAATCATATATCAAATACCATATCACTTTACTTGATGATAATGCTTTTATTAGGAAAATGACTCAGTAAGAAGATCTATAAAACTCTCTTAAGTGGATACACATTTTATCTTTATATCTTTCCTTTTTATGACTGTCTATGTTTATTTTTGGATAATTAATGAGACCTTGGTTCCTTTGCTTGTGCAATGGATCCATTATTATCACAGTATAGGGTTACTGGATCACCAATGCTAGGAACCACACCTAGTTCAATGATGAACTTGTTAAATCAAACAATATTTTTCGTCCCCTCAAACACAGAGATGTATTTAGCTTTAGTTATATAATCTACTTTGGTCTCTTATTTGGAATTGTTTTAACTCATATCACTATTATTTAGAGTAAAATATTACTAGACTGGATTTTTTATTTTTAATATTTGATTAAAAACTAGCATCCACATAACCATGAACTACTAGTTCATCTCCTCTATAAACTAGAAAAACATTCTTAGTTCTTCTTAAGTACTTAAAAGTGTTTTTTAACTATCTTTTAGTGACCTTCACCTAAATTAGATATATATCTACTCGTTATTCTCAAAGCATAATAGAATCATATACATTATAAGTCCTATATTAAAAGTATATAGAATCATTTTCATCCTATATCTCTTAATTAATGTTTTAGAGAACATATCCTTTGAGAGATATATCCTATGAGAAATAGGTAAATATTCTCTTTTGGATTATTCCATGCTTAACTGTTTTAATATCTTATTTATAAACATGGATTGAGACAATCTAAACAACCTTTTAAATTTATCTCTATAAATCTTTATTCCTAGTTGTTTCTCTCATATCCTTCATAGAGAGATTATTGAACAATCAGATCTTTACTAACTAAAGTAAAGCAATATCATTTCCTATTAATAATATATCATATACATATAATATTAGGAAACAACTCAACCTTTACTAACCTTTTTATAAAACAAGGCTCATCCATTTTTTTTTTATAAAATCAAACTGTTTGATTATCCAATCAAAATAGATATTCCAACTCCTTGAAGCTTGCTTAAGTCTATAAATAAATTTTTATATCTTGCCTAATTTATTGGCAAATTTCTTATATTTAAAACTTTCAGATTTTATAATATACATATCTTCTTGAAGATTCTTATTCAGGAATACAATTTTGACATCCATTTATCAAATCTTATAATCATGATATGTAATTATAACAAATAAAATCCTTATGGATTTTAACATAGTTACCAACAAGAAGGTTTCATCAAAGTCAATCTATTTATCTTTGTTTGTAACCTTTGACAACCAATATAAATTTGTACATTTTTACATCGTCATCCATATTAGTCTTTGTTTTAAAAACCCACTTATACCCAACAGGTTTTATCATTTCAGATGGATCAATCAAGGTCCATACCTAGTTGGTATACATAAAATCTGTTTCAAATTTCAAGGCCTCTAGTTATTTCTTTAAATCAATATCAGACATTGGTTTTATATAATTGGTAGGCTCATCAATTATGAGGAACTTATTATTCAGCTTCCATAAAAAGTCCATATATCATTGGTACATGACATGTCTTACTAGATCTATGAAATTATTATGCTTATTGAGCTTCAAGCCGAGCATCCAATAATATAGCCTCGGGTTTAGGTTCTACTTGTTATAGCTGTTGTAGCCAGCATGGGTTGCCTATGCCGGCACAACCTTCAGCAGCGATAGTAATGCTGCTACTACACCACCTACGACATGAGACTCCTGCCTCGCATTGCTCCACCTACAACACTACCAGCAACATCGTGGCTGTTGGCATAGCCAAGGAAAGTTGGCCATGATCGGCAGTGTTGGCAATGTTGTAGCCACTAAAAAACAATTTTTTTTTTATTTTACAGCGAGAATAAAAAATCCAGCCAAATTTTGCCGGAACAGTAGCCAAACAATTTTCTTTGAAAACCATGAGAGATTATTTTAGGAAAAAATAATTTTTGCACATAAAACTAATTTACAATTAGCACCAATAACAATCAAAACATTTAATGAATAACTCTAATCATTTAACGATGACTCTGATAGAGTTTTTCAAAATACATATATGCAACAAAAATGTTAAATTTAATATTTTTTTTTGGAGTCTCATGGATCTTGTTAGCAAATTTAGAGTTGTTTAGGGTTTATACAAAGATTATCTAAAAATCACTTGTTTTGTTTTTTTTTCTTTGAATAATTGCTTAAAGGTTGAGTTATCACGAACTACAAGTCCTCCAAATGTTCAGCTTCTAATAGTAATCCACACGAAATACTAGTGAGAAATCTTCTAAACCTTTTTAGGAGAGAGGGATTGTTATCCGTTTGAGTGCTATCTTTATGTGTGTGTTTTTGAGGTGTTTTGTAATTTACATAATATTTCTCACTATAAGAGGCATGTCATTCTATTTATAGAAAAACCTGAAAAACCTATGAATGAAAAAAAATATATCATTTTCCCCTGAATAATATCACATATTATTTCAGTATAATTTTAGAAATTTATTCAATCAAGTCCCTACTTGATTTTTTTTTCTAGATCTAGAATTGTAATCCCATGTATTAATTATATTCTAGTCTTCAATTTTTAAAACTTATTTACAATCAAGTCACACTTGATTAATCATTTTATTGTAATTTCTGACCAATAGTTTTTATATGTGTGACCTATCAGGTTCCCTATTAAGTTGAACCAAATATAAATCACAATCCTAAATAAAATAGAATTAAATAAATTTAATATCAATTCATTATTTGATTGATTTATATTTGAAAATCAAATACAATATCTAACATCGTGTCATGATCCCTAAAATATTAGGAAATTCATAAGTGATTTGACTTAACCTTTCAGTGACCAGTTTCTCAGTGTAATTATTATCCCTTCTTCAACAATGTTTTAATTTAAACATTATAGCATGAAATGTGTCTACTCTATCACATTATTTTTGTTCTCAACACCATAATTATTGATTTTTTGGATAAGATTTGAAACTCTTTTCAAATCTCATTACACCTTACCCAAGGATTTACAATCAATACCATTTGAGAACATAATGAATATTTTTTTCTAATTCATCTAGGGTGATGAATCATATCTTGATTACTCAAATACATTTATATAGTTCATGTTATACATAATATGTGCCCATTTGCAACTCTTGATTAGGACAATGTGTAGCAGGATCAAAACATAACATTCCCCATATAAAATAACTTAGTGATCTCAAGTCTAAAGATCACTTACACAACCATCCTATGAACATTTCTATAAACACAAGTGTTCTCTCCATATATAATTTTCATGCGGATCAATTTAATGTACATGTCATATAACAAGCATTTACATATTAATTCTACGTATTTCTTATACCTCAGCTTATAAGAACAATTGTTTCATTTCATAAAGAAAAGATCATATTACATATCAATCTCAACTACTCTAATTAATGTTTAGTTTTAATAGAACATTGTCCAAAAACATTTCGAAACAATACTTTGATGCAATGTGAGTTCCATAATTATAATAACTTTATAATGTTCTTTGCAAAATATTTTTTTTCAATAACTTTATCTTTACTTTAGATTTATTAATCAAATTGAATGAATATTAAAAAATAAACAAAATTTTTATTAAAAATTAAACATGTTTACATGAATAAAATCAATATCAAATATAATCAATCAACTTAGTACAAGTATATACACTAACAATTGATAGCTTTAGCATTGGTAGACAAGCTTGATCTCATCTCATCATCTCCAGGACGTTGATGCCAATCTACTGTGTCAAAACTGGAATGAAAATTATAATCTCCGTCATTAAATTCAACTGTTTTATAGTGCAATCTATTGCTCTCACCAAGCCTTGTAATGGATTACAATGATTACTTGAGCTTGGCATGTTCAAATTCATATTCTTATTGCCACAGCTACAGTCTTATCATTTGCAGTTAACTGCTATATTACAATTTTTTCCATCAATGTTATGAATGATTATTATCCATGTGAGAAATTGGTTTTCTAATGGAATACAGGCAATTGACAATGGGACTTTATGACCATGTTCATATCTATGGTGCTTGTAGTAGGATCTATTGCAACCATCATAAAAAATAAAAAATAAAAAAAACACCCTCTAGGATATTTCAAGGAGGTATATGGTTTCCAGGTAAAGATCTATGATGTACTCAAGATTCCACCCTGAACTCTGACTGATGTTATGCATCCATGATCAATAGATCGTTCCCACTGTCATCAATCTCTTTGAGGCCATGAAGCCGACAAAGTGAAGATCTCTATCTATTTATGTTCTCCACCTGATCGAGCTTCTTGGCAGTGCAGACCCTCTCCCTGTCACTCACAAACTGACCATACAGCCGTCTAATAGTGCCAAAACCTTGAAACATCCGATCAATGCATTCAGATACTTTAAGCAAAGCAGTCATGGTGTAGTTATAGTTTACCCTTTTACTGTAATTTCTCCAACTGAAATGATGCATGATGTGTGCTCAATTGCGCTAGAGAAGAAGACTTCCCTTATTATAGTTCATTTCCACAAGAGATTCCAAGCCAGTGTGAAGTAGCTTCTCAAAGAAAGGCTATCAAGACTAAAAACAGCAATGCCCTTGACAAGGCACCATTGCACTGTAGCAATCCTTGTTGACCATGGGATCTTGATTACCTCAAGACCTAGCTTATAGAGCTGGCTTCTTATTGGATTGCTGTTCTCTTCTTGGACAGCCCTGATGGTAGGGAGGCTTTGGCTATAGGAGCACGGATGGCTAGACATCTCAACATCAAATGTGACAATTAGACGGCTCCTTGAGAACGGAAACATTTCCAATGATCGAGCATGTGAAAGGAGGCTTGGCAACAAAGTGGCGAGAGCATTTAGAACTGCTGTCGTAGGAAATTATCTGGTCATGTACCAATGGAGGTGGTGATGGTGGTTGGGACAGGAACTATTTCTGTGATTAGATCAATGGAGGACCGTTTTGAACTAGTAGTGGGAACGTGGAAGGTATCATGACAGCAGATCATCAGTTTTATCAGGCTCACGAATTGGAATGAGGACAAAGATTTGGACACTATTAGCTCTCTATTGGCTTCAGCATCATTCAGGGGCACTACTACCGTCTTCGTGGTGCAACAACATGCCAGCGTAGTAAATGAAGGTCATGGGAGTAGTGGCAGTAACTGTGGAGTTGGAATCTGCACAGGATATGTCATCTCAGATGTAAATATGCATGGATCCTCCAGAAGGATGCTGACTTGAGATCTGTATGCTATAAATGCCAGTTGAACACTTAAAGAAACAAAACTATAATAGTAGAAATGTTTTAGATTGAACCTTGGACTACTTTGAACCCTGATGGTTGTTGCCTTCTGATACAGCCAATTAATTTTGCAAATTTGATCGTAGCTGTAGGCAGACTAGCAAGAAACACATGTTGCAAGTCATATGGTTGTTGTCCACTGTCCATACCAAGGAGTCCAACTTCTCACATGAATTTTTACTATGATCATTTCAATGATTTGCTGCATACATGCTTCCAAGAATCATTGCCGAAATCTATACTGATCACACGTTCTTGTGACAGAGCTTGAAGCAAGTGCAAAATAGGCTCTGGGTTTGAAGAAGAAGAAGAAAAGGCCAAAAGCTTAGTGCATATGACTTGCAACATTGAAGGTGAGTTACCTCGAATTTGTTTTGCATGTTCCACTGCAATTGGAACCTCTTCAGAGTCAGCTAAACATTTCAACAAAACCACATGGGCATCTGAATGACTTACGTCATGAGTGAGGTCACACAGAAACTTAGAAGCAACAAGGAAGTGACCTGCACAGCACACCTATGCATTTAGTAAAGCTTCAAATGTGTTTAACAGCAGTGATCACAATGCAGCAAGAGAGAAAGACCACTTCAAGTGAAAAATCAATTTAAGAAGTAATTGTCATGTATAAAAGATAGCTATCCCACAAATTGTGTACAATATAGATAAGCTGGTTAAAATCACATGCATACCTTTTCCGCAGAGGTTTAGAATCAATGTCTTCAATATATTTTGTGCAAGCATTACATCGTGATTCACATGCTTGTAGAAGACATCAACTGCAGTTTCAAACATTGTTTCTTGGCAAAGGGCTTCAAGGAGGAATCTGTGAGTTGTAGCATCAGGTGTCACCCCTTTCTCCAACATGTGATTGAAAAGCCTCGTAGCCTCTTCAATTTGACCTATTTCTGAGAATTTCCCAATGAGAATATTATAAGTTTTCAAGTTCCCTCCACATCCGATTACAAACATTTCATCCCAAAGCCTTTTAGCAGGACGCAACAGATCTTCTCTACATAACACTTCAATTAGGGAATTATACATTGAGATATCTGGGTCTAACCCTTTCTTTCTCATCTCTTGAAGCACCTCATAAGCCTCTCTCACTCTTCCACCCATGCATAAGAACGAAAACATCACATTGTAACTCTCCATATCAGAGAAATATTCATTAGAAGACAAAACACGGTATACCTCCAACAACTCATCAATCTTCCCATGCTTACATAGATTCCTACACAAATTACTCAACGTTAAAAGCGTTGGGAACTTCCCTTTTCCAATAACAAAATGAAAAAACTTCATTGCCGAATAAGGATCAATTGTCGACACTGATCCTATCAGTGCATTCAAAACATCGTCTTCCATAGGAAAGTTGCCACTTGCGATAACTTCGCCTAATTCTTTTGCTTCATATATCCGTCTTTCAGTAATCAAACCCAAAATAAACTCTCTGTAATCATTACTCCTCGGTGCCACTCCTAACTTCCTCTTCATCTTCAAAACCTCGTTCACGTCAAACACGCTTCCAAGCGATCTAAATGCTTCGGCAACAACCCTATATGCGATAAAATCAGGTTTCCACCCCCTAATTCTCAACTCATTCAATGCCCGCAAAGCCTCGCTTGTTCTTGAACCCTCACAAAGCCCATGAACAATTAAAACCGCAATAACGGACCCATTAATCAAGGAATTCCTCCCTTCAACCTCATCTACCAAGCGCAAAACTTCACCCAAATCGCCATTTCTACAAAGCCTCCATATAAATACACCAAACCCAATAGTACTAAAGCCAATACCTCTGTTATTCATTTCATCAAACACCTTCATTGCATTGTTAAAACACCCATCAGACCCCAAAGAAGCCAAAAGAGAGTTACTTGTCTCAGTCCCAAGATCTAAACTTTGTGATTTAATCTCGTTAAAAACCGAAAATGCCATCTGGGTTTTTCCTCTTTTAATCAAAGAATCAACAACAAATCGATAAATTGAAGAATCAAGAGTCAGGTTTTGAGCTTTGGCTCGCTTTAACAGTGATTCAATGGCATTGAATTGGCGGGAGAAAGAAAGAGATTTGAGTACTGAATGGTAAGTAAGTGAATTATGAGTGAACCCGGGTTGTTGAGAAGCCCAATTGAAGAAACCCAGAGCAAGAGAGTGGTGAGTTAAGAGATGTGGGTCGATGACTCGAGCCACGAGCGACTGACTCAGTGAGTCGCGACAACCGATTTTGTGTAGAGTTTGCTCTAGTAATGGATTCCATGAACGGGTCGGGATTGAGCTATTTGACTCGGTGATTAGAGCTCTGCTTATCCGAACTGCTAACTCCGTTCCCAAGCGCGCCATTCTTTTTCAAGTTTTGAGGAAGAAATGAAAACTGTAAAGGCATCTATTGCAAAACGCAGAGTTTTTGTACCACCTAAGTTTTTTCTGTTTTTTTCCCTTCAAAAACCTTTCTTTTTTTAAAGACACTCTTACGTTGAGATTAAAACATGATTGATCATCAATTTTAAAATCCATATATTTGAACTCAAATAATTGATTAAGATATTTTTATATAATTACATGTATTAAATATACATATAAAAATATGTATAAATTAACTTATATTTGATATAAAACATATTTAGCTCTATATATATATATATATATATATATATAAACACTTATAGATTATATATAAAAAAGGTAGGGCTGTAAATACCGATGTCTAAAATAAAAAAGTAACGTAAGAAAAGAGGTTTTTCCAAAAATTGAAAGCTAAGAAAACACATGATCCATCAATCAACAATGCCCTCTCAATCACAAATGGAGTATCAGAAAGTACACAAACTTCTATTCACACCATTTTCTTCTATTATATGCACAAACTCGCAGATTCTGTACAATCCATTCACAGTATCAAATGCATATTACATAATGTACACGTATATACAAAGGACCATCCATCCATCATACTAGTGGTTTCTGAGCTACTTCTTTACAAGTATATCATCAAATGATATGAACACTGACTAAGCCCTCTGGAAAAAGGGCAGAAGATGCCTCCTTACAATGTTTCTTGATCTCTCTGTACCTTTTTTTTTTGTGGGTTTGAACATCTAATCATTCTGCACAGATATATACCCATGAGAATTTAGACAAAGAAATTACGAGTAGGATCTAATCAACTTGAATGTTCGAGCTTTAAAGAGGTTCCCAAAGATGTATCCCATTGTTGTTTCCTGGGGAGGCTTTGGGGAAAGAATAGAGTTGCGTTTTACTTGCAGCTTGGTTTGTCCAATCTGTCTACAAATTGAATCGATGATCTTGGGGTCGACTGGGTTACCAGTGACGTCCGTGACATAGAATGTATCTTTGGCTTTACCACCTTTTGTCAAGATTTCTGCTCTCTTAATACACAAACTGTTTTCTCGGAATATCCTGGTAATGTCTGAGAGGAGTCCAACACGGTCCTCTGTGCACAATTCCAGCTCCAGTCCCTGCACGGCCAAGTAAGATATAAACAATGACAAGCATCACCATGGTCATAACTAGCAAATTAAATCAGAACGGTAAATTATTACCTCAGAAGCTCGCCTTTCAATGGCAGCTTCAAGACACTGTACTACACGTTCTCGCTCAGCATCTGAGCTTACAGGGAGTCCATCAACATGTCGAATATAGAATTCCTACAACCATACAAAATTTCGATCTTTAAATAGAATTTCTTGATACGTCAAAAGTAAAAGAGGAAATGGAGCGCAAAATTTAGCATATGAAGTTATGCTCAATTAACTTGATTGGAAACTATGCTCAGCTCCACAATGAAATTTTTAAAGGTTCACAAATTGACTACCTGATGAAATGGCTGCTAAATTGCCATTCCAGAAAGCAAGTGTTCCCAGGTTCAATTATCATTCAAGAAAACGCTTTTAAAATTTTAACTAAACTCATCTTACCTGATAAGCTTCCATTCTTCCTGTGCTGACCATTCCATGAAAGACAACATACTCCATGTCTGTTAAAGTGCAAACAATGTCAAACAATAGTTTGGGACGATCCTTTGACCTCATAGAAACGACGGTGTAATCTCTCTCAATATTCAACACTGTTACATGGGGCCTTGAACTCTTATCTTCAAATCTCGCTAATCCTGCTCTTTCAACTCTTTCATAGTCCCTGTCTGCAAACATTATCTGATGCAATCTTCTTTCCCTACTTGTTACCCCAGGGGGTGAAAGAGTCGTAGTTGCTGTCTTCAAATCATCATTTCCCTTGAGAACATTGCAAAGCAATTCCCTGATGGTCGAGAGTCGTTTTGGATCTTTAATTGCACACCCTGTGGAATCATCTGTGACATGAACTACAGCAGCAGCCCTAGTGTTATGAGTCCATATCTCAGCATTTACCACATTGCAGTGGAGGTCTGTGAGAACCGCACATACTTCAGACAATAAACCAGGCCTGTCAGTACCAGTAAGCTCAATTGCAGTATGCTCTTCAGAAGGCATCACCCCAACAGACCCTCTCAACGATGGTGCAAAGCTCGCATTGCTTTCAAGTCTCTGTGGAATCAAAAAGTAACAAGATACATGAAACAAAAGATGGGCTCTGCTCACATTGTAGTTTATCAAGGGCAAAAAAATGGTAGCAAATACACAGTGGAAAAGGAACGCAACATGTGCATTTTGTAATCTTAAACGTTCATTAAAGAAAATTATGGACAATTATATTTTCTGACTTATCCCCTACAGTCAAAATGTATAAGAAATCTTTCTTTAGCAAACTGTAATCTGACTTTTAACAGTTTCAAAAAAGACTCGGAATTTAATCTCAACCAAGGTTAGCATGATTTTTCCCAAGTTCCATTTGTATTGATATTATTAATAGGTTCACTTTCTTCAAAACATCATCAAACTGATGCAGACATGCCCCTGCCATCATGAGAAAGAAACGCGACATAATACCAGTGCTGAGGGCTACAAAGGAAAACAAAACATTTTGTTTCATGAGAATTCTTGGTAAACCATTTCCTTTTATGTTGATGAAATCAGGGGCAAGCGGAGTAAAATTCTATATCTGAAAATTTTGATTATTTGAGACCAAAGAGACAAACAATTTTTCTGTTTTCTGTTTCTATACGACTCGATCAGTGGCAAATATTCAGACTAGTTTTCTGTTTCTTTACCCTGATATCTCAGGAATCAAATGGACAGTATGCAAATATAAGAAACAGCAGTAACATATAACCCTTACTCGTTGAATATAATCCATAACTTCCTTATCTCTGATTTTCTTCCCATCTTGGTCGACCACATTAAACACTGAAATGCATGAAAAATAAATAAATATTACAAACAAAATAAGACTCTTTTGAACCTTGTTACTTTCTGAGAGATTGCAGAAGAAACCTTACCATCCATAAACCAATCCCCGTCAGATGATATGTATGCTTTTGTTATCACAAGGTTCATATCCGTAAGCACTTGTACAACTTTGAGGAGTATTCCATGCTTGTTAACACTATCAACCTGAATAGAAAAATCAATTCTTAAGAAATTACACAAAATGGTTATTTTTCTCAAATTAAACCAAGCCCAGATAGTTAAAAATTAACTAATTATCTCATAAAATCAATTAATTTAAGGAACTTACTCAGGAATTTACAAACCGTATTCTAGTTCAACATGGTTTTTCTAAACCAATAACAGAACTATGTGAAGTACACAAACTTTACCTGGATAACAGTGGCTTCCTCACAAGCATCATTGTCAATCACAACTCTGCAACAGTAAAGCAAATTAAAAATCTTCATGGTATTCAACAAAAAAAACAGAAGGAGAAGAAGAAACCAACATCTCACTCTTAATGTCTCAAATTTGCTCAATTTGAATAGAATTGCTTAGTTTTGAAAAAAGGGGTGGGGATTTGAAGGCTCTATTCAATTCCCAAGAAAATTGGAGAAAATAAAGGGAAAAGAAAATTATGTTAAACTAGTAAAATTACTACTGTTTAGGAGATCTTTTTTTCTCTTCCAAAATCCACAAATATGGTAGATGTCAAGTCATAATTCAACATGAAACATTTGATTTTTCTATTTCATTTCTATTCTTGATCACTTCTCTTCAAACCAACAAAACAAAGAAAGAAATTGGAGGAAAAGACTGATAAAAAAGGAATAACTTGCAAAGAGTGTAAACTTCTCTCTAAAGTCATCTTCAAGCAAAAACAGTCCATTTCGTATATAGACCAAACAACCAAAAACAAAATCCATAGAAAATAGAAAATTTACCCAAAGAATAAGCAAGTACCTTGGTGGGTTCAATCTCCTGATTAGCTTAGCATACTCTTCATCCATTTTGCTTTCAAAATCCCCCCCAAAAAAAATTAAATAAAAAAAAATACACAACCCTCAATCTATAAGAAAAACAATTTCAAGC
>Ga0307517_10008597_pt1 | contig 14624 bp, 20 predicted proteins | sample 23_EM_MG_FD_194515 | JGI IMG/M metagenome (GOLD analysis project Ga0307517, IMG submission 194515) | Populus trichocarpa ectomycorrhiza microbial communities from riparian zone in the Pacific Northwest, United States - 23_EM | ecosystem: Host-associated > Plants > Roots > Unclassified | place... | reverse complement strand
ATTAACCAAACGACGATGAAGTGGCCAGCGGGGGCTATCAATCTTTTGTATTGCGGGTACCAGCCTGTGACTGAGCCTGTATTTTTGACTGGAGAACGTTTGCCACAAAGGTCAAGTTTTCTTGCTTTTTGAGGATAGTCTCCTGCAGGTTTTCTAGGTTGGACTGTAGGTAATCTACTTTCGACTGATAATGTTTCGTGGCCTGGGCTCGAGTCTAGCGGATGAGTGGTAAGTCTTGTGAACGACATTTTTAATGACCGGATCGCACCTTCTTGACATAATAACCAGTGCCAACATCTACAATGACGCTGTCCAGATCACTAAGTTTCCCAGGAACATATAATGAGTTCGTAAGGGGCACCAGGATGGTAGTGTCTGGTGGAGAGCGCCAGTCGGTCAAGAAATAACTTTCGAGAGTCGGACTGCTACGCACTTTTGTTACTCGGCTTCACTTCAGCCACATTGTCGATACATGACCTGAACTTTGCCTGGGCCTGTTTCAGTTGGGTGAACGAGTTGGTGAGATGCGTCAACTCCTGCGTTCCCGATCAGTTGTGACGGGGGTGATCTACACGGCGGACAAAGACGAACCTCATCCAGCTGCCTTTGTACATCTGCCAGCTGAGAGACGTCGAGATCTGTGACGCTGATCTGTTGCTGAGCGGTGGCGGCCATCGTAGATTACGGGTCTAACGGGCGGCTTGAAGTTGAAGGGGTCCTTGCCAAACAACTGCAAACATCCCCCTCCCACCTGGTGACCCAAACCCGCCACCAAACTGATCCGCTACAGACGAGAAAAATCACCACCGTCACCACCACCACCACCACTCCTGCTCCTAACCCAGAATGACGGCGACGACCAGCAGCTATACTATCGATCCACTCGACGAAAAGGTTGACACGCTCGCGACGATGATGGGTGACATCGATCGGGATTTCGCTCGAAGGGTCCTCCAATACTACAACGGAGACATCGATAAAGCTGCCGACGCACTCCTGGGGGGCGAAGCCCATACCTTAAACCTTTCTACGCCACCTGGTAACTTGGAGGGCTATACTGATTACGCTTCCGCGCCTCGTCAGTCCACGCCTTCTCTTTTGAAGACTGCCAGTGACGTATTCATCGCTCAGCACCTAGTCCAAACAAGGTTGTTGTAGATCTAACGAAGGATGAGACCGTGCCGCCGAAGCAAGAGTGGGCTTTGGTTCGGTCGAATGTGCATGGTTCTTGGTTTCTCGTGACTGTGGGCGCCACCTCACATACTTAGGCTTACAGGTGCCCATGAACCACGGCAATGGTTCTACTATGGACGTCGACGTTGTTCAAGACGAGCAACTGAACAAGGCCATCGCGGCAAGTTTGGCGATGACGACAACTGTGAAAGAAGTGGAGGAATCGCTCCCGCCAGAGGCTTTAGTGCGCAAGGACAACAGGTGAGCCGCGTCGAGTGCCCACACAGTATCTCTCGTCTGACTCGTCTTAGGCCAGTTGTGTTACGGGCTGCGGACCCAAAGTCTACCCACGTCGGCCAGCTGTGGCAAGCTCTTTACTATGTGCCACAGGTCCGACACCGAATCTCTCAATACCGCGGACCTCCACCACCAGAAGGTACTACCGAGGTCGATCCGCCTGCCACTGGCATAGGTATTTTGCAGTATATTGCTCCGAACCTTCAATAATTCTCCGTCCTACAGAGGGGCAGATATGGTCTGTGCATGAATTGTTTGGGTACATGGAGCTATCCATTCTGGCGATAGTCACAGGAGAACCTTCGATACTCAAATTTCCATATCGACCTTGGGAGGGTATTTCTCCTCGCGAAGATGTTGAAAGTGTGTTTCTTTACGCGCTCCTTTCCGCATTTGTTGACAGAGACACTTCCTAGAGGCGTACAACGACTTTGCCAAACCAATGGAGCTCCATCTGAATGGTGGCATTGCCACCCAACATCCAGATTGGCCGAGGTAAACTTTGTCACCATCACCGCTCTACACCTTAATTCCCCGTGGTTTTGAAGAACGTGCTTTACGTTACAGGTTATTCCACACACACATCATCGATGTGGTACCACGGCCACACAGACGGACAGTCTTCGACGTAGAGACGGACTGGTCCTTGTTCTCCGTCAAATACAACGACGAAGATGGGTCGAACGATCTTGTTGGGTGCCTTGCAAATCAAGTATTTCCGAAATCCTCGAAACGAGGGTCACTCAATGCGGACCCCGGTACGACAGGAGAACCTGCCATCACTGAAGCCGCGGATGTGATCGCTTTTGCGCCCACAAGGGACGAAAGCCTGCCATCCTACAAGGACACGGTGATTGGGAAACCACAACAACGAAGGAAGTTCTCCTTCCCTGACTCCTTCTATTTGGACCGGTTCTTGATGACAAATCATGAGCGAGCTCAAGAGGTTATCCAGAATGCGAATGTCGCGGAAGAGGAGATCCGGCGATTAATAATGAAGAAATCCGAGTTCACAAAACTAGATGTCAGCGGCATCCGCTCTGTATCGGTCTTCGGGAAACTGATTGGTACCACAGAAGAAGGATGTGATGAAGAGTATCCGATCCTCACTATACTATTACGAGAATGTAGCACACTCTCCGGCGGATGTCGAACGACGAGCAGCCATCGAAAGTTCTGCGGTCAAGCTCAAGAACATCGTTGCGCATATCGAGGCTGAATTGGAAGGTGAGCCGTGGAGGGTGTTCCTGGATGAAGGGATCTGCTGAGATAACTTCAAGCGATCACGACCACGATCGAGCGACTCAAAAAAGAGTCGTCGAATTTATTCTCGACAAAGGAGTTTCAACAGATGAAGGTCGCATCTCGGCTGACACTGGTCTATCGGTGGCTGACTGTCCCCTCTTCCCCCTCTAGTACTGTCTGAGAGCGGTGTTGATGCACGATGGGTTGAAAGGGCGGAAACACGTCTATTCTTACATCCATCATGACGACGCGTGGTGGAAGGTAGTGGATCACACACCCACCAAGGTTCCTTCTCCTCCTCATTTAATACTAGCGTCACATCAATGGGCTCATGGCGTCCTGTAGGTGACATTAGAGACCGTCTTGAACGACAAGGATGGGATGCACCTCGGGGCCGGGCCCTTCCTCCTTATTTACAGTCGTTCGCTGCCCGAGCCGCTAATAAATGAATGGCCGAACGTCGTCAAGGTCAGCAGAGAGTCTCAGGAACCATTGGTAAGTATCAGGGACTGATTTCTCCTGGTATCCTCAGATTGGAGCTAGGGCTGATTCCTCGGAACTCTTGGGAAAATTTCCTCCTGCGTTTCAGGAGAAGGCCTATAATCCCAGCGCACACGTCACCCTGGACCCTGAGCCAAATTCAACGTTGCCGCACACAAGCCCCGTTTACACGCCGAATGAAGTGAACCAAATCCCACTTGTCCCCAACCGCGGCACGCCATCTTAGATGAGCCGTCGGCTCATTTGTCCATGTGGTCTGTATCGCGGCGGAGTTGACAAACAGCAGGTTACTATCTCCCTTGTTCGGGTATGGTACGGTGTTGTACATTCCTTATTCGTTATCTTTGAAACTCCTACTTCGCAACTGTACCATCTTAGATGATCCACGTTATACATACACGCGCTCCTACTCAAACGGGAGCATTCCCTTGACCCAGTGACCTGGTATGAAATAGTCAGGCGTTGATTGCGGCGACTTCGTGGAGATAAGTTCCGAGAAGCTTTGTGCCCTCGATAAAATTGGACCTATCCAGCTTCTCATTCGTCGAACTAGAAAGGCCGGGATAAGAAAGATTTCACTCGGTTGAAAGATCAAGCGAATTTTAACTCACTGAGCGCCGTCGTCTCCCCTTCCCATTGGCAACAGCAGCACGTTCACACCAAGCGTCTCGGCGAAAGTGAGGGTAACTGGGATCGAACCGCCTTCACGGGTCATATCCGGAGGTTTATTGTAAACAGCATGCGTCGCCTTGATCGCGGCCTCGTAGTTCCAGTGTTTGGTGTCCGCGACCCACGGCTTACCACCGTGCTCGACGAAGATGCGAAGCTTGTTCTTTGAGTTGAGTTTGGCGAACTCGGCTTCGAGGTATTGGATCACGAGGGGGACGATATTTTCTGGGGTTTGGGGAGGGACTAATCTGGCAATGCGGAAATATCGTTACTTTTCCCCACCTCCCCTGAGAAGGAAACTGCGAACCGGACACTGAATTTTCCTGTAACCTTGGCGGGGATTACAGTCTTAGCCCCAGATCCGTAGAAAGCACCCTCGATACCATGGATAGACAAGGACGGTTCCCTCATCTTACCCATGACGACCTGAGTCTTGTCATCTGACACCGCAATGGATGCGCCGACGACATCCTCAATGTCAGCGATGGAGTAGTCGAGACGGTCGTAAAGTGCCCTGTAGCGTGTAACGTTAGCCACAGATTGTCGGAAGCTGAATGTTGGCCGTGTACCTCTCCTCATCGTCGGGAGGACTAATCATGTCTTCGATACCAGGGACGAGAATTGTCCCGTTTGATGCGACCAGCTTCCCCAAGAGGCTGACGAGGTCTGTCATAGGTTCGTGTACGGTCCGGCCAAAGTTACCAGAGTGAAGGTCGCGGGCTGGGCCGGTGACTTCAACGAACATGTATGCGAGACCACGGAGGCCGTAGGTGACACACGGAGTACGGGTGTTGAGCCAGTAGTTATCAGACTGAAAGTTGATTTTGTCAAGGGTTCCGGGCCACCTGAAGAACCGAGACTCACAATACAGACAGCGTCGACGCCATGGAACCAACCATCCTTCCCCCTAGCATGCTCGGCAGCTATAAATTCATCGAGGCCGACGCTTCCGCTCTCCTCCATTCCTTCGAAGACGAAACGGAGGTTTACAGGGAGTTCAATCCCCAAGTCCTTGTGGGCCTCAAGGACGTTGATCCATCCCAGGATGGGACCCTTGTCATCAGATGATCCACGTCCAATGAGCTGGCCGTTATCGGCAATTGTCAAAGTGAACGGATGGGTATCCCACCCGTCGCTTTCAAGAGCCTGGATTCAAAATTTTGGGTTCCGTTGGCCCGGGATCGTTTCGACAACCACGACACTCACGGGTTGGACGTCAAAGTGGCCGTAAAGAAGGAGCGTCTTCTTCTTTGGATCCTCGCCGATCTTTCCCAAAACTACCGGTGGCAGCTTGGTTTCGTGGCCATCGAGGGTTTCTGTACCGAGATCTTCTGATCTAGTTTGGACACCGAGGGCCTGAAGCTGACCCTCCATGAACTTTGCCATTTTGAAGACGTCCTCTCGGTGGGTACGGTCGCCCGACACACTGAACGCATTGGGGATCTGAGCATTCTACGGGAGATCTTATCTTCCGGAAACTGGAGATCACCTTGGAATGGCGACGGCATCTGCCAATCGCTTGATGAAGCGATCCGAGTTTTTGTCGATGTATCCTAGGAACGTAGCTGGCGCTGGCATCGTTTGTCGTGGTTGGACGTTGAAGGTAGAGGGAGGTTGATGACACTGAAAGGGGACAACCGAGGTTTGAGGTCATGTGCCTCTGGGAGATTAGATTTTCTTCCTCTGAGTTTGACCACTTAAGTACTTGGTGATCACGATGTCGACCGCATACCCTCCAGGGACCGCACCTATCAAACCTCAGTCAGCCCTGCGCTTTCGCTTTTGGCTTTCCCAATATTGACCAGCCCTTTCTTCACAAGATACGTCGTCTCGTTACAGAACCAGACCCTCCCGGATGACGATGCCGCCGAAGGGAGCACAAGCCATGTTTCTCTTGGTCGACCGACAGAAACCAACGATGACGGCCAGAGCGCGCCGGCTCAGGGAGAAAAGCCACACATGAGCGGCGCCCAACGCAAGAAACTGGCGCGGGAGGAGAAGAAAAAGCGACGGGGACAGAATAAGGGCCGGCGGTTCCAGAAAGTCCGAGACGATCTGGAATTGTGCTGGAAAGTTGCTGCAGGCGAAACTTGTGAATTCGGCTCAGAGTGCGTGTAGTATCTTCTCCGTCGCGTTCCACCTTGTTGGCTGATGAGGGGCCAGATGCCGGTTCACACACGATATCAGGGGGTACCTTTCCGCTAAACCGAGGGACGTCAAGTTTCCAGCCCTCTCTGACCTCTCAACCCAACCTCCTTTCGTGATACTCGGAGATGGAGGGGCAAAAAACGTCGCCAATCAATTTGCCGAAACCCACTCGTCGCTGAATCCAACAACATGTGCGATTTACTCCGAAACCGGTAAATGCAGACATGGTTTCAAGTGCAGGTTCCTTGGAGCACACGCGAAGGCAGCCGTGGATGGTTTCCCCGACGAACTAGCACTTGTTGTCGATGAAGACAAAACTGCACATGCGGCCATTTCAGCGGCGGAACTGAACTTTGTCGACCCCGATGTTCGGAAACAACTCCGCACGAGGAAGGTGGTGTCGTTTCATCCGCCTCGCGGTCACAACTCAGCTGACAGCCTGTAATATGGCACTACGCGCCTTCCATCTCATGCATGTACAGTATCCGAGGCCGCTTTCGGACGCTTACCTGAAAGAGATCCAACAATCGCCCGATGCAAGGGACGAAGAAACCCTAGAACCACCAAAGGAGACGGAGGTTAATCCAATAGAATCACTTGGTGCAAACCTTGAGACTTCGACACCCCCAACGGCCGACCAGGATGTTGACATGTCCCAAACTGACACGCCCGACGCCCCCATGCGGTTCGCGGAAAAGAAACGCCTGCATTGGAGCGGGAAGACCTGTAAGTGGTTTCATTCCGTTGAGTGGCTCGGGTGACCACACAGTAGGTACAGACCTCGCGCCGTTGACAACAGTGGGTAACCTTGTAAGTTTCAGTGCCTACCCCGAGTTAATAAAGGGGGGATTTTGATATTGTTCATTGCTACTTGACAGCCGTTCCGACGCTTGTGCGTCTCCTTAGGGGCGGATATTACGTGTGGCGAAAGTGAGCTATTGAACATCTAGTCACGAACCAGTTCACTCACTGAATTGACCCGTCAAAGTGGGATTGGCCACCTCCTTTCTGGCTGGATCAAAAGAGGAGTGGTCCCTGGTCCGCAGGCATCCTTCTGAAGGGATTTTTGGCGTACAACTCGCCGGGAATAAACCCGCCACCTTGGTACCTGCGACGGAGGCGATCGCTCGGGAATGTGGACCAAATATCGACTTCGTTGACCTAAACTGTGGCTGTCCAATTGATCTTGTCTTCAAATCGGGGAGTGGTTCCGCCCGTGAGTTTCACCAACGTGGCACCTTTTCACCTTTTCATTCAAACCGCGTGGGGTCTTCGGAGTTGCGCGGTTGGGAATGGAGGGCTAGTGCCCCTTCACGGTTGCCACTGCGTTTGCTTTTTTTTGTCCATCCCATATCTAGTCTTTTGCCCACTGTCCCAGCTTTTCTGATGCCGACCAATCGCGTCCCTTCTAGTGTTGGACGCGCCCGGAAAGTTACACAAGATCCTTACCGGGATGAACAAGGCACTTGGAGAAGTTCCTGTGACGATCAAGCTTCGAACTGGTGTGAAGGATGGCCGCAACACAGCGCACAAGCTCATGCCTCGGATCGCTTCGGAATGGGGTATTGGGTGCATGACTGTGAGCAATATTTGTTATTCAGCTATTCAACACGAGACTTCGACACGGGAAGTGTCGCAAGCACATTCGTCTCTCCACTGAACCTCGCGTTCACTTGACGATTGATGGTCGGCTAGGTCTAACATTTGTATTTTCGTGACGCGGTCAGTTGCATGGGCGTACGCGACAGCAGAGGTATCAGAAACTTGCGGATTGGGACTACATCAAGGAGTGCGTTTCCGCTGTGCGAAAGAAGGAAGCGGACTCGGATTGTGAGTACAGCTACCTCCTTTCGAGTGGCCGCCACGCTGTCCCTCCACCATCGGGATCGTTGCTGCGGACCACCCCTGGTTGGAAGCCTAGAATGATCGACTGAGTAATTTTTTCGTCCATCGGGCAGTGCCCCCTATCCCGATTTTTGGCGGCGGAGATGCCTTTTCTTCGCAGGATTATTGGGAAAAGGTTGAATACAGTGGAGTGGATGGGGTCATGGTCGCTCGTGGGGCATTGATCAAGCCATGGATCTTCACAGAAATCAAAGAGAGGAGAGAATGGGATATCAGCTCGAAAGAACGGTTAGAACTGATTCGACGAGTAAGTTGATTCAAAAAGTGCCGAACTCTACTGACCTTTCTTCGGTGGAGGAAAGTTTGCCGAATATGGGTTGAGGTGTGTTCGCCATCGTTTTGGTATGATCGGTGATCGCGAACCCTGACTACGCCTTTGTTCCTCTTCGTCGCAGCCACTTCGGTACTGATACCGCCGGTGTGGTTGGTTGTCATGTTCCATCTCCCCGGATCCGGTCACCCAATGACAAATCATGACACACAGAACACCACAAGGAGATATCTATGTGAAGCGTTATCTTTTCAATACCGCTACGTGCCGATAGGACTGCTGGAGTACCTCCCCGGGAAGATTAATGATAGGCCACCTGCATACAGGGGAAGGGATGAATTGGGTCAGTACTTTCTGATCTTGGTCGGCAGTTGATTTACCTTGCCCCATTTGCTCGGATGCCTCGTTTTCTCGTTTCGCTTGCAGAGACCCTACTTTCAAGTCCAGACAGTAGGGACTGGGTGAGGATCTCCGAGATGTTCCTTGGCCCTGCGCCCGAGGCTTGGGCGTTCCTCCCGAAACACAAGAGCAATGCATACGAGAGTCAAGGTTGAGTGGGCAGCGTGTTGGGGGTGGTTGACGTCCCGAGCCAGTTTGGTGACATCGAGGTCAAGCACTGAATGCGTTTGAGAGGCGAGGTGGATCTGGACGACAAGCGATATGGCTTGAGTTTATTATTCCGCCGGTCTCTTGCTGGGGCTTCTGACGTTGTCTGCGGGTAGGAACTGAAATAATGAAAGAAGCATCAGGATGTGAAGGATCAAAGTTCTTGTCACCGCTTCTCCCCGCAGTTTCAGCTCGTTTTTAAACGGTCGAAGGGCAGCTAGGTGGCTGGTCGAATGAAGGGTTGTCAGAGCAAAGGGTCGCGCGCGTCCACGAAAGCGGTGTTGCGTAGCGCGTCTGGGCACGCGCTTGGGCGGAGCCACAGTAGTGAAAGGTTAGACGAACCGAGCCGGAACCACCCGTGATCCCGAATCGTCAGAGTTAGGGGTCGTGTGGTCATCGAACCCAGGGTGGTGGGGCAAAATCCACCGAAAATACTTCGCTGCCGAGGGAGTTACCCGGTTGAGACGACCGTCCATTGTGGGTCAGGCCGACGACTCGGAAAGGGGCAGCCCGTGATCAGGAATGAGTGTCATAACCGCTGATGGTAGTGAGACCTCTGACCACGTTTTTACTTGTTGGCATCCAACCTTCAACGCAGTCTGGATGCTTCCAAGTCGGCCCGCTGCTACCGAAGCTATCTTCCGCAGATTCTCCGAGTCCTCGAGCAGTTTGTTGGCTTACGCGCTGCTGAACGATGTCCGCCCGTCAATCCCTCTGGAGCGACTCCGACCCAGTTCCCGCCGCGGGTGTCTTTGACCGAGGTGCTGGGCGGGTGAGGTGATTTAGGCTCGCGGAGTGGTAAGATTGATGGGTGATGGCGGGGCCTTCGGTAATATTTGACCGGGCGGAAAGACGGACGCTTGATGGAGATTCATCTTTTTTTTTACTAAAGAGGTTTTCTCATCATGGCCCGGGAGCACGGAACAGAACCGAATCTCCCTTCGACCTGCCCTTCTCGAAACCGACGTTGTGACCCCAACTGCATCCGCGTCCCACAGAGTCGATCGGCGCCGCTGAGGGATCTGCGCGTTGTCATATCCCTGATTCTTATACTGCCTCTTTCACCTACTCTCTTCCCACCTTCCCCTCCCTTCTCCCCCGTCTCCCTCCCGGACATCACCTCCGCAGATGCTCCAGCACTCCCGGATATCTCCCGCCGATTACAACTCTTATCCCCCATCCCGTGATTCCAGACAAGATTCAGTGAAACTGGAAACCTCAGACACCCCTGACCTCGGTGCTTCCATATCCAGCCAGCAGTCCCCATTTAGCTTCGGCTCCGACGTTGCGTTCAACTACACCTTCATGTCCACTCAGCAGTGGAAAGCTCCTATGCGTTCTCAACTCGACGGGACTCATCCATTCGAGTCGACAAGTAACCCGAGCCGTGTCAAGTTTGACCTGCCGCTCTTGGATTCCGGTTCGCATGGTACACAGGACGACTCTTACGACGACGCAGATATCGACCCTTACGGCGACTCCCAACCGGCCGCTTCAACCTCCAGATCCGCCGGTTCCTCAGATAAATCGGGGGAGAAGCATATCAGGCGTAGGAGCAGCAAAGGTGAATCTAACTTCCATTCCCGAGGTCTTTGTTGGATCATTAACGACCCTTCGTCTTTCGTGCAGCTTGTGATCAGTGTCGAAAGCTCAAATGCAAATGCGAACGGACGGGGCCGAATATACCATGTAGAAACTGCGCCACCCTCAATGCTGGTCAGTCCATTTGCCTCGTTTACTTGGCGATTCGCCACGTTTACTGGAAACTCTAGAGTGCACTTTCTTGGGACCTTCAAGGAAACGTGGTCCCCCTAAGGGGTACATCGACGCCATTGAGGCACGTTTACATCAAACCGAAGCGGTGCTTGGAATAATCTTGTCACTCGCTGGTGGTCTTGACGGGAGCCGGGGCGATAGCGACCCCGGAGCGACATCCCTTATCGAAGACCTGTGTCAGGTCCGTGGCTTGTTCAGCAATCAAATCACTCCATCATCGTGTGTTGATTACGCATGTATTGTAGGATCCACTTGCCCATTCTATCCTCCTTCGAGTCGAGGAGACACCATATGGGTCGAAGTCGAGGGGTAAACCGTCTACCGTGGCGCCGTCAAAAATGAAACCGCATGACTATTTGGCTACTTCTGCGCAGTAAGTCCCCTCTCTCGCTTTCATTAAAGCTTCTCTAACGTCAGTGCCACTTCCGCCCTCCTTTCCGAATCATTCTACGATCGAAATCCCCCGATTTGAATCTAAACGTCAAACTATGACATCCGTCTCACTTCTCACCCACAGCCCATCAAACGAATGGCAGGATCAAGTTATCTCCAAAATCCAGGCCCTCAGAAGCACCGGGGTCAATGGGAAGTCGAGCCCCATCAAAACATCGCCTCCGCGGAGTCTGCCAGGGTCGACCGTCGGTTGTCGACAACGACCGGTGCCTACGTTGGACACGTCGTTCACCTCTGTTCCCGGCCCAGGGGACTCTGGCTCGCCGAGGCGGTTGAGGAGGAAACTTGACTCCGGTAGCGATGTCAGGAGAACAATATCACCCGAATCGTCCAATTCCCCTCTATCCCCTCACACATATCACCACGGACTATCGCATGTAAATCAAAGCCACAACATGTTCAAGTCTCTGGATTCGCCGACAACGACGATGTCAGAGGAGGATGAAGGCGAGATTGAGGGGGAGGGAGATCTTGAGGAAGCTGTTGGGCAGTTAAGCTTGAATGAAGACCAACAGGTTCGGTTCCACGGCAAGGCTAGCGGGCTTCATCTGCTTGCTCCACAAGAACGGATTGATGGGAGGAGTGAGGGGGGTATCTGGAAGTTCCCAAAGGCCAGGGTGTGGCCACCTTTACCCCCAATCGAGCGCGCGCAGCCCATGAAAGAGGACGGGGATCCCCCTATCTCGATGCCGCCGTTGGAAGAACAGGAAAAGCTCTTGGATCTGTACTGGAAGTACGTGCATACGGCCCTGCCGGTCGTGTATAAACAGAGTTTCTTGGAGAGTTTTCGACGAGGGTCAGTATTGTATCTCCCGCTTTCTTCAACGTCCTCGCTGATGTTTTCCCAGTTCTACGGCGAACAATTCTCCGCGTTCTATCGAGTCCGGTTCATCCGTTAGCCCCGCTCCGAGTGGACGGGATCATATACCTACCGTCCTCCTTCTTGCTATGTTCTCCATTGCCGCTCGCTATACCGGTCAACATGGATCCGAGGCCTCAGGTACGATGTGGCCTGCTGGGGACTCTTACTTTGAATCGGCTGGGACCATCTTGGCGTCAACGTATTCTACGCCACGTATTGGGACATGTCAGGCTCTCCTGCTCCTGGGTTATCGAGAAGTAGGCATAGGTGCTATGGCCCAGGCGTGGATATACGTGAGGATGGCGATCACGATGGCTCAGGATTTGGGTATGCACAAGACGGCCGAGAAGTGGAGGAGGACAGGAGAGAACATGTTCACCAGGGCAGAGTTGCAGGAGAGGAGGAGGATTTGGTACGCGTGTGTCGTGATGGATAAGTATGTGAGCAGCTACATCGGAAGGCCGGTGGCAATTTCCGCAAGAGACTTCGACACGGAGCTACCAAGCGAGGACGCGGTAAGTTCTTTCGTCGAATACTTCTTCTCGTCAGCTCATGAAGGATCGCCATCAAAAGATGGAAGAGCACGAAGTTCTGGAGTTCCAGGCCGCTCCGAACGCCCCGCCAGGAACAACGATGACTATCCACAGCCACACCATTTCGTGTTTCAATGCTGCCTCGACACTCTGTACGCCCGTTCCTCTCACATTATTACCCGCTTTGTTCCTCAATATGGATTGCATATTACAGCGATGATCCTCAGCTCGGTCGTTCAGTGCATCTACGCCATCAGGCCAGAATCGACTCGAACCTTGCAATTCCACACCCTGGGGGAAACTCTGGATAATTGGCTTCTCTCGCTTCCAGAACATCTGCGGTACGATCCAATGGCGGCGAAGTTCAATGGGGCCACGGGACGGCTGCCACCGCCGAATGTGTTGACCTTGCACATGAAGTATTGGTGCACGGTAATTTTGCTGCATCGACCCTTCATCAGGCATTTGTCTAGTGCCAAGGGGTAAGTCCGCGGCTTCTCACTTCCCAATGGAGTGGTGGTGGTGACCTCCCTTGCTTTTTTTTATGTATAGCAACAAGGAGACGGAATCCAAGGCTTCACAACGAAGTCAGGATATCTGCGCGCAGGCTGCCAATAAAATCACCGCGATTGTGACCGCCTACACGGAAAAGTTCTCAATTCGTAAAGCTCCCGTCTTCCTATCGTATTACGTCTTCACGGCCAGCATCACCCACGTGTCAATTCGTGCGTTTTCCTCGTGGTATCACACACAATCCCGTGTTTTGGCTAATCGGCTCACGTTAGTGACCTCCTTCCCTGATGATCCCCAGGCTCGTTTGGGGTTGAACAAGTGTATGGAAACGCTGCGAAATATGGACGCCATCTGGCCGAGCGCTGGGCGCGCATGGGAACTCCTCAACGGCAACAAAGTTAACCTCCTCGGGCTTAGCCCGAAGGTGTACTCTGACCACTCAGCACAGAGGCAGCAGCACCATAAGCGGTCCGCGGATACGCAGCTTTCCGACGTTGCTCCGAGGAACGGCAGTAGTTCCCAGGCTTCCGGCTTTAACCAGGTTTTCACGAACGGAACTGGCGATATGGCGACTTATCCGTCCTTGGTCGATCCGAACAACCAGTCTCCGTATTACGACTATAGTCGGTGGATGGGAACCACGGGCTTGATTGGAAACAACGCAACGAACAACCTGTCGACGAGTCTCCTGCCGCAGCAGTACAGCACTGGCTTTGTACACGGTGGTGTGAGTCGAAGTGGCCAGGGTCATCGCCACCGTGGTAACGACCCAAGCACCCGATACGCTCAACCGCTCTGGACAGATCACTCTGCTATGGGACAACTTGATCCGGCGTACGTTGGGATGATATCTCAACAATCACCGCAGGAGCAACATCCAACGGCGGCTTCTCAGGGTATGGTGAACTTGGTCAACCAAGGCCAGCAAGACCAGCCGATGTATCAACTTACCGAAAATTATTTTTACTAGTAAGCCTTCTTCATTCTCGTTTCATTATGTGCCCGTACCGATGTTCATATGACCGGCCTCTAGATCTGCCACACTAATAACCGAGAGGAACAAGGCTTGGAAGTTATCTAATCTTACCCTACTATCTTTGCTCTTCCATCCTTCCTTTCACCGACATCCCGGCTTTGCCTGGTTGTGCTCTCCCTCGGTCTTTGCTTTTTTATCTTCCTGTCAACTTATCCCCCTCTGGTGTTTCTCGATGTATCCGTGTTCCCCACCTGCAGATTTACGTTATTACCATAATAGTGGGTGTATAATCCATGTAATCTGCCCTTTTTACGCTCACCTTTATCCTTGCGTTCCATCTAGTTTCTACCTAGATTTGGTTCTTTTCACTGACCGGTTTCTCTTTCATCTATTTGAAACTTTTGTATCCATCTAGCACGCCAAACTATTATGTATCTGGGTCTTCGAATAGATACCCGACATTCCAAGAAGCTGGCCGAGAGATGGCTACGCCTCGATCGATGGTTCGACGTCATTGTGCATTGCTGAGTCGGCATCAAAGAATCGGGAATCGGGAGTCGCTTATCCATAGGCGTGTGCCTGTATCCCACTCCTTCAGGTGTGTGAAGCTTCCCTTCCATCTTCGAGTATCCCCAACAGTCTATAGCTATTATTTTGATCCGCAACACGATCGCGTTGATGCGTACCCGGGGGCGG
>Ga0307517_10008596_pt1 | contig 14624 bp, 15 predicted proteins | sample 23_EM_MG_FD_194515 | JGI IMG/M metagenome (GOLD analysis project Ga0307517, IMG submission 194515) | Populus trichocarpa ectomycorrhiza microbial communities from riparian zone in the Pacific Northwest, United States - 23_EM | ecosystem: Host-associated > Plants > Roots > Unclassified | place... | reverse complement strand
ATTGGCACAAGTTCCTCTTCGTCTTCCTCGTCCCCGGGGTTATTGTCATCATCGCGACGGAGGTTATCGCTATCGGTGTCCATAACCGAGAAAGCGGAGAACATCCCTTGGGACGACGAGGAATATGTAGGCGCGACGAACATCGCAGACATGGACAGATGGCGCGCGGTTGTTGACGTTGCGCTAGATCCGCCACCCAGAGATGTCCCGAATTGGAATGATGGTGGAGGTTGATACGATTGCGGGCGCGTCGACGAAGATGGCGAGGGCCCGCTCATGGAAGATGGGCGCGAGGCGGAAGGAGATATCCCGCCCTTCCGGATGGCAGTGTAATACGGCCTACTCGGGTGTCCAAGCCGTACCGGACTGGAACCCGGGTTGTTCGTGGGTTCTGCAGTGGGGGGACTCGTGGGGGGCAGATGCTGAGGAGTCGTAGGTGGAGTCATAGGCAGCGTGGTTGGGTTCTCAGCGGAGACGGATTGTGGGGGAGGTTGAGCCTTAAATGGACGTATTGGGCTGTCGGGTCGGTAAGCCGCTCCCATGTCCCGTTTGGATGGGGTTGAATGCAGGGTCAATGAAATGGAAATGGGCTCTGTGGCGCTGGGTTTGGGAATGGAGGCATTCAGGGGTTTCCTCCTTCGTAGTGTACGGAAATGTTGTGGAGGGGAAGCGGCGACAGGTGGGGGTGTTATCGTACCATTGTAATTAGGCGAGTCGTATTTATTGATTAATGCTGGTTCGTCGTCCTCGTGGGGGGATGGCATCTTCGTGTCATGGAGGCCGATGATTAGCAGCCGCCTAGAAGATTTGAGTGTCTTCATCGGCTCTGACTTGGAGCGGTCAACGCTGAGTGGCAATTGGGCTGGCAACGGGCGTGGTGACGGAGGGCAGAGCGGATCACGGAGATCAATCATCGCATTAGTCGCACCAGGCGATCGTACTGGCAGTCCGTCCCCTTCCTGAGCACCTTCAGCAGACAAAGTTGGTGGTAACTGAAAGGGAAAGGGTTGCTTAGCTCAACATCGAAATGTCAGCAATTTATGCATTCCCTACCGGTTTTCGTGTTCCTCTGGCAACGTCATCGCGGCTAGCGTGTTCCGTTTCTGTAGCTTTCTGAAGCCATCGCAACTCTTCCGAAGTTACCGACGTGCTCGACGAGAACACTTGAGAGACGGTATCCCGGTCACAGTCGTCAGGCAAATCCAACTGGGGTATTTCGTGAACGACCGCGATATGGGTTCCGACCATACGAGATGGGAGGACGCGAAGCGGGGGACACTGCGGATTGCGTTTCGAAAATAAGTTCGTCCTAGCCTGCACTATTGAGATACCGGATGGCGATGCGGACGCGTCTTTTTGATCATGTGGGTGGGCATGTGTCGGATTGTTGAAGAAAACCCTTGGGGGTGCACTGGCGCGTCTGGCACGTGGCATAGATAACTCGAACTCATGCTCTGCGTCCGCGGAGGTCCATGTGCACCAGAGGCATAGGGGAATGAGGGTATTCGTGAAACCACACCGCTGACAGTGGAACTGCGGGCGTCTCTGGGGTAGTAGTTGCAGCTCAGGTACCGAGCTGTACTTTGGCAAGTGCTAATTAACACAGAAGATCTGTTATCGTCCGACTCTTTTGAAAAGAGAAAGATAGACAGGACGCACGGGTTTGGTTACATTCCATGTTCGACGACGAAACCGCTTCCTTTCCTGCGTTGTAGGCATATTTTGGTTGGAATGTCGCGCCTACGCGCCCTTTTCGTCTGGGTTGCTCTCGAGGATGTGGTGGAAGGGAGGGTTGGGGTCTATGAAACCCTGTGAGTGAGAATGCTGTCTATCTGGCACATTTGAATAAATCCGGACTGTGGGGACCTATCGGATCAAGGTGCCATTGAATGGACAAAAGGAAGGACATTCAACGAAACAAAAGGACACGCTGACGTAATCTGTTCCGTCATACATTGCAGTGTTGTACTAGTTGCCTTCAACGTCGACATTTATGTAAAATAATTTTCTGTCCCTGTTCCCTGGAAGGAAGGTAAGAAAGTTATCATCTTGTCTTCTGTGATATCTGATTAATTTAGATCAATCAACCCTTCATCATTCATTCGTCCAGATATCCATCGTGATGACTTGCTTCCGAACTGCATTCCATATTTATCTCAAACACGCGTTGGGATCCTTTACCAGTTTCTCGTCACCACCCTTTCGCGCAAAGCCTCAGCATTGGAGATCTTCATGTGCAGTCAGCCTCAGCAGCTCTTTCTAAAATACGCTCCAATTAAAAATGGGTCATCCGCCGTTACTTCGCTACCCTTCGGAGACCCTTCATCCTGTCTGCGGCTGGTTAATGGCTGGAATACTTTTTGCGGTTCTTGGACGCCTTTGGATGATTCTCTTGTCATGTTTTTCGGGAGCAGAATCGCCTCCTTCCATGCTACCTGTTTCGGTTAGGCCCTCAGAAAATTCTACCGAGGGATCTAGTCGAGGTGAGGGTCAAAAGAATAGAGGGGGCTTCGTAAACACTGGTATTTCCGTTCAAATATAGCCCCATGCGCATTATCGCTGATTCTCGTTCCAAAGAACAAATCTGGAATGCGCAGCGGGAGCAATTTCTTCGACACCCAAGCCTTCGTTCGAATGATAGGGATTACCATTCCGAAAACGGGGACGCGTCGAAGAAGAAGAAGGGCAAGAATAGGGACTTCAAGCTGCCTACCGTTATCGTCCAAGATTGGAGCTCCTTACCCCCCACTGGTAACGTGAAGCCCCCGCCTCGCCCGCCTCGCCCTTCCTCTGCACAAATACCTTACGTTATCATCACGCCTTGCGCCCCAACCGACAGTGAAGAAATTACCAGCACGATAGATGATTTCCCGTTCAATTCCGCCATCTCCTCGCCACTCGATGCTATTGCAGCACTCGCACTATTGGTAGAACCTCCAACCATGCCTCTTGTGCTCAGGGATTCGAACAAGAAGAGGCTCATTGCCTACGTAGGTGACTCGAAACCGGGATCCGATCCACCAATCCTTGAACAGGAGATGGTTGAAGCCAACAATGTACTAAAGCGGGACAATCCTTTCGCCGCGCCTTCGCACCTCTCAGTATATTCTCCTCAAACACCACTCGTTCTTTCGGAATCCCTAACGAAAATTTCATGCGAGCCCAAGGATTGCTCGGGGAATTCTCACGCAGCTATTTGCGACACTCTTACCGACAACTCATGGAATCCTGGCCCGCTTAACGATTCACCCAATACGCGAACCTTCTCCTATACTACCAGCACACCTGTCAAGCGGCGGAGATTGGGTATGTCTGATTCTGAACTGGTTTTCGAGGCCGACTCTCTTGAATCGGATGCTAGCACACCACATGGCTTACGCCTCCCAGAGGACCAGATCGACCTGCTTCCCTATCCAGATGTCTTCGACTTGGACATGTACTTTGGGTCAGAGTCTAGCCGTTCCAGTCTTTTGCCGCAGTATGGGTTCTCGCCTTCTATCATTCGTGTCCCCATCGAAGACAGGAATCCATTTTTGGTCTCCAATACGACCGTTCTCGGAACTAGCGATACCACCCGCAAAATAACTAAGCGCTTTGGTTTCGTCCCGGAGGTATCTGCCAACTCCACCCCAGTATCACCTGTAATGCGCGAAACCAGGCGACCTCGCGATCAGTATCGGCACCATGCGTATTCGCGATCTCCTCAGGTGGCTATTGAGGACACAAGCTCGGACTCGGTCGTTAGTATCACACCTCCACGCTTGAATCCCCTACCCCGCATGGGGCTGGCTCGACCAGCCCTGCGCGAGTTAAACGAGAACGATGCACGGCGCTCTTCGTCTCAGGAACCGTCATTGGCGCGTCGGGTCCAGTTCTTGGAACACGAACAATACCCAGGCTGCAGTCCCAATCCCTCTCTCGCTTCCGAGAAAGTGAAGCTGCCTATCGTAATTATCTCCCACTGCCGATCTCCGTCGTCATCCACACTGTCAGACGAAAGCTCGCTGTCGGAGGAAAGCGTCCAGCACTACTAGGGTCTTGCAAAAACTGCCTGGGCGACGGAAGCCTTGTCTCTGGAGATATTTGTAAGATGAGATTCCAATCAAATGTAGATATTCATCAATATGCGTCGACGAATATGTATCTCACTGAATTCTAATCGTATGATCCACGTTTCGAATTCCGGTTTACATTTTACTAAATTGATCTTATCGTTGCCGGATTGATAGACCATTACATACTCTTCACGCGGCTGAGCGGTATCTCTCGCTGATTAACCCTTCCTCTATTGCTTTAATTTCTGTCAAATTTAATACTTTCAGTCACTCATCCTCCATTTCGTTCTTTGGAACCACTTACGAAGGGCGACATGTTTAGAAAAGAAACGACACATCGCGAGATTGCCTAGACGTTTCCGAGTTTGTCATTGCTCACGAGGGCGAATATGAATGTTCACCCACCCATCATTTGGTATAATCCTTCAATGCCCGAATCGGCCCAGACACCGCTGACTTCACCTTCTTCGACCACCCCCCAAGCCGGTCTGATTTTCTCGGCTACTGCATCGCCAAAGATCGTGCGAACGGTGTGGCGTGGATCGCTCAAGCTGAACAAAGGGTTGATTTTGTGTACCTCAAGAACAGCGCCGCGAAGGAGGGCTCACCCAGTGCAAAATAAAACGACATCAGCCGCGAGTTGGGTGCCGTCTTCGAAGGTCAACCCTCCCTCCGTGAATTCCTTGATTTCGGATCCGCTCTTGAGGTTTATCTTGCCGGCGATTATGTATTGGCTTCCACCGATATATAATCCCATGGGTTAGCTGATAAAAAAAATAATAGGGAATAAGTGTGGGAACCCATATAATACCCCCCAGCTTTCGCAAGGATGGAAGCGATGAGGCCACATTCTTTGTACCCCATATTTGTCTTAAATCCCCGGGCGTGAAGGCCGTCGATAGTCTCTCTATACAACTTGTCAGAAGCCGTTGCGAACTAGCTGACGGAGAACAGTTAACATAGGTGTAAGTAGCTGACTGTGCCCGTCCGACTTAGGCAATATATTCCTTTTCCGTGCGTGAGAACTATCTCAATCGACGGCGGTCTTGAAGACGCCTACTTTTATTTTGTTTCGCCAGCATGCCCGATAATTTTTACACCCCATGGTGCCGGTAAATCGTTCACAAGGAACTAAGACACGACTTTCAACTGACATTGTTGAAGTAAGTCCTCCCGACGGTCCAAGCTGCCCTTTCTATTGTTAATCCTTGGAAGTTGGCCCGACCAGGAAAAATGTGTTGCCTTCGCTTGTAGCCGTTGTTTCGCCCATTTTTGTCTTTGATCGACCGCACTGTCCATCCCTGACCCTGACCCAGGCACGGTGCCGCAGTCTTTTTTGATGGGAAAAGCGTCAAAGTGTGTATAAAAGGGAAAGCGCTCTCGCCCACTCGTTATGAACCCTGTTGGGTCAGAACAAGATATTGCCGCCGATTTCTAATTTTCCAACTCGGAAACAGTGACATGACCAATTGACTCACCATTTAGAACTCCCAACTCTCCGACGAAGATTCAAAGATCACCCCAGGAAGCTCCATAGCACTTCCGTGCATACCGCGAGTCTAGGCGAGTATTCTGATCAATAAGATAATTTGTGGCTCACAATCCAGTATCTCCAATAGTCAAGGGAGATTCTCAGCGAGTATTTTGTTTGATGAACCGTGCTATCTGTCCATTTTATTGGTATAAGTACTTGGCATAAGTACTTGAGAAGTTCTCATTCCTGAGAGATGCTTGAGCTTGCATCTGGTTTTTTTTTATAAATTTATATAAATTTAATTTCATGCCACACACACCAATATCTAGCCGAATGTTTCTAACATGACAATAAAAAACCCAGCTCTAGCTTCGCTTGTCGACGACTGTAAGTAGTCCATCAACAGAGGCTAGAAAAAAAATCCGACCCTACGTGTTGGGTTCAGACTGATTCAGATCCCGGCACCTCTTTGATTGGTGGTAATAATATAATATCCGAGTCGGACCTTGCACTGCCAGCTCGATTGCTCTCGAATGGTTCCAAATCGACGAAGTGGTCGTGGACGTAATCCAACAGCCCTCCATCAGATTGATCGTCAGAGAGGAGGTTTGGATAACGCCCATGTTTGCGCTCGTCTTCCAGGACGGGCTTGAATATGGGTATCTTATGTATCAAACCAAATGCCGAAAGAGGCTTGGTACCTGAAGTCCTCATCAGCCACGCCTTTGCTATGCGGAAGATCAAGTCACTTACCAAAGAGGACCCACCACAGAGTCGTACCGAATATGGTGGCAAATATTCCATTGGCCACTGTCCAGAAGCCTCCCACTGCGGAGATTCCAGCTAAGATGGATTTCTCTCGATAGTCTGTGGAGAGGCGCCAGTCAGAGGAGTCGGGCTGCATGTACAGGCGTAGCGTGGCGGTATTGTTGTCTCGAGGAATGTTCAATGAAGGGTCAGGCATTAGGAATGGGACAATACTTGTCAGGTACTTCTTTGTCTAGTGTGCAGTAATGAGGATGTGGGTGAAATTTTAAAAAAATGTGAACCGAAGGACGTACAGAACTGAAGGCACCCAATGACGCGAATTTCGGGCTGCTGTACTGATATCGGATAGTCGTGAGAACCCCTCCAAGAAGATGCGCATCGGGGACGAGGGGGATTGGCAGCGTGTTACGAAGTACGTCCGCGGTATCATTATGCATGCCAACCACTATCAATACGGTTCTAGATCCATAATTCGATAAAGACGTGGCATTGATCCCCAGAGTAGTGAAGTTTACGGTTATTAGAAGGTCGGGCCATATATTAGCAGGCTGCATCAAGTTTTCGAATACTGGGAAAACGTTAGTGCAACCAAGATCGAGACAACACAAAAAAAATTCTACCAGTAGTCGTCTCCCGTTTCGCGGGACTGAGCCTATCGGGACAGCCGAACTCCATGACTTTAAGGAACGGGTCTACTTGTGTATCGAAAAAGTCGGCAGCACGACGGCTGAAGTTTCCGCCAGCCACATTGCATCGGGGGTTGGTATCTAGAGCGACTCAGACAGAATATCCGCCTCAATGGGAAGCCAGCGACATACCCGATTCATTGTCCCAAAGGGCCTGGACCTGTATCGCATCAGACCCCTCGTTCAACATGTTCCAAAAAACCTGTCAGCGACAAGCTGTTAGTACCGTCCTGAACAAACACATTTGCAGAATGAAGATTTTATTTACAGCAATGATATTCCAGTTCATAGTATCGGTCTCGACAGCAAGGGAAGAGGGCAACACTCTTGTGGTAAACACTTTCAGAGGGCTCATACCCGTCTCGTGAACGGGTTCAAGCACGAGGGTTGTGAACAGGACTGCAAAGAGGGATGTAGCAACGACAATGATGCTGCTGCCTTTGAGAATGACGAGCCAATGTTGGTCACCACGGTTGTGAACTTGTGAACCTTCATGGTTGCGAACCGGTGAACCGTCACGGCTGTGAAACTGTGAACTGCGCAAGTATCCAGAGCACAAAACCAACACACCTGAGGGACCTGGAATATAGGCGGTCGATCATGCGATTGATGTTGCTGTCACTATTTGACATGGCAAAGAGATCAAATGGTTTTGCCAGTGCTGCAGAGGGTTTATCGATGACGTCTGCAACAATCACGGAGAAACGTATCATCAGAAGAATACAGAGGCATACTGTCTGGAGCCATATCGCGCAAATTAGGACGATAACTCCAGATGGCTGATCCCTGTGGACTATCAAGGTCCAAGGTTGCAGGAATAAAAACACTAGTGACATGTTAGGAACATGACCAAATTCTCGAAAGTGTGTTGCCCACCCATCGTGCATTCGGCCACCAGGAGGACAAAGTCGACGAATGTTCCGAACTTGGGCTTGATCTTTAATGTCTTAAATCTGTATATGCGGGCTGGTCAGCCATGCGGGCCAGACTGGAAGACGAGGCTCACAAGATCATGCTGAACCAGTGGTGGAAAAATATGATAAAGTGGAGTGCCATCAGCCCAATGGTCCAATTGGTGATCAACAACAAGTACGGTAAAACCGCAAAACTTGTGCCGGATGCTACCAGGAGTAAAAAAACTAGAAAGACGCGAAGGGTGCCGCTGAAGAATATATTCTTTATGATGAACATTGGAAGGAAGTGTCTGGATAGCCATATCCCTTGGAGGTATTTATATTTCTGAAAACATACTGCACTATTCCGATCGACTCTTGTTCATGCCATCCAAGGGGGCACAGGGACTTGAAAAAAATACCAGGGGTCAGTTGTCAAGGGACTAAGTATCTTGTCATCAGAATAGGCGCCGTCTCTTGCCTGATGCATAGATTGACCACATCTCTGCAAATCTAAGGATTCAGTGCATTGTCATGTTGTTTTCTCCGCACCCTCAATTTCCTGTTGCACCATGGTTCTGTCTGACTGGGAGTGGGGAAGACTAACGGGACAGATCATTCATAGCTAGCTTTTTAGCCGTTACAAGCAAAAAAATTGTTTATTTAAGCCAAATTCAAGTCCTTAAACTAGCTTCCTTTTCGGTTAAGATTAAGAATAGACTGTAGCTTAGCGCTGCCAAAATTTAGTGTTTGACGTCTCGTTATTTTGAAACATATCATCACCATGTCATGTTACATTGTTCTGAATCAGTCCATGACTTTGTATTTCTTAGGTCTTCGCACTCGAGTGTCTCACTTGGTTCGTATCGTTTCTTTCTGCCTTTATTCCTCTGTTAGCTATCTCAACCCTTATCGTACCTTCCCTAGAGAAGATCTCCTCCTGCATGTGCACCTTCCGGACTGCGAGTTATATACCCCCCGCTGGAAAGTATATTGATGGATATGTACAGCAACGGACCTTTCTGGACAATGGTGGATATTGACAGTTGTTGTTCGTTATCACTAGATAATGGTTATTGATGATATTCGGTGATTCTTAATGGAGCTAGTGCCATCATTCTCCAGTATCCTCCATTAGCGCCCATTGAGATCCATTAATAATCACCAAGCTTTTATTCACCCTCATCCACGTCCTGCAGGCTCGCGGCCTGCATCACATCCTTATCCCGCACCAGCCTCGGCTTACTCCAGTTTCCCAAGCACAATTGATGTCCATGAACGCAAATACGCGGTTGAACTCAGATCCCATCTGGCATTCTTGAATTTATGGCGGGGGTGATGTGGATCAACGCACGTCACTGTTAGCCACTGACTCTCATTGACTGCCATTGACATTCCATAATAGTGAATTCCATTGAACTTCAGTGCGGTTTCCATCAAAGTTCAATGGAAATAGATAGAAATCATAGCATACTGAGGGTATCTCACCGGAATTCACAACGTCAACCATCATTTGACACCAATAGCATGTCAAGAGCTATAATCACACATGCAAGTTCAAGACAGGTACCCCGACATCTCTCTTTCGAGGTCTTTCTTCCTGGAGATCCTATCAAATTGCACATTTCAAACGCTAGATTAAGCTGGCAGCTGACTTAGAGCTTGTTCAGTAATACTGATGTTCAAACAAATCGTTGGAGTGATACAGTAGATAATGCCATCAAACCCTTTGCCGGCAGTCCGCAACAATATGCTCGGAGCTGGAAACATCGCCCAATCCCGATGACAACCATTGCCACTCATCGGAAATCAATGATGGAACTCGGTAACCTCCAACAAACACCAATGTCTGTCACCGGCGCCTCCAGTGGGTAACAGTGTCCTTTCCATTCGCTCAATCCCCCATAGGCTATTGGAGTCCGTTGCCAGCCATACCCAGCCCACTCATGATGTAACCCTATGGGTGATGATGGAAATTATTGGCTAACGCTGGGAATCACTGGTTCCAACACGAGTAGTGCATGGCGATGTCTAGACATGACGTTGTCCAGATCCTAGTAGTGGTTGGGCGGCTATGTGGCACATTATCAGAAAATGATTACCAGCGGTCTCATGCGATATACAAAGAGAGCACGTGGCCGGCGGAAGTGTTCGCGTCATTCATCGATAATGGTTGACATCGAGCAAAAAATGGGCGCCTAATTTAGGACTGACCACACCTCTTGCCTTCTATCTGCCATTAAAACGTGTACTACACGCCTCGTGTGTTACATGCATTGTCGAACTCGAAGTTCCTTCCAAACTCAAACTCCTGTCATATAGATATTGTATAGATAAGTAGTTCCTGCAACGGAAAGCACTTGTGTCACTGCTCAGACAGGACGGAAATGAGATACAACAATGTTGTGTCGGTTTTTCACTGTGGCTGCAAATGAAGTGCCGTGGACACCATGTTCTTGATACACTCATCAAGTTCTTATACTCAAGAGGAGGCGAGTTGGCGTGAATTGAGGGCAGTTCGAGCTCCGACCGTGAACCGTGAATCTGCCCAGAAAGTATCACCACTTTGCCCATTCGCACGGGGTGAGTTCGCCATCGATTCACAACTTAGTTCACAAATTTTGGCAGGGAAATGGCTCGAATTCCGATCGGAAATGGGAGTCTATGCTACAGGATCTCTAACATTACCCCTTAAGAGAGAAGGAAACTCTCAATGGTGGGTTGCGACGACAGAGTGTCCGAAAGTTTCATCAAGGTTGCGAGGGGGGCCCACTTCACGTCTTTGGGGTCTTGGTTTTATAACAGTACCAGGCACAGGGTTTTGTTGCAGAGGTCGGGATGGGAGATGATGGAGTCGACGACAGGTGGTGTTACTGCGCCAAACGAGCGTTTTATGTAAGGATTTAAATGTCATGAGTCTATCACGCGATCGCGATCAATTGTTTATCTCCACCACATGTTGAACAATGGCAATGTTACAGTTGTCTGCTTCCACCACCACCTTCCTCTTCCCTTCCGGCCATTGACTGTGTTCACTGCCTAGGCCTTGTTCCTGTGGCTTCATGCCAGTCAAGTATAGGTGTGATTGATTGTAGGTATGTGCTGCCAATACTTTACCCTTCAATTCCCAGCTCACAGTTTGTCGAGGATAAGGCGCGTGCTCGAGACGTTGCTAAGGCATCCAGCTGACAACATTCCCCCAGAAGTACCTGTCGGCCATCGATCTCGGCATTATACCAGTAGTAAGCTCAAATTTGAATCATTACAGTATGCGTTCATGTACTTAAACCTTTCTTTTTCATTGTACAGCTTCCTTATCGTGCTCTCTATCGATCCCACCATCTGGCATCTGGTATTCTCATGGTAAGGTACTCCTATTGAATTGTTGTTTTCATCAGGACATTTAGACACATTTTCGGGTTCTCGGGCGATCCGATCGACAACTACACCCATCTGTTTCTCATAGCGTTGCTTGTGGACTCGCAGGGGGCGTTTCAAGATCTGTCGCCCGATTGTGTCACTTTACGCATTCTCAATCATCCTTCCTCTCGTCGTACCTCGATTATTCCATCATCTGGGGAATCGTCCGACCCTTTCTCTCTATGGAAACAGTCCAACACAACGATATGTGCGAGCAAGGGTCAGCGCTCACTCCTCTCTTTTTCAATGCACGCCCACAATATCCCACCGTTCTTCGCCAACGTTGGGTACAATTCTTTGAAGAAAAAAACACCTCAAGGTGGACCGCATTCATGAGCAAGTACCTCTATTCAGGTACGTTCCCACTTGCCTACACAAATAGGAGGGCTAACAATGGACTACCTCAGCTCTCACATATGACTGGGCGATGAACTGCCCATTGGTGATCCAAGTGTTGTGGGATCGCTGAACGAGTGAACAAAGGTTGGGACACACCCGATAGAGACGACTGTTCTGGTAGGCGGATTGGCAGCACGGTCCCCTTTTCCATTACTAGCTGACCTGGCCAGAGCATAGTATTCGAGGCCGTTTTGTATTCCTGTCCTTTCCTATCAATATTATTTGATTTTCAGGCCTGATAGTCCTATCTAAATATTTTGTTTCCAGCTTTTCCAGCTCTGCGATGATCTTCGTTGGGCGATAGGAGATCCTGGCTAAGACGACATTCGGTATTGAAGCGCTTATCTTATCTGCTATATCCACTGGAGGTCTCTGCGTAAAGTGCTGAATGAATGATTGTTGTTGTGAGCATGATGCATGATGTCGTCTTATTAAACAGATTGGATTATCTCCCCGAAGAGTCGAAGTCCATGCTTGGTGCTCATAAGTAGGTTGAGCTCCCTTGAAACCCTTGAAACGCCGTGACATCTTGCGCAACATGTTAGCCACAAAAAGCAAACCCACAGTAAACCATCATACCAGTCCCATGGACAGCATAATCCACGGAGATATCATGGGCTGTAACATGCAAACCTCAAAATCTACAGCTCGAGAAAGCTCGCTGAAATAATTTACGTACCGGAAGTGCACGCCCCCACAACGACCACTTTCTTCCCAGCGTGATCCGTCGCTCTATCGTGCTCAAGAGTGCAATATTTGACCCTTGAAGTTTCCTAATAACAAATTAGATCATGAACCAAAACATGCTTCCCAATTTAGAAAGAGTCCTACCATTCTGGGATAAGGGATAAGGAAGAACATACCCCTTACCCCACTTTGAAACCCGTCGCTAACACGACGTGGCTGACGTGGGATACACGCTCGGTGCCATTGGCCTTCTTGACGTTCACGGTCCAGGTCTTCGCTTTCGAATGCTGTGGGGTGTTGAGTAGAGTGTTAGATGTCTAGGTGTTGGTCTCCATTGCGTCCGCGTAATATTCGAGCCAATTTGCTAACTATGATCATCAGGTGAGCATGAAATGTGAGAATGTAAATGGAGATGTGGTGAAGGTCGTATTGTATAAGGGAAAGTTCAAAGTGGCGTATTTGGCGAGAGCCCACCCCCAAAATGGGGGTATGTGTAAGGACTAGAAAGAGAGGTCGAAAAAATGAAATGACGAGGAAGAGTAAGAGACACATACCTGCCTCGATACGCCACATACACCGGTAATCTACATATATCGCAGTACTACAGCCGGCCACCTTAGCGGGTATTGATAGATATTCGAAAGGGGAACTCGAGGTTCCCGATTTGATCAGTCTACGCCTTGAGGTTTGGTCCAGAGGACCTGGGTGTAGTCGACGAAGATATTTGACCGCAGCACATTGACATGGCCCATTCTTGACTCGTAACAACTTCGGACAGAGATAGTTATTGACTTTGCTTGGAGTCTGGAGGTCAGCATCAATTTTTGTGCGTACAGCTGGGGGGAATAGGTATATAAGGACGTGTGGAGACTCGAGAATGGACACGACTTGTGGAGGAGAGGATGAGTTGGACCGAGGAAAAGGAAAGAGAGAACGAAACTCATGGAAATAAGTGTGTGGTAGTGGCTTAATTAAATGTCGTACCATAGTACAAGGGGAAGACGCGTCGAGCGCGTCCGTCACAAGAAGGTCACACTATATAAACCGATCAAATGCGAAATAAGTACGAGATGCGAGATGCGCCCAGCTTTAAGCGTCCTTAATGCCTCCTCGTTCTACGTTCCCTTCCTTCTTGCGGGGATGATCCTCACTGTATGTTCGTCACAATATACCACCACCATGCATGCTAATTCTTCTGCAGGGATCAAATGATTCTCTCTTGACCAAATGGCAGGTGAGTCCCTATTGTCACCCCCTTGAATGTTTGGTCCATCACCGACCATCCGTCTAGGACATGCAATGTGTCGAGAACTGTAATGATCCAAATCCTAAGAACCACGTTTTATACGAGCAGCCAGTCTGGCAAACGTTGCAAATGTTCGGTGAGCATCCACGTACCCCCTCATATCATCTCTGATATCAAACCGAACTAGTCGGAGAAATGCTCTGTCAGTCACACAACTCCCAGACAAAACAAATCCTCACCATGTGCTTTTTTGCTCTTCCGAATCATCAGGTTTCTTTCCGGTTATATACACGTGGCTAAGGTCAAGACGACAATCACCTCCGGTGCAGCTTCAGGAGGAGACTAATAAGCTCGAGCCTCAACCACTCAAGGGATGGAAAGTGTTGCTCCTGTGGATCCCTGCCGCGTGCGATCTAATTAGCACTGTTGTAAGTCTCAGGCGTTGTTGCAGAGCGAGCGCACTTCCTAATTTGATCATGCGACCATCTTTTCCAGTTAATGAGTGTTGGTCTGTTATACACCCCCGTCTCCATTTATCAAATGACCCGCGGAGCCCTTGTCCTGTTTGTCGGGGTATTCAGTGTAGTATTTTTCCGCCGCCGCCTCTGGCTCTACCAGTAAGTAATACTTCTATTTTCTTTCTAAGGTATGAGAACACATATCCTCTCCTCTAGATGGGCTTCCCTACTTATAGTTATGTCCGGCGTGGCTATGGTGGGCTACAGTGGGTCTCTCATCAAGGACACCGTCAAAGAATCTGTCATCCATAATCTGGCTCGGGCCTTGGGCCTTCACCAAGGCCCTCCACAAACAATGCCCGAGGAACCAGAAGTAACAAAAGTTCTTGTCGGTGAGTTTTTTCAACCTATATCTAATTCCCACTCCAAGGCCTGAACATTCCTTGTTTTCCCCTCTAGGCATATTCTTTGTTTTATTTGCGCAAGTATTGTGAGTGTACATCTTTTCTCTGACACATGTCCGAGTCCTGCCGGCGAT
>Ga0307517_10008595_pt1 | contig 14625 bp, 18 predicted proteins | sample 23_EM_MG_FD_194515 | JGI IMG/M metagenome (GOLD analysis project Ga0307517, IMG submission 194515) | Populus trichocarpa ectomycorrhiza microbial communities from riparian zone in the Pacific Northwest, United States - 23_EM | ecosystem: Host-associated > Plants > Roots > Unclassified | place... | reverse complement strand
ATACCAAGCATCGAAGCAACAGAGGACGTGCCAGGGCCCCCAAATGCGTGGAGGATGATTGGAAGGGCAATAAGCGAGGGTATTTCAGTTGTGAGATGGTTGATTGTTTGGGCAGTGGTACTCGCATTGCCAGAAAACTCCACCTTGTGCTTGATGGCGTCAAGAAGCGCAGGGAGAGTCCTCAATCCCTCGAATGCTTCATCAACAGCCTCTTTGGCCAATCTCGCAGGCCCTTGGGCAGCGCTTGGCCTAGGAAGGAACACCAACAGGTCGTAGAGAGCTTTGGCATCGGCCGCGACATTGGGAAGAGCAAAGGTTGGAGGGGAAGGTGGTCGAGATGGTGGCAACTTGATCATGAATCTGCCTGGGGGTGGTGTTAAGGGCGGGGTTGTAGAAGCCGTACGACTCTTCTTCCCTGCAAGCAGCGGAGAAGTATCCGGCGTCAATGGATGCGACAGCTTTGTGTCCACGCGATGAGATAAGGCAACCATGGCCTTCCACAAAATCGAGATGAGAAGGCTGGCAAGTGTTGCATGCGACAAGGTCGATGAAGTATAAGTTGTAAGAGCACGTGAATACAGTGGCATGAGAATTTGCAACGACACGATTGACGGATGATATACCAACGCCGTTTTGGCAGCTGTATGGGGTTTGGCAGCAGTGGCAAATTGCGTACTTTCTAAGGCCTCAATTACGGGTATTAATTCTCCACGAATGCCCGCAATAAAGGGATTCACGACTCGGTTGATGATCGAGACAAATCCATCACGGGTAGACTTTAATCCATCGCCTCGAACGTCCATATCGGTTCCGAGACCGAGCTCGTCGAAGACTTGGATGACTTCCTCGCAGAACTGGGCAAGAGACAAGACATAGAGTTGGACAGCGTTCGGGAAGGGGAATTGATTGGTGACCGTCGGAACAGCATAGAAAGAAGGGGACGAGAGGAGCGGCAAAAGTTGGCCTGACAAGTCGGTCAACAAAACAGAAAAGGGCCGCTTGAGAGACCGTAAGACTGCTCGATGAAGATGAGAATTGTCGTGCGCGGCATTGAGTTCCCTACAGAGAGATGAATGATGCAAGATCTCGGGAGAAAGGGGTTAACTTACGATGCAATCAAGGATCCAAGGTAAGTTCCGCGTCCTCGAGGAATGGGTCGCTTTCCAGGAACTTGCTCGTGGGCAGATGGTGGACCAGCCGGTTGCATCAATGCCTTGGAAACGGCTTCGCTAAGCTTCAGGCTCAGCATCTCCAGATAAGACCCATCCTGAACAAGAGGAGCGTGGCTGGGGACCGGGCTGGGAATGGGTGTCGGAGATTGACGAATGAAGTTCGAGAGCTTGTTTAATGGGCGGGTTGAGTCAGGTCGGGATGGGACAAATGCTGGTGCTGGGGATGATGGGCGGCTGGATGGGCGGAAGAAGGAGGGATGCTTGAGGACATTCATTGTAATAACGTGGATCTAAAAATGATATACAGATATTCTTGAGGATTATTCTGGGAGGGCTTGTCGATGATGATTGTGTGGAGCGCAAATCCTGGAAAATCAACCAGATTCCGATAGGAAGATGCAATTATCCCATGGGTTAAAGAGATGAGAAGGCTCGTTAAAGTTGGTGCGAAATGTGTGTCCACTTCAGGCCCTAAGGAGGTCTATCTGTGTCAACGAGGGGGCAGGCAAGTGGTCCGAAGAGAATGTTGCAAATCTGGTGTGTCAGTCTAAAGGAAGTGATTAGAAAAGCACGGAAGAATATAAAAGGGTGAACAAACATTGGAAGGGAAATAACCATAGATTGTGTACTAGGACGCTGAGGTCGATGTCGAGAGTGTCAGAGGAAAGGAGGGTCCGCATGCAACAAATTTTTCGTATGTTCCGGCTTATGTAACTCGCACTTCCCACGGCAATGGCCAATGGCAATAAGCGCCGCTCTTGACATCTGTCTTAATGAAACGATTCGAATCAGGGGAACTCTCTCCATAGTCATTCTTCGTCATAAAAGTAATGCCGACGCCACTACTTGTTCAGAATACTCTGGATCCGTGCTCCTTCTACAATGTCCCCACATCGCAGCCTCCATAAACAAGACTCTTCTTCGGATTCCCGCAGACGTAAAGCAACGGTGTTGGACTTCGTTGAAGATACACCTTGTCCACTCGGCAAAATTAGGATCTTCAGTTCTCCTTGAGCAAAACGTTAGATTCTGCCTTAGAATACAAGTATGGCAATGAATTACCAACGAAAGGAGCCAGGTCCGCAGAAATTACTCGCAAGTAATGCTGTTCCACCCACTGAAGTCGCCGTATTACTTTGTCTATGGGAATATTGCACCAACCACGAAGGTCACATAAGTCACCGAAAGATTGCCAAATTGCTTCGAAGTCGTCGCTGATTTCCACCGGCTCAGTAAAATTATTGAATTCCGAGTTGTCTTGAAACGGCGACTCTAGGGAGATTAAATCTACCCGCGATATCTTCCCGAACATAAAAACTAAGCCAACGAAGAAGCGTCAATCCTCTCACCTGTTCGTCCCGATCTTGGGAGATCGCGGCTTCGGGTATATCTGCTTTATGACTTGCGAGATGAAGGTCTTCTAGGCCAGAAGCCAGAGCCAAATGCCCTGCAGTCATGTGCGGTGATGTCGAATTGTGACTGGTATCCGACAGGGTGCCGGAGAGAGAGCTTGAAATACTCTGTCGAGAACTCGATATCCTCGTTCTCAGGGAGGGGATGGCCTCAGGAGGGTTGTAGGCGGCATACTTCAGTGCACCTGAAGTTTTGGAAGCCCGGGAATCAGATCGAGAGGGTCGAGTCATTGAAGGTGAAGGCCTTGGTACACCTGGTAGGTAGTTTTGTAAGGAAACCAAAAAATCGGGAAGCTACAAGACGAGGAATGAAATTAGGAAGATTGTCACAGGAACCCTTGCTCACAGATGGTGAGGCTGCTTCGCTAATAATTTTGACCAATAGTTCTTTGTTAACTGAGAACTCAAGAAATTGTTTGCATCGCTGTAAGACCAGTCAGAATATCGCAATTAAAGACTGCCTTAAGACACACCATCTGGCTAGAGCGGCGTGCTGACTGCGCAATCATCGCAATCGTATCAATGACTTCCAAAGGGATTATATCACAATCAGCTCTAAGCCGAAGCATGGCTATAATGCAAGGCTCCTGGACAAATTCTAAGAAAGAATTCAAAAACACTGGATGCGGTTTCATCTCTAACTCGTATACTCACGAGGGCACGTCTTAAGCCTGGCAGCCAAAGCGGAGAGAATTTCTGGAGCACGCGTTGAAAACGATGCAGAAAATTCAGTAGCCAGCGCTGTTACAATGACGAGAGCAGTAGGGCCAAGCAACACGTCCTGGTCGATGAGGGCACCGATAAATCGAGAAGCGCACGAGGTCATAAAGGCTGGATCTTCTGTACACCGACGAACAATGAGGAGGAGAACAACAGGAGAAGCCAAATGTCTCACCTGGAACGCGTACATCTGTCAGAAATTGCTCAATGACTCCCTTAAAAACCTTTGGAGAAGGAGATGTTTTTTCGACATCTCGCAATAACGCAAGAACCTGTTGACCGTAGTCCTCACCGGATACTTCATATCGAATGAAAGCAACATCCAATAATTGTATCACATGTTGCTGATCCACATCAGAGGTCAATATAGTACTCCGAATCTGGGATATCTGCGTATCCAAAATAGTTGGATCGACTCTGTTGACGATTCTTAGCGTCTAAAAAAGATCAGTTAATTTATTATTATTAATGAGATCGAATCATACCTTTTTGCGAATGTCTCGATCTGGAAAATTCAACAGGTGTATGATACGTTCAAATTCCTGGGGTACAAGAACAGCCAGCTGGTCGGGCGTCGTCCCGGCCCAGGTCTCAGAATCGATACATTCAAGACATGAGACGAATAGGTAGATATCGTTGGGGCTATCCGACATTAGATATTTCCGTATGAGATGTACCACAGATGTTTTTCTTGATTTCTCAATCGACTGAACTGACCCCAAAGGGAGCTGACGGAATGTCCTGAAGATTTCCAAAACGATGGCTCTCGAAAGCGGTCTTGAATGGGTATTTGGGGAGTTTCCAAGGAGTATGTCGAAAACCAAAGTTGAATTTGCCAGCGACTGACTAGATACCGATTCAAATTCATGAGTCGTAAATAGCCAAGGCGTTGCTCACCCAAGAACCCGCAAGCTTCTCAATGCGTTGAAGACAATACTTTGATTAATTCCATTCACGTATGAAGCTTCAGTCGCCAAGATCTTGTTAATATCTTGAGGGAGAGATTCGTCCTTGAATTTTGAGATGTTAGGTGGAGTTAGGAAAATTGGAAATAGACTGACATTCGGAAATTCTCGCGCGAGCACCATGGCAGCTTGGACAACAGATATGTCTGAGTCTTGCAGAGATTTGTGAATGCGGTTGTAAATGCGGTCAATCAGGCCAGAGTTGTATGTGGATAACGCGCGAATGGCCAATAACACGCGACGCCTAACATGTGGACTACGCGGGAGAATTGAGAAACCGATTCAGGAGGTGGAGTGAGAAAACTACCAGTCGTTACCCACTATTCGTGCGAGAGTAAGTCGTGCAAGCGGGATTGGACGGCAGGGATGACGTCTTCATTGGGTGAAGTGATGAGATTGTCCAAAGCTAAACATACACGGCGAACATCTTCGCTTTCGAGGTCCTATAAAAAAAATCAGAAATTGACAATCGAAGGGAACTTCAGGAATTGACCTTTAGTAATGTGTTAATTAGCATCAGCCGGAGTTCGTGTCCAGTAGGCATAATCTCCGAACAAAAAAGATACCCTGCGGAACATGCTTCAGAGAATCAGAAACTCGAAGGAACCATTCTTAGGCCGACCTATCCGTTTTTCCTCAGCTTTCTTCGCGCTCGTCGCTAGATTTATGGCATGAGGAAATGCAAAATCGAAAGCATCTTTGGCAAGAAATCCTGGGGTAACTGAGGTCGCGCAATACAGGAGAATGACCAGGCATTCCTTGCACTTTTCCTGACAAAAATTTAGCGCAAGGTCACAGAAAGGATTATATTTTAAAACAGGATGCACAATTTGGAGCCTAGGATGAGATAACTGTGCCTGTATTGATTTAATTTCCAAAAAGAGATCTTGGTCTGCAGATTGGATGGAGGCAGAGGATTCAACCTTCCGAACGATCGCGTAGTGAGCCCTGCTCATTGCACCGGAAGAATGAAAAGGGACGTCCATTTCCGCAGGATATTTCCGCCTTCGACCTCCAGAAGAAATAAAAGTTGTACGGTCAAGAGCTAAGGCCCAGGGGCTGTAGTTGGTAGTAAAAGTTCAAGAAGACATCAATTACGTAAATAAGTACTCTTTCCATTGACCCAACACTCGCCAGAAGCCTTAAAATCTCCTCAAGGGGCAATGAGCTCTTATTGAACAATGACATCCAATGCCGCACATTCTTTCAGTAAGCTCCTCAATCAACCAAAGACGGCATCCAAGTCGCGTGCATCTGGTGAAGTTGACGATGGCATCAAAAAGCTTCGGCGTATGATTTTGGTGGAAGGCATACCGTCAGCCATTGTGTGTTACCCCCCATCACTTTCTATGCTCTGATTTTAACTGACGCTTGGCGTAGGACCCAACATTGCGCCCCCGGATTTGGAAAATCCTCCTTCGTGTGAACGATCTCCCTACTGATACCTACCTTCAGTATGTCGCTCGTGGCCCATGTCAAGTCCGGGAGAAAATACGGAATGACACCTTCAGGTGCTTCTCCTTGCCACGGCCATGTTTTTGAACCATATTCAAACAATTATCACCCAGGACTCTGGCAACCGATAAGGGTTTCAAAGAACGTGTGCGGGAGGACATGCTGGTCCGCCTTCTAGACGCATTCGTATGGAGGAGTCATGGTATGCGAAACTTTGATTTCAAGCACTAGACATCCTATCAATATTTAGACAGGCAGGACATTGACAACCTGGGGTTCACATATGTTCAAGGAATGAATGTCCTCGCTGCCCCTTTCCTTTACACTATGCCTTCTGAGGTCGAGGCCTTTTTCTGTTTTGCTAAATTCATCGAAGAATCTTGCCCTCTATATGTGCAACCCACTCTTGAAGGAGTTCACCAAGGATTGAAGGTCGGAATCGGAATTATAACATTTCCTTATTGCGGAGACTTACATCCATTCAGCTTCTTGATAGATGTCTACAATTTGTTGATCCTGAGCTATTTTCCCATTTACGATCTAAAAATCTCTCTGCAGAGATATATGCCTTCCCTTGTGCGTATTTTTTTGATATGATTATTCCGCCATTCAAGGGTACCGTCCACTTTCAGCTGTTTTAACCCTGTGTGCATGCACTCCGCCTCTGGACCAAGTATTGCAATTATGGGACTTTCTACTGGCATTCGGAGTGCATTTGAATGTTCTTTGCGTGATTGCTCAACTTCTCCTCATGAGGGACGAAGTAATGGCATCTTCGAGGTGGGCGTCTTAAACATCGCTCGTCAACTTTAAATAATTAAACAAACATGCAGCCCAATGCGCCTTCTCCGGACATTTCCTCCATTGGAAGCTCTCCCAGTGATTGGCATCGCCGTCACGCTTGTACGCGACCTCCCTCCAGAGCTCTATGAAGAACTCGTCAAACACCCGTTCGAAGTTCATCATTCCTGAGAAACCTAAGAGACCACCTTCGTCATAGGGGTAAAATTTATAACGTTTTTTTCTCTGGGATCCAGGGATCTCATACGGATGTTGTCTGTTTGCTTTCGTTGTACAATTAAATAGATTGATGTCGTGCTATGAACTCTGATCAGAAGTGGATCTTAATTCTGACATCCTCGGCGCAGTTCCATCTATTCTTTCTCCTTCGTGCTGGATGATATAATCAGACTCCATCGCATCGCAATCAACGATTCCCCCACAGCATTCCTCGCCAGATTCAGGACTTGGACTACGGAAGGATGGTGTTGGGACAGTCTGCAATATTGGGGAGAAGGGAGGAGTATTGTCGATATACAATCTTTTTTTCCCTAGTACATTCGCTGCTTGGTTTCGGGTTGTTGACAATGTGCGATGAGCGCTACCCGTGGGGTTGGGGTGGGCGTGGAAATCCGTTCTCGATATTGTTTCATGGGTAGGTTGGGTGTCGCTGAAGGCCAAGCGTTGAAAATTTGCCAGCGAGGTACTTGCGATAATAAGGTTGTGCATAAGTTCTTTTGAAGCCTCAGCCTTATGTTGAAATCTCGGATGTCAGTTGAATTCTGGAGAGGGCAAAAAACAACAAACTGCTTCAGGCCGAAGAGCTGCAGGTGTCGAAAGTTGAGCTCTCATATGCACCAACTCTCTCTTGAGGTGAGCGTTTTCTTCTTCTACTTTACGACAGCGTTCTTCGAGGCTAGCAATGTAACTGGCCTTTCGGGCACGATAATCGCGTTGTTGAACCAAACTACGGGTGGGCGGAATGGTGAGATCTTTCTTGCGTCCCCGAGTCATATTATTGAGCTCCTATGCATGAAAAGAGACAAGAACCAGGTAATTGAAAGGGAATGAACACGATGACGCAAAATCAAAATGGCAATCAAATTCAATCACATTCAAGTGATGACATATACTTATATGAGGTTAGGGTTGGTTTTACACGAAGATATTTACATACTAATAGTACTAAGTACTTGTAGTAAGGGATTCAACGAAGAATATCTAGCGGCATACAGTATGATGGAGAATTTCATGAGAGGGTATAATCACAATAGTATAGAAGTTTGAAAAGAGTATGTACATAAGAGAGGAGAAAGAAAGAAATGGAGTGTAGGTCATTGGAGGTCCCCTGGCGTCTCATTGGGTTTTTTGTGAAGTTTGGGGTCTTGAATCATATCGTGTCTTCTCAAGACCCAGAGGATCATCTTCCTTGGTCGGTTGCAACCGACATTGACTGTCTGGAAAACAGAAAAACAATCTATTTATTTTTGGAACTACTTACTCGCTTCCCGGGATTCACAGAATTGAACCGTCCCGTATTCTTCGCGCACGGTGCAACTATAATTTCCCTGTAATGGTTGCCTCGGGCTATCAGGCACTTCCAACCAACCCGCCCAATACAACAACGGAAGAGGACCGTAGGGATGACTCGGACGCTACCTTACAAAATCTTGCTATGGGAGAATCTGGCACGAAACGCAGTCTACAAGAACGACAGTCCGTGAAATCCTCAGGGAGATGGCTTTTCCTCTAATTGTGCTACAGCTTGTCCATGATAGCCCTTGCCGGAATGATTGGAACTGGCTTATTTCTTGCAAGTGGTAAATCGCTAGCGCAAGCTGGACCCCTCGGTTGTGTTACGGGCTTTATTGTCGTGAGTTAAATAATTCACCTTGATATAACGGGCACGCTTAAAAAAGATCGATAAAGATGGGGACCGTCACTGCTTCAATAGGTGGGCATACCACATTGCTAGAACAAGACAATCATTGACCGCGACGATAGCCTATTGCTCTGCAGAAATGTCAGCGTTTAAACCCGTCGAAGGTGGATTTGTGCGACATTCAACAATGTGGCTGGACAAAAGTGCTGGCATCACACTTGGGTGCGAAATTCATTGCTCGGGCATCGTGGTTTTAAACATATTCTTTGTGTTTACAGATGGAACTTCTGGTATACCATGTCAATAACGATGCCGACGGAAATCAGTGCTGCGGCGACACTTATTGGCTTTTGGAGTCCTGGAGCGAGCCAATTTCTCCCAATCACGTACAGTTTCCTGTTTTTCGTTACCGCTGTGCCATATCTACAGTACTCACCGTATTTTTCACTGATTACATCTAGTGCAATGTGGATTACCATCATAATCATAAATCTCTCTCCGGTCAGGGTGTATGGAGAATTTGAATTTTATCTGGCCTTCTGCAAAGTGAGTTTTGTTCGTCAAATCTCCGGATATCTGATTAGTGAAACCATATTAGATTGCTCTGATTCTCTCTTTTATAATTGGTGGCCTTATTCTCGATCTTGGAGGGTTCTCGGGTCAAGAAAGAATTGGGTTTCGCTATTGGCGAGACCCGTACCCACTCTTTCGCGAACATATAAAGCCTGGCTTTCTGGGGTATTTTCTTGGGTTTTGGACAGCTATGACCTCCGCCGCATTCGCCTATGGGAATGTTCAAGTGGTGGCCATTGCTGGAGCCGAAACTCAAAATCCTCGAAAATCAATCCCCGACGCCCTCAAAAAAACGTTTGCCAGGGTCGTGTTTTTCTATGTTGCTTCGATTTTCGTCATTTCTTTGACGGTTCCTTCAGACGATAAGCGTCTATACCACCCTACTGGGGATGTGACCCATAGTCCATTTGTAATCGCATTTAGCAAAGCGAGCTTGAAGGCCAGTCTCTCTGTCAGACCTCAAACTATTTCTTTTCTTAAACAAATTCTTCAGGCTCTTCCCTCGGTGATAAACGCTGTCGTATGTGCTTCACTCATTACATTACAGAACGTCAAATTATTCGTTTATAATAGGTGTTGAGTTCAGCTTTCAGCTCAGGAAACTCTTGTTCGTTTCTCGCCTCGCGCACCCTTCATGCTCTCGCACTTGATGGCCATGCTCCCTCAATATTTCTAGAGCTGAATCGCTATGGCGTTCCTTATGTCGCTGTGGGCGCTTCGGTTGTCTGGGGTGTGGTTGCATATGCCAGCTTGAGCCACGGAGCCTTCCAAGTAAGTTTCTTCTGATCTCCAAAGAAGAATGGTGATGACTTCGATCTCTTTCATTTCAAAGGCATTTTTATGGCTAGTCTCCCTTGCTACAACTTCCGGAATAATTTCTTGGGTCGTTCTTTGCTGGACTTACCTTCGCTTCTTCAATGCTCTAAAGGTACAAAACATCTCAAGAAATTCTTTACCTTACAGTAGTCCCTGGCAGCCATATATCACTGTAAGAAATTTCCAGACTCAGGCAACTTTGTCAACTGATGTGTAATATACAGTACTATGCCCTGGTCATGAATATTCTGATTTTGCTTTTCGGTGGTTGGAACTCTTTCTTTCCGAAATTCAATTTGTGGGACTTCATGACAGCATATTTTAATTGGTCAGTTGTTGTACCACAGAGCACACACAAGCAAGCTAATGGAGTTTTCTCAGCTTCTTCTTTCCAATGATATATATGGGATGCAAAGCTTATTTCATCGAAGACCCGATAATAACCCTTGACACTATCGACTTTGCAACGGAATTAACTCGCATTAGCGAGGAGGACAAACGGTACCGGATGGATAGGAATGCCCCTAACGTATCCATTTACGATAGAACCCTCAATGCTATATTTTAGTTACAGTTCTGCGAAATCTACCGTTTCACCTTTGCTGGGAACGAAAGTCTATTGCTTAAGAGAGGCACCCCAAACTCTCTGCATCAGCAACTGCAACAACACTGATGGTCCTGGTGTCTGTGTGATACAGAAGATACCCGAGCCCTCTGCATTGAGATCCCAGCGATTGTCCGTTTGCGATATTGGAACTCCCATGCTTTGAATTTGATGTCCATCATGTGGTTCTCTCTGTGCTTCAGAACGATTTGCGCCCAGGGGGTAGGCAGATTCATCTTCACGGCGGTCACTAACCAGCATCCCCCGAGTGAGTTCACCCTTCCTGGAAAGGATCGAAGACGTAAGGGCTGGTCGTTCACGCATGGCAGTAATATGAACCCACCTCTCGATATCAAACACTCGAGACTGACCATGCCAACCTGTGGCGAGCTTTGGTGTCTCGTTATCTGCGAATGGGGGGTTATCGATTGCACACCAAACCGCAACTATGTCGTGGAGCTCCATTGCGTCCTTGCCAAACTGTAACATGACCTCTCGTGTTCGCTCCAAAAATGCACTGGTAAAATGTGTTACAGGTGATTTCAAATGCTCCTGAACTATGGACGGAGAAGGAGTACTTGAGAAGGCGGGGTCAACAGACTTTTGGTACTCGGGGAAAGGGAGTTCATGAGGTGTGGTTATGTCGAGTGGTAACATTAGAAACCTATCCTTCGGCAACCCTTTATGACGGTGGGTCGCAATCAAAAGCTCTTTCACAGCGTAGGGATCTGCGAAGAAATTGACTTGGAGTTCTTCGTCAGCTTAGACCGGATTAATGGAAATACTTGTAACTTACATTCCGCGACGGGGCTAGTATTTCCCGGAACATCCAAAGCCCCACCCATACAAACAATTCGTCCAATGCGGTCCGTTACAAGTTGGCTGTCTTTGCGCATCATTAATGCCAGGTTTGTGAGGGGACCCAGTGCGATGTATGTTATACTTCTAGGTGGATGTGCTCTGAGAATATCCAATGCAATATCGACACCAGAGCGTTGACTTGTTTCTAGGTACGGATGAAGGTCTAAATCAATTCCACTTGGTAAATCCAGTTCTGGATGACGATCCGCGATATCTCCTAGACCATCTCTGTTACTTTATTCAGTGAAGAGCAGAGCGGCGGCAGATGCAGCGTACCAACCTCCCGTGAAAATACTGGGCGCTATGTAGTTCACCTTCAAGAGGGCCGGCGCTACCCCTCACGAGAATTGGCCTTTTTTCAGTTGTGAAATTGGGAAATCTATCCCGGTCCGATGGGAATCGTTCGAGATGTTGCTTGAGGGTTTGGTAAACCTTCAGGACATTCAAACTGAATGGGAATAAGTCGCGGGATTAATGTGGACAAGACCTATACTGACTACGACGCTTCAATCTCCGTGTTTCCTGTACGATTAGAGTCAATGACAATTTAGATGAACTCTTGCGCTCGTAATTACCATATGACACTATGTACGAAAGGATCTCTAGCTCGGGCGATGCTATTGCAAGTAGGCTAGGGAGTCCTCATCAGTGATAAAGAGCCCACAATTATCTGAACCACAGACATTGCAATAATGTCGTCTACTCCTGGATCTGTGTCAACTGTGGGATCGGGCTTAGTACTACTTCTTTCTGTCTAACCACAGGATGGACCCACTGATGACGGGGATGCGATTTTGGCTCATCTCATGAATTATAAAAAATGGAAGAGTGATCAGGCCCGGGATGTTAAAAATTACACCAAAAAAGGATATGTCAGACCGAAAAAGGAAATTTCCGAAAAAAAAATATGTCAAGAGTGATTAGAAACAAAAATTTCAGAAGGTTTCTATTGAAGTTAGAGCTTAATATGACTATGACATTTATGAGGTGCTCCTTCAAATCTGAGGGACTTAAGATGTCACTGTGGGCCCATTACATCTCATGACCACTTGTGAGTCACGAGAACACCCCGGTTCTTTGGTTAGCGCCCGTGTCAAACTCAAATTTTATGCTAATGTCATGGAAAAAGTTGCAACACTGTGATTCAGGTCAAAAAATAGGTATCATTTCCATTCACGGTTCGGCAATGACTCCTAATACCGCAGACAATTTTGTGTACATGCGTTGGGAACAAGTTGGGATTTTGATTCGAAAGTCGGTAAAACAAGGAGGGGCTGAACACCTTGCTACGTACTTAAAAGTATTCAAATCGTGATCATCCCCAACCTGGAATCGAAAATTGGCGTATGGACTTTGCCGGGAACTATACAGTCACTAGTTACGGTGGCTGGTGATGTGACTGTGACAGGCTGACCTTGCTTGAGGACAAGTTTGTCGACGTCCAATTCACCGAAAACACTATGTCAGAATCCCTGCGTTTCCTCGGGTCCTTGGAAGGCCACAAAGGATGGGTTACCGCCATCGCCACTTCGTCTGAGAATCCGGACATGATTTTGACGGCCTCGCGAGGTATGGTCGTTTCTTCGTCCGCCGTTTACACGCCATCTAATCACTTGAAACAATCCAGACAAGAGTATCATTGTTTGGCAACTGACTCGCGACGAGGATTCTTACGGTTACCCCAAGCGAATTCTCCATGGCCACAACCATTTCGTTTCCGATGTCGTTATCTCTTCTGACGGCCAATTTGCCCTTTCCTCCTCTTGGGACCATACCCTCCGTCTTTGGGACCTCAACACTGGATTGACCACCCGCCGTTTCGTTGGACACACCTCTGACGTTCTGTCGGTTAGCTTCAGCGCAGATAACCGACAAATCGTCTCCGGTTCGCGCGACAAAACAATTAAGCTGTGGAACACTCTTGGAGAGTGCAAATACGATATCAAGGAAGAAGGTCACACCGAGTGGTCAGTGAATTGTTAATCCTTGTTGCTACTTGGTTTTCATCATCTGTAAAGGGTCTCTTGTGTGAGATTCAGTCCCAATGTATTGAACCCTGTCATTGTTTCCTGCGGCTGGGACAAAGTTGTGAAGGTATGCCTGTTCAATATTCCAGCTTCTCTTTTCATTTCCCTGCCGCGCGTGATGCATTACGAAATATATTTGCTACTTCAGAGAGCACACGCTCAATGAGACTACATTTTCCACCAAGATCTCTGACGCTTCTTTTCCCGTCAATTTGAATTTCTGCCAACATTCACTGATGCACTTGATCAGGTCTGGGAGCTCTCGAAGTTCAAGTTGAAGACCAACCACTACGGCCACACCGGTTACATCAACACCGTTTCTGTCTCCCCCGATGGTTCGCTTGCTGCTTCTGGTGGCAAGGATGGTATCACCATGCTCTGGGATTTGAACGAGGGCAAGCACCTCTATTCCCTGGAGGCCGGTGATGTCGTCAACGCCCTCGTTTTCTCACCAAACCGATATTGGCTGTGCGCTGCCACCGCCAGCTGTGTCAAAATCTTCGATCTTGAGAGCAAGTGAGTAATTGTTTGAGCATATCCTCTTTTTTTAAATTTCTAATGTGTCCACCACAGGTCCATCGTCGACGAGCTCAAGCCCGCCTACACGGATGTCCGCGAAGAGGCCAGACAACCTGAGTGTGTTTCAATTGCGTGGTCAGCAGATGGACAAACGCTGTTTGCTGGCTTCACTGACAACCAACTCCGTGTCTGGACCGTTACTTCATAAAAAATTTCATGTATTTACGAGCGGGAGGCTTACGAGACCTATTTTCATACTTCTTGTACTCGGAAAATCACAAAAAAACTTGCCGAAAACTTAATTCCACCCAAATTTAAGATCTGTATTAGCTAAATGACCTGTGATTCCCCAATATTGCGAACTCTCTCATTCCAATCCCATTTGTCCAATCCGTTAAAGTCGACCTTCATTCCTTGGTGGGTCATGTTGAATTGCAATTCGCATATATGAGAGGGGCGGGCACGCCAACTATCACCCCTGTAGACACGCTCAATTCAGCATCATATAAAGATGACTCCCAAAGAAAGTGCCCTACGAAGCGGTGCCATAAAAATCTCCTGCTTGGCCGACGACTCGAACGCATTCATCAGCATTGGACCACGCATCATAAATCCAAAGATTTTTGCCCGTGTAGATCTCTTGCCATCCACCCAGGTCAATCAAGGGATTTGGTGGGGAAATCCTTTTAGTTCCCGCCGGAGGAACCGGCGCAAGACGAATGTCAACATCATTGAAAAGGCGAAGGGCTGTGATGTTGGAAATATTAGTTAGTTTAATTTTGTCAGCTTCGTCCGAAGGGTCAAGTATTTTGACGATATCTGATATCTCAGAGTCGAAG
>Ga0307517_10008594_pt1 | contig 14626 bp, 11 predicted proteins | sample 23_EM_MG_FD_194515 | JGI IMG/M metagenome (GOLD analysis project Ga0307517, IMG submission 194515) | Populus trichocarpa ectomycorrhiza microbial communities from riparian zone in the Pacific Northwest, United States - 23_EM | ecosystem: Host-associated > Plants > Roots > Unclassified | place... | reverse complement strand
TGGTGGCCCGCACAGTGGGCTCCTACCACACAACACCAGTCACCGCCGCGCGGTCTGGTCAATAGCCCTGCTCACACCTACAAGTGTGCCCTAACCTAACATACCACGATGGGGTTACTCCATCAAGCTCATTGTGGTTTGGACAGCGATTTCGGATATTAAGGTTGGTAAGCTACTGGCAAGGGGTTATTACCATGGATAGTGTTCCGAATAGCTTGGGGGGCAAAGCGGGCAAAGCGGGGGGGGAATGCCAAGAGCCTAGGACCAGACTTTATTGCTTTCGGCAGTGTGTCCAGGGCAACAAAATCCCAGGACGGTAGTCATTGACTCGGATAGTGGGCCTCGCCGGACGAGATTGCGCTTTTCACCCGTAGGTATGAAAAGGGGCCATGCCAAGAGAAAATCAAGGGGTGTGCGGGACGGCGGGGGACTCGTGAAAATCAGGGCTTTGAAAGTGGAGGTAATGATCGGACTTCGGGATTTTACTGAGTGGAGCGAAGTGGTTCGAGTGAGCTAGGGTGGTTTGAGATGAAGGAGTTAAGTTAAGGAGCAGCAAGATAGCGTGAGAGAGAAAAAGGAGAGGAGCGGAAAGCAAATACGAGAAGGAAGGTGATTTTATAGAAGAGAGATTTTGAATGCTTGTGTGTGCTACGAGTGCATACACGTACTGCTACCTACAAGTGAAAGTATTTACAACCGGAATGCTATGAGACGTGATAGGTGGTGAGGCTGATTTCGCCTTTATTTACAGTATCTCTACTCCAAAGTCCCATCCACTGAATTGAATGAATGATCCAGGTTTTGTTGATCGAAACGGTCTGCTGTATTTACGCGCACTCGGAAGCTCTCTCTCAGAGGATGTCTTAACCTCGATTCACACTTCGCATCCGTGGGGAAAGTCATCCTCAAGTCCATAAGTTAGCAAGACTCGGGTATTCCTGCTTCCCTTCTCATTGTTGAGAACTATCGGGTGCAGAAGAGGGCAAACGAGTAGTTCCTCAGGTTCAAAGGCAAAGTGGTCACCGGAGAAAGCAAAAGACTTGTTTATGCTTATTGAACAAGAAGACTGTTAAGAGAGAAAGAAGAAGAAAAGAGGAAGAGAAAGAGAAAAGAGAAGCGAGGATTTAAGAGGGAACAGGGGGGGTGACGTAAGAGGTCACGAGGTGTCACTCGTAACTACAGCAACAGATGAGAGGAGAGCGCACCCATAACTACAGTTTCCAACACTCATCCTCATTTCTCTCACAATAACCGCCGCGCTCCTCCTCTTCCCATCTAACCACCCCGAGTTTCTTCTCCTACATTCCCTTCTTTTCGCTTCTCTTCGTTTCCATTCTTTCCTTTTCATATTGGTATCTGTCCTTCTCTCCCGACTGTTGGAAGTCGTGATGTGCTGCTCGGCATGCTCTCATGATAGTCGCTTTTTGTTCGGGTAGTTTCTGGGAACGCGCCTAGTTGTGGCTTCGGGAACGCACTCTGGCTTTGTGAATGATTTGGGCTTTGGGAAAGCATTTAAGAAATGCACTTCAGTTTTGTATCGATGCATCCGCCAGAAGGAGAGCGGGAAGGCTGTAAGGGAAGCGTGAAAGAGTCGGACGAATGAAGGCTATATCCCGGGAGGGTATGAATCATGGGAGCTTGTCTTTCCTTTGTTCGCACGGGAGTGAGCAAGGAGGGAGGTGGAGATAGGTGAAATAGCACGGGCATGCCTGACAATCCATGGAAGGATAGCAGGACTTGATTGTGGTTGTATCTACTCCTATCTTTATCGTTACCCAGTCAGTTAGTTAGACTGTGTGTTGTTGAACAGGAGTAGAACTTCCCCCGCTCCTGAGCGGGGGATCGTGTTTTCGTTGTGTGAATTCTTGGCGTTTCGTTTTGCCCTCGGCGTTTCGCTGTCGCTGTTTCGTTTCTCCCTTCAGCGGTCGCCTCTTAAAACCGAGAAGTACTTCATTCTCCAACCCGGAGATTATGCTTGTTTGTCCTTATGGGAGGCATAATGAATTCCTCATATTTGGCTATCACGGCTATCCTTGATGCGCTAGGGTCCTACTATTGATCACATCACTAAACTCCGGTGATTCGCAATAAGGAGTACTATCTTTATTTGGTTATCTGGACATAGTAAATGCTGAAAAAAATACAGTTCTTCCTTCCTTTTTCTTTCTGCTATAACACCATATGGATAGCGGTTCTGGGTTTTGGGGTCACTGGTGACTTCGGGGTGGGTGTTCGAGTTAATGATTTCACGGAATATTTTCTGGCGATTAATTCGCCAATTGTTTAGAGTTGGTTATCGGCTTTTATTACTCACCGCATTCCCCTAACTTGACCCACTTCGCCACCCCTGCCACCCCTGCCGCCCCTGTCCCATACTTTTGCACTTCGATGGCGAAACGATTTATGTCGAGTGACGAATGGTGAAGCGAAACTAAAAACGCCAAGGAACTAGAACGATCGCACTCGGGAGCGGGGAAAACCCCCTCACTAACTTAACAACCACAGTCTCTCGCTCACCGACTCCACGATGCTCGATGCTCAACTCTCTAACTGACTAAGGACGATCGCAGGAGTATATATCCACAAAGACATCATATCCATCCATGAGGCACCACACTACTCCATGTGAGTCTCTCCTTCCCCCGTGAGCACTCCCGGCTAACCGAAGGGAAAACAAACACTTTTCCTACCCCCGGGCTTCCAGACCTCTCACACTGGCCTTGCAGTGCTTCCGCTTTTCTCCCGGCTTTTCTCCCGGCTTTCCCGAAACCAGCACGATCCCAAAACTATCGCGCATTCCTGCATTCGCGAGCTTTCCCGAACGTATAAACCAAGCGCCCAAAGCAGAAGCCTTATGCCCAGATCTCAACTCATATCCGAATCCACAAACAAGCGGGCTCCCGGAGGCTATCTGAACAAAGGAAGTATTGTGAGAGTATGGCGAGCAGCCCCATTTCCAACACATACTGTAGTGATTGATCAGGGCTGGTGGAGCGAGAGAAATAAGCTCCTGCTTCGAATAATAACTTACTGGTAGTCTACCACATCAAAATTCCATAAGATCAAATCGCGACACCTCTATATTCGTTTCCTCCTCAAATACCAATTCCTGGTTAGGCAGGTCGGGTGCTAGTTGCACCAGTAACAATAGAGCAGAAAAATACTTGACAATGGATTGTGCACCGGCCAGCTACACATTCCCCTCTATATTTACAATCCATTCAGGGACTTTAATGGTTGTAGTGTTCGATATCTAGTAGCAGAATTATTACTTGGTCTATGCCAGCTGGTATGGCTGATACCCGGCAAGGGTAGCCTAGAATCTGAACCTGAGGGGAAACTGAATTTAGGGTGCCGTGATATTAAGTACCAATACGGAGGCAAGAAGCTGCCCCACTTCGTTACGGCACAAAATGCCGGTAGGCGATCTCAGCACGGCTCTCAAGCTTCTGTCTCGGGCCCAACTCAGGACTTTCGGATTCTGTTAAACAACTCCCACGGCCTGATATTGGCTGTATACCTCAGGGGCAGTTTAGTGATTGTGGTTGCCGTAGCGATTTCAGAACGCATTCCAGCCCTTAACCGAACCATCAATAGTTTGGGCACCTCCGGCTAGGCAAACAATCGATTTGGGCTGGGGGTGGGGGTAATAAGCCCTGGTTTCGACTAGTACAGGTAGTCTAGCGTAAGCTAAACTGAATCACCTTTGGCTAGCAGCTTTGGGAGGGGCAAAAGGATTTATGTACAGTACCAACTCTATTGAAATACTCGTAAATATTGTCTGCGTTCAAATAATGCGGTGAGTATGTTACGGATAGCTCAGTACCATACTCAAGAGCGCTATTACTCATACCAAGTATCCCACAGTCTAGCGAGGCTTGCATTTCCCGCACCTTGCTGTTTTGTGTGCGCCAAGTATGCAGAATCTGACTTCTTCCGGAATCATTGTGAGAATAATACCGGTACTTGAAGACAAATATGAAATTGGAATCAAATGACATTGATATTGTTTCGTGGACAAAATTAACCGATCCCCCGGGTGAGCCTGGCAACGCATCGCTGCCGGAACCCCACCAAAATCATTACCACCCAACCGGCACCTCATAATACTTTCTCCTCCTCTTCATTAAACGCTGATGGATGGTATACAAGTACTGAGTACTGCCATATATTTAAATTGTTTTCACCAATTTCTCTTGGTTGGGTTGGGGTGGTTGTCTCGAGGAGGTTGACAACGTCATGGCGAAAATTATGAGCGTTCATTGATCGGTTGATTTTGTCCACGCACAATATCAATGGTTCAACTATGGCCGTCACTTCATCCAATGCTGTTACGGTTGAACTTTGGCTTTCCTGACATGCAGTTTTTTTTAGCTTATCTGCGAATAACTTACTCGTAGACAAAATGGATAGCGTTTCATGATCTTGGTTTGGGGAGTTGTCACATTTATGCAGGGGTGGCGGTTGCCTAGTCTTGGCAGACAGGGGGCTCCATGTAAGTTAGGTTCTTTGACTTCTCTCACGCTTTGCCCCCTCCACGACCACACCAACGATGATCGCGGTGAAGGGACACAGCACAACAGAGGAACTGTTGGACTGTGGTTTGAGGAAGGAAAATTAGTCCTGTACCTAGTTAGTCGGACAACCTGTAAGGTTTAGCTTTCGAGTGGTGGGATTTTTTTCTTTCGTGCGCTTCTCTGGATTGGTTTTGTAATGTAGTTTAGTGGACTTGAATTGATCATGACTTGTGTGGTTTTCCTTTCTAGTTGAGATTTCCTGAAAGTGACAGTTGTTTGCCGTACTTCTGCTATTCCGCAGAGTAGATACTGTTGCCTGGTTATTTTATTTTCAATACCGTATTAAACTTTCCCCCATGTACCGTACTCGCGCAGCCGGGTTGCTGTTGGACGTCCATGGGGTAGTGATTGGGGAGCCAGTATCAAGCGCATGCCCTGCAACACAAATAATCAAATGCGACACAAGAAAAACCATAGCTCGACATTGCCTATCGATGAGTACTCGAGTACGAGTACAGTAGGCGAGAATCACATACCCACATATGGAAAAATATCCACATAATTTTTCTCCAATAACAAATTGCGTCGCCCGGCTTGGCACCTTCGGGTTGCCCATTTATTGGCTCCGATCGCTACTCGTACTCGTACTCGAGTATGGTTTCACAAGGGGTCCACGAGTATCGGGTCGATTGGTTGGACCAGGACTCCGCCCACAAGGCTTCAAAATCACCATCACCCCCGCTTTTCTTCACCTCCGGAAATCATACCAACCCACTCTACCACATAAAATTACTCAAGAACCCACCCTCTGCAACCTTCTAAACAGCTAAATATCAAAAATGTCTCATCATACCGGTGGCAATATCAACTCTTTTAATCCTACCAACTCTTTTAACAATGTGTTTAACTATTCGGTGGCTGACGAGAAGTCCAAAATTTTGACCTGGCTATCTCCACTTGGACCCCAGAGACGACACAACGACATTCGAACCCGCCGAATTGACGACGTGGGAGACTGGATCTTACAAACTGAGGAATATCGAAATTGGTTTGGTGGTATTGGTGGGGGTGAATCTGCTGGTTCGGCCTTGTTTTGCTACGGGGGTCCGGGGGTTGGAAAGACCTACATTAGGTGAGGGGGGGATACTCCGGGAAAGCAATGTATTGCTGATAATCTGTGATGCTAGCTCCCTTGTGATAGATACGTTATGCACGCAGGCTGTGGGGGGAAACTCTACCGTTGCGTGCTTCTACTTCGACTTCGTTAGTCACGACGATCAATCTCCGGTTTCGATTCTGAGTTCGGTGTTGAAACAAGTTGTTGGTGGGCTGGAAGAGGTTCCGGAAAAGATAGTCAAAGCATTTCGGGACCAAGAGAGGGTCATTGGTGGTCATAACCTAGCACTCTCAGAAATTGTCGGGTTCTTGCAGGATATCTCATCCTCTCTGCCCACATTTATATGCATTGATGCCCTGGATGAGTGTTCGCCAGGACATCGGGTGAAGCTTCTTGATTCACTCAACCAAATTGTCCAGAGGTCCCCCGGTGCTCGGCTATTTCTGACCGGGAGGCCACATATCCAGAGTGAAGTTGAGAAGCATCTTTCTGGGAGGGCAGCGACTAGATCCATAACACCCACCAAGGACGACATCACCAGATTCCTCCTGGCGAAACTGAAAGAGGATACGATGCCGGGGGCGATGGACGATGGTTTAGGGGAGGAAATTGTAAAGACTATTGGCGAAACAATTCCAGAAATGTAAGTAGGAAGGGAGCACTCCAAAAAATACCTAAAGCTATATGCTGAAATACAATGCCTAGATTTCTGCTTGTCTTCCTAAGCATCGAGACGATTCTACGAGAGACGACTATATATCGAAGGAGACAAAGGCTTAGAGCGATGGAGAATGGCCTAGACCTGGGCGGAGCGTACGAGGTAACGTTAGGAAGGATAAAGGCTCAAGGTGGAGAAAAAGCAAGACTCGGGATGGCCACTCTGATGTGGATCTCCCATTCGAGGCGACCTTTGAAGGTGGATGAGCTATGTCACGCCTTAGCGATCCGGATAGGGTCAAATAACTTCGATAACGATGATACCCCTGCGGCATCGACTCTGATAGGCTGTTGTGAAGGACTTGCCACCATAGAAAAGGGTACCTCGACTGTTAGGTTGATCCATTTTACTCTCCAAGAGTACCTTTGCACACATCCCGACCTCTTCGACAGAGTCCACGCAACGATGGCAGAAACCTGCTTAGCGTACCTCAATTTACAGCGCGTCAACGATCTTCCAACTAGCCCGCACCCTAACCCCCGAGACACACTCTTCCTTGAATATTCTTCTTTATATTGGGGAACCCACATGCGAATGGAGCATTCAGATCTCGCAAAAACATTTGCTCTCAAACTTCTTGATCGATTCGATAGCCACATCTCGACTAAATCCCTTTGGGACTCGATCAGTGGGAAGCGGCTCAGAAAGGATTCCCATATCTGGGATCCTCCTGATCGTACGGGGTTTTCTGCGCTGCACTGTGTCTCGTACTTCGGCATCGCTGATGTTGCAAATACCTTGATAAAAATGAACAGGTGGGACGTGAACCAAATAGATGGTGCGGGGATGACGCCACTCATTTGGGCTGCAAGGGAGGGGCATGAAGAGGTAGTGAAGTTGCTCCTGCGAAAAAAAGAGACTCAACCAGATCAGCATGATACGAATTCTGGCCGAACGGCACTCTCATGGGCTGCCGGGAATGGGCATGAGGGAGTGGTGAGGTTATTTCTTGGAACGCGTTTTGTCAATCCTGTGAACATTGGTCGTAGGTGGGGGGAGGCACGGCGAGTGGCGGGTCTACTGGTTGGCAGGAGATACGTCGACCCCGATAGTTCAAGTGGTTCAGGCCGAACGCCGCTGTCGTGGGCTGCAGGGAAAGGCCACGAGGGAATAGTGAAGCTACTGTTGGGGAGCGAAGGTGTTAATCCCGACACCCCAGACACGATGTTTGGCCAAACACCGCTCTGGTTAGCTGCCAAGAATGGCCATGAGGGAATAGTGAAGCTACTGTTGGGGCGGGAAGATGTTAATCCCGACACCCCAGACACAAAGTTTGGCCAAACACCGCTCTCGTTGGCCGCCGAGAATGGCCATGAGGGAATAGTAAAGCTACTGTTGGGGCGGGAAGATGTTAATCCCGACACCCCAGACACAAAGTTTGGCCAAACACCGCTCTCGTGGGCCGCCGAGAATGGCCATGAGGGAATAGTGAAGTTACTGTTGGGGCGGGAAGATGTTAATCCCGATACCCCAGACACGATGTCTGGCCAAACACCGCTCTCGTGGGCTGCCAGGAATGGCCATGAGGGAATAGTGAAGCTACTGTTGGGGCGGGAAGATGTTAATCCCGACACCCCAGACACGATGTCTGGCCAAACACCGCTCTCGTGGGCTGCCAGGAATGGCCATGAGGGAATAGTGAAGCTACTGTTGGGGCGGGAAGATGTTAACCCCGACACCCTAGACACGATGTTTGGCCGAACACCGCTCTCGTGGGCCGCCGAGAATGGCCATGAGGGAATAGTGAAGTTACTGTTGGGGCGGGAAGATGTTAATCCCGACACCCCAGACACGATGTTTGGCCGAACACCGCTCTCGTGGGCTGCCAGGAATGGCCGTGAGGGAATAGTAAAGCTACTATTAGGACGGAAAAATATCAACCCCAATATCTCTGATAAATTCGGTCAAACCCCGCTCACACTAGCGGCCAATCGCGGGCAGGATAGTGTTGTGAAGCTGCTACAAACCCAGCATTCCCGACATATCCGGTAATTGGGCCCCCGCTTGGTTCTCTGCAGTTTATCATCCCGTCTTATGATAAAACCTCCATTTGTTGGCACACGTAGTTTTCAGATGAATATCAGTTTTATTCGGAGTAGTCTAACAGCTTTATTTGTTTTCTGCTTTCAACCTTTCTTTCAGCGCTTAAGGGATTAAGTTAGATGTTTCCCGAAAGTGCCACCCTTTCTCCCACTCCTGGGTAATCTCACTCTTTCGCTCAGTCATACAACAGATTTAGGCTTCGGTCGGGTATATTACTTAAGATATATGTTCGGGTAGCGGGGTGTCCTGCCTTGTGTAGTAGCTAGCTCTTTTTTCCCTTTCTTTATCTAGATAGAATAGAGTGTAGGATTTATTAGAGATCTTTTTTTTCCCCAAAGAAACCGACCGCCAACCCACGCTGAGTACCCGAGAGAGATTGTTATTTTGTGGTGTGGAGGCACAATTACCACTACTACAATAGGAGGAGGTTTCCATTGCATGGGAGGCTGAGCGGAGAAGAGCTCAGTTGACTACTACAGGCTTGCTAGATATCAGTAATTAAACTCGTTTGCTCTACTTATCCCGCTCATCGGGGTTGAGGTTGTCCTGTTCCAGCGTTAGCCCAAACACCTCTGAATACCCGATCCAGGCAGCTCAGTTGATCATCGTGTTACTACCGAAATACGGTCAGCCTCTTGCAATCCTATTTGTTTGTCTCCAACAAAGCAGATGTTACCTCCACCCACCCGAGGTATGAGCCACAGTGAAGCCCTATAAACCCTCCTCACCGTCGGCCCTCTGAACGGGAAGCTGTCCCAAAAAGTGTAGCCCCCGTGAATACTATCATCTAAGATACCTGTTATATTCATCGAGTACCGTAGAAACTTGAAGAGTTGAACCGTGTGCTATGTCGTTGGACTTTCCTCTCTCAGTAAGGTCAAGAAATTTTTGTTTTTTTCTATCTCGAAAGGGGGAAAGGGGCTGTGTTTTTGCTATGTTTTTTTCCCCCGTTCCAGAGAAGGAAATTCCAGACTTCATAACACACGGTTCAATTATTCAAGTTTTTACGGTAGTTTCAACGCAACAGTTTTCATACCTTCCATGCTTTCCCCTCCAAGGATGTGTACCAACTGATAGGAAGTACTTATATATTTTACAAAAGGGGCCATTGGCGGGGTGGAATAAAGAACAGGTGGGAAGCCACTATGGTGCTGTAAATTAAGGTTAGCAAAGCTGGCCCTACTGATCATGCAGTGAGGATTAATGGGGGGGGTTGCGGTTATGAGAAAGGCAGATACATTTACAGAGTGTAGCCGTCAAGCTAAATCAGTAATAGTGGGGACCTCTCGACTATGACAAGCCCTTGTGATCATTCTGGCGGTGCTTCTGTTGCAGGGATGTCCCGAATGTTTATGACGAATATTAGCGGGCGACGAACAGGGGTATTGGAAAGCAAAAAATAGAATTCGTAAAGTAATAAAAAAATATCTACTGCTGGTCCCTATTAGTCACTGGCTGATATTCGTCACGGCCCCGCGAGAGAGTGTAAAGGTCGGGGACAGACTTTTTTTCTTCGACGATTACAAATAGTACCAGTACTTGGGCTTGAGCGTAAGTGAGGCGAGGGGGGGTTTGATTCCTGGTAGTCGGAATTTGGTGAGTGTACCATTGGAAACATCCTACCTCAGCAGTTCCGGGAGGGGGAAACAAAGCAAGGCGAACGCTAAAAAATTCGGACACTAGAAGCTTCATGAAATTCCGCGCTCTCATAAGGTAAATGGCTAGGAGCCAATGAAAACTGTTTCGCCTTGATCAGAAGTACTAGGTAGGATGCTTTTTCACAAGGGGAGGATAGCCGGGATATCTAAGAAATTGGGTTTACCAGTATCGTATAGGGAACCATAGACTACATGTGCCACACTAGAGTGACGGCGCCCAATGCAGGAGTGAAAGTTCGAGGCTAGCTGTTAGAACTCTTAGCCAATATTTGAGAATGGAGAAAAGTTCTTTCTGACAAGAAGTTGGTGCTATTGCGTAACTTAGTCGTTATTTTTCTCTGGCGTTGCCATGGGCATGGTTGCTAAAGCTCCGGAATATTTTCGTTTGTGCGCGCGGGTGCCGTCTCTTGACTGCGATTATTCGAGTACAGTACTTGTACTGTTACAGTTCAAAATCGACCCCCCCAACCCGCCGTTTTCAAGCTTATCCTGAATTTTTTTGTTTTTTGTTTTATTCTTTTATATTTGTTTTAAGGTACAACTATCACGTCAGCTCACGCTATCTAGACAAAAAACCTCTAACTACAGTCCATCCCGCATCCCTCTTGCTAAAACCCTCTGACCCTGCCCAACCCGTAAGCCACTTTGAGTAGAGGTGAAAACAACGCTCGGTACTATGGGTAGAAACTACGAAAGAAACCACAGGCCTGAATACAACGAACCAATAACCTCCTCAGACGTGCAACCCAAAAGAAAGAAACCCCTGACAGTCAACTAACAAACTTGCAAAACAAGCAAACCTTCAAGCCCATCTAGAAAGGAAATACACTTAAGCTCAAACATGTAGTCAACCCACCCTTAGCCCAGAGACGGACCCCATTCCTTCAAGAAGGGCGAGGGACCCAGGAGCAAGCAGGACAAAGACAGAGGACGGCACCACACACGAAGAGGTAGATATACCTTGGCCATATAGACCGGGAAGCTGAGGCGAGCGCAATCCCCAGAGGGAGATCGATAACCAAGCCCGCACTTATGAGAGCATGAGGCAGAGTGAAATCGATCCCCGTGTCCACCGCGAAGACGGCGGGGGGTGTCACGTGTGCTTGAGAGGATAGAGGCGGAAGGCATGGACTCCCTACACACAAGCAGAAACAACCGCGCACGCAGCCACGATCATCCAGCCAGTCGATCAGAAGGAGACAGAGGCCAAGAGGATGGGCAGCAGGAGGTGTAGCCGCAGTATTGAAGCAGTATGGTGCTAGCCGATGCAACCGAGAGGTAAAAAAGCGGAAGGGACAGTAACCACAAGAAGTGCAGACGCGGCCGAACGAGACAGGATCACGATTTTCGAATGCCGACCGTACCGAAACCTTTCCCAGGAGGAGGTGGAATACTAGGGAGCAGAGCCACCAGTTCAACTACTTCACCAATAACCTGAAACTAACAGCGATGCGCTGATGAGCTGCGACTGTACCCGACCGTTGCAAGTGCTAAGCGTGGGGCCACAAAGCCCGTGTGGGGAAGAGGATGAAGAGGTAACCATAACCCCCTAGACAAAGGCTGCCCATAGACAGTGCCATCAGAAGGGGCCAGAGGGGAGAGGCAGGGGGAGGAGCTTCACCCTTCTAGGCAACGGGGTCATCAGAAAAGGGGAGAGGGATACCACTCGACAATGATTTCTCATGGTGTTGAGATTTCAATTGCCGGAGGTGTAGGAGAGATGGTTCGTAGAGCTTATCCGCAATTAACTTTTACTAAATAGATAGTTAGTCACCATCTTAGCTTTGGGAGGTTTGGCAGTTCTGCAGGGGTGGCTGTTGCCTAGGCTTGGCGGACAGGGGCTTCTATGTAAGTTAGGTTTTGTCTTCGCTCACGCTTTTCTTCCTTCTTTTTCCTCCCGAGAGGACGACAACAGTGACGAAGAAGAGGCATGAAGAGGATGACAACTGCAACGAGGAAGCGGCAACGAGGATCGTGTGGTTTGAAGAAGGAAAATTGGATCTGTACTTAGCTAGTCGGACAACCTGCTGGGTTGGGCTTTCTTTGCGGCGGGAATTTTCTGTTTTGTGCGGTTTGCCGGATTGCTTTTGCGACGTAGCTTAGTGAATTCAGATTGATCGTGACTTGTGTGATTTTGTTTTCTACTTGAGTGTTCTTTGAAAGTGACAGTTGTTTTCACGTACTTCTCCACTTCCGTAAAGTAGATACTATTCCACCGATTTCTTGTTTTCATCACCGACGGGATGAAAAGAAAAAGAAGAACGTTGATTTTGAGTACCGGTAGTGGTCTACTGCGAGCTAAACTGCATAAGCTCAGGCTAGCCGTGCTTGGATGCAAAATGATTCAGGTCCCAACTCTATTCAAATGCTCGTACTTGTGAATTCATAGTTTGTCAAATAATGCTGTAAGCATGTCACAGCACAGTGCTTTACCCTACAGTACTAGGAATCCGGGCGCCCGGTGAAGGGCAGGAGAAAGGATTCTTCGCCCATGTTAATTAAAAAAAATTCGAGCTAAGATCTGAGGCTAATCTGGAGGCGAAATCAGTTCAGAAGCTGGCGTTGGGCGAGAATTCCCTATGCATCACGGAAAACGATTGGGCCGGCGCATGCTTGTGCAACCCCAGAACCTTATGATACCATCCCCTCTTTCCTCGCTTCATACATATCCTCGCCAGTTCCGAGGGAAATCAGATTGTGATTGAACACGATCCCTCTCCCACTCCCACGAAAAGTAATTCAGAAGATAGCCTATCGCACAGATGTTGTCAGGATACCAGCAGTCCACGGGTAATATCAACTCGTTCAACAACAATAACTCGTTCAACAATATTGTCAACTTCAATACGGAACTACCGTAGGCGACGAGGGGCGACAAATTCTGCGGTGGCTATCACCACTCGAACCACAGCAACGACATCAAGGTGTGCGAACCAACCGACTCGATGGCGTGGGAAACTGGGTACTAGAAACCAACGAGTTTAGAAAATGGCATGATGCGGAAGCTGGTTACGTTGAACCAGTGTTGTTCTGTTACGGGAATCCAGGGGTAGGGAAAACCTATGTGAGGTAGGAGGGCTCTTGTCTTGAGAAAATCAACCTGGGTGTCGCTGACCATCAATGAATGATAGTTCCCTTGTCATTGATAGTCTGTGCGATCAGACTAGAGACAAGGATGTTGCCGTTATCGGAATATACTGCGATTTCCTTGCCCAACATGAACAGTCCACCACAAATATGTTGGGTGCCATCCACAAGCAACTGGTCAGCCGAGGGGGGGTCCCGGAGCATATACGCGAGGCTTTTCAGAAGGCTAAAAGAGAGTTTGGTGGCCGAGGTCTCCGAGTTCCAGATATGGTAGAATTTCTAAAAAAGACTATTGCATCACTACCACGGCTATTTATATGTGTTGACGCCTTGGACGAATGCACGGAGAAGCACCGACGGGGCCTCCTTCAGTCACTACGAGAAATGATTGCAGTATCCCCAAACATACGAGTATTCCTTACCGGAAGGCCCCATATCGACGACGAAATCGTGAAATCTTTTGGCGAGGCCCTACGGATACCCCTCAGACCTACCGATGCTGATATTAAGAGTTATTTGGAGATGAGGCTGGATGGAGATACTGACCTCAAGGCAATGGACGACGAGCTGCGAGCTGATATTATGAGAATCATTCCGGAGAAGATCTCGGAAATGTAAGCAAGGGTGCCAAATGCATTCCAAATTCAAGCCCGAGGTGTGATTCGCTAATGGTAGTGTCCAGTTTCCGTTACTCTACACCTTGATGCAATCCTAGGCGAGATGACTCTTACTCGGAGGAGAAAGAAGCTTGATGAGATGACGAAAGGGGATGGTCTGGGCAATGCTTACGCTGCAACCTTATCACGAATCAAGTCTCTGCAGAGGGGTAGGTCGAAACTCGGCATGGAGGTTCTAATGTGGGTATCACATGCGGAGCGGCCATTACATGTCGACGAGCTACGCCACGCCCTGGGGGTAGAAGGGTCCATCGACTTGGATATTGGGAACATTCCTGCGATAGAAACACTGCTAGCATGCTCACTAGGTCTGGTCACTGTCGAGAAGTCCTCCTCCACCGTCCGGCTTGTCCACTACTCTCTGCAAGAGTATCCAGTGTTCCCAACGGGCCAGGCCGGCCAGGCTTCGGTAAAGCCGGGCCCGGCCTGTCCAAATTCTCTCGGATCTAGCCTGGCCCGAGCCTGCAGGCCTGGTTACGCCTGAGCCCGGCCTGGCCGGGCCCGCCTATAGGCCATATAGGCTTTTTCCCGGCTGCCTGATAGGCCGGCCTGGCCTATATAGCCTAGGCTGGCTTATATGGCTTCAGCCGACCCACTCATGGTGAGCGGCTGCTCTGTGTCAACAGCAAAATTCACGGTAAATGTTTCCCAACTACAGAATATGATTAAAAATAAAGTAACAGTTTCGCTTATTAGCAAAAAAAACACAAAAAAATACTAGAGGTAGTGAATTAATTAGTTGAATTAATTGTAGAAAAAGAGTTGCTGTTGGTGGATCAACTGTGTGCAGTAGGACGGTGACTATTTCG
>Ga0307517_10008593_pt1 | contig 14627 bp, 22 predicted proteins | sample 23_EM_MG_FD_194515 | JGI IMG/M metagenome (GOLD analysis project Ga0307517, IMG submission 194515) | Populus trichocarpa ectomycorrhiza microbial communities from riparian zone in the Pacific Northwest, United States - 23_EM | ecosystem: Host-associated > Plants > Roots > Unclassified | place... | reverse complement strand
GGGTTTTTCCTGATGCTTGTTGTTTCGCGTCCATGTCTTCGTCAGTGGACCGGCCATTGCCCGGAGAGCCGAAGTTAAGGATCGTTTGAACGTCCATTGTGCGTGTCCCAACTCCTTACCTCATATTTTGTTGATTCCCCATGGGTGAATTACTTATTTTGTGGGTTCTGTAGCTAGCCGAAATATGTTAACATTGTCAATGACCACTCCACCCGATCCTATCATCTGGTCAGTTCGGCCCAGTTCGCGGCAACACCAGGTCCTAGGTCCCTTGCGCGACAACGCATGCTTCTCCCGGTGTCGTTTACAAGTTCTCCCAGGCTTGAATCTATGGGACCATATTACTGCGATAAAAATATTACATTCAGTGTCCGCCACCCCCCCTGCTCTCTCCTTTCGCATTTGCGGTTGTATCTCCTGAATGGTTTTTGTTGCGCGATCGTATGTATTGGTGCCGAGGCGAAGCCCGGCAGGGCTTGTATCTCTCCCATCAGGGGAGTCCAGCCTCACGGATCATACGTCTCTCGGGTTACTCCATGAGTGGTCTCGTCGCTCTCGTGATTGCGGACAAATTGAGGAAGGCCGGAGAGGTCATCACTCACCTCATCATCTTCGATACCATCTTCATCCCCACTCGCGAACGTCGACGGGACCGCTCGTGCCATCGTCCGTATCTCGCAGAATTTCCCTGAGACCGGTGAGAAGTAGAAGGCTAAGCTCTCGACGGGGATTAGGAAGAACCTGGACGCGATGTGGCAGATGGATCCTCCTCATTACGATGGACCGATGACCCTCGTTGTTCCCAAGGACCGTGTCTGGTACCGAAGTTTACCAGTTACTTCGACACTGGCGCTGATGATTTTAATGGTTGGGGGTACAGGCTGTCGAACTTGGTGATGAGGGTTCCCCCTGGACGTCACGATACGATGTTCACGCCTCCTCACGTCAAGAGTCTTCCGGCTGTCTTGAAAGAGATCTTCTCTGAGTTCCCCACACCAGAGATGCGTTACCCGCTTGGCCCAAACCCGCACCCTCCAGTACTGATGAAACCTTCCCCCAGACAGGCACAGTAAACGACTCGCCTCAGTTTTGTCTAGGGATTTAACTGGTTTCCACCGTATCTTAATTCCTCGCATTTCTCCCCTCGAACGGTCCATGGATTTGTATCATGACAATGACAACACGCGTACCAACCCCCATCTCCACCCACGCATCAAAATGAATATTGTTACAATGGTGTTCACATGTAGTAGAAGTCATTGCAAATAAGTTGGTGTGTGTCTGGGTTCCCAAAGTGTGCGTCGTAGGTGCAGGTTCGGGGGTGGGGAACATCTTGAGGTGCCTCACCTCCGAAATGATCATCAACAGCTGACACTCGCCGTAGTTTCCAAAACGTCTCTGGACACCGCAAAGTACTAGCCGGGGGTAGAGGACACCGCTTTATTACCGTCTCTCATTTAATTGTCCCCGCCTCCACTTGCCGCACCCGAACGCGGGTGGTGTACGTGGCCGAAGCTTCGTAAAGGCAGCAACTCAGTTTGCCAGAAGACGAGAATGGGGAGTACATTTTGTGAGGTGAATCGGAATAGCCTTGCCTGACACGGCCATACGACCGGAAGATGTTATCAAGGTGATCGCTCGTCGCAAAGAATGGGCGTGAGCCAAAGGCCTTCGAAGGATAAACGCAAACGCACAATGTACCTCGCGCGCAGATACGCGCCGTTCTTAATCAGTCCCGCTGAAGTGATTCCAATGGGAAGCAGACCATGGACGCGCAGAACGGTGTTATGGATAGACGAGGTTAGATTCCCGCGTCTGTTCGTTGGCAGAGTTTGCTCATGTGAGGACGAGTAAACGCCCCCGCCCATAACCCTGCCCCACTTTGATTTCGATGACGAAACCAGAGAGCGCCATGGCGACAGAGGCGAACGGACGAGGAAATGAAGTCGTAGAAAGTCCTTCCAGACCACGGTTGTAAGTTTCGCCGCTCCTTGGCTGTGCCCCAGAGGAGACTTGGGCAGATCCCGCAGCCCTTACATGCATCAAACCCTTTTGTCGAGCATCACGGCTTTACTGTTTCAAACCGAATGAGGATGAATTTCAATTTGAGAGGCTGTTGTGGGGGGTCACGTTACCCGTGTGGTGAAGCCCGTCAGGCAACGGTTGAAGCGAAATGACCATGGTCAACGACCACAACCTGTGTTAACCTCATCCATGTCGACGACCGGCTCCAACCCTCCGGAAACGTTTTCTCCTCCACCTAGGAACACCGCTCCGGTGGGCAACACAGATGGCCCACCAAGGTCGTCCTCGCTCTATCTGTGCGTCTCGGGACCCTCCTCCCCAACCACCAAAAGTAGCGGTCGGGACTAACGTTTTGCAGATTCACGTTCCTGTCGACCCTCTTCTTGCTATTGGTGGTCTCGACGGCCATCGTCCTTCGATCGTTCTTGCTCAGGAGACGGTATCGCATGGGTTTGCAGGAGACGTTGGACGATATCCTCCGCCAGCCTGGAGATTTGCCCGGGGCTTCGAGGGGGAGGAACTTTGGAGTAAAACCGAAGCTTTGGGATACCCGCGTAAAGCTGGGTGGCCAGGAGAGGAGTTCGGTGAATGAATTAGCGGACATCAAGGTGTGTTCCCTTCTTCCTTTTAAAATCCCAATCCTTATTGCCGCATCCCCTAGCCGCTCGCCGTTGTGTATGTCCCGCGAGGGACAACAAAGCCCATGAACTTGCCTTCCACATCTCACGAGCAATCTTCCGCCTTCTTGAATGGTCTTTTTGCCCACCCACTTCCACTTCCGCGACACCGCTTTGAAAACGACTGTCCTGGAGGCGACTCACCGAACTCGTCTGCAGAAATACCCCGCACGGTTCAAGTCTCTGTCGTCATCTCCATGCCCACCCCAATTCGTAGGAAACCACCCGCGTCTGAGAATGCGGAGGAAGAGTTTCCCAATGTTGCATTTGGGTTCATTCGACTTCCCATTGTCAACGAATAACCTGCTCGTTTCCACATATTTTTGTAACCTTTAACCGTTCTGGCTTACGCTGACGTCGTCGCACAACCGACATCCCCCCCTCCCCCTCCCCCTCCCCTCCCCTCCCTAGGTCGCCATCTCTCTATAGTTTAGGTTTCCTTGTTATCGTCACTACCCGTTTGTACTTGCGGAAATTTCTGTTCATCTGACCGTACTTAAGTAACTACTTATCCGATGACTCACCCTCCAACAGTTCTGAATCAAAGTTGAGTAAGATGAGGAAACGGGTTTGATCGACCACCCACCCTCCCGCGTATTTGAAATTCGAACAGTGAGGCAAGTTCATCATTGGCTCAGTGGTCAACGCCGTTAACATAATGACGTGCTTCCGACCTGTTCGACTGTCCAGAATGTCCCACAGAAGCCCGCACCCCACCTAAGACTCCGCGACCCACCCATCGCTGTATAAAATGGGGAAAGGAGTGACTGGGGGTGACCCAACCACCTCCTGTTATCGATCTCCTCACAATGTCTCAACGCCTCCAAGGAAAAGTTGCCCGTACGCCTCCTTAGCAATCATTTCAGGCACTGGGTGTTGATCGAGTTTGCAGTTGTCACTGGCTCATCCAGGTCCATCGGTGCGGCCATCGCCAAGCGTCTGGCTCAGGACGGCGCCTCAGTCGTCATAAACTATGCTTCCAATGAAGCAGCCGCGAAGGAGGTCGCTGACGAGATCAATAGCATCCGCAGTGGTGCAGCGGTCATCGTCAAGGCTGATGTCTCCGCCGTGGGGTCGTGCAAAAATCTCCTAGATGAGACCCTCAAAGCGTTTGGAAGGATCGATATCCTGGTTTTAAACGCTGGGATTATGGGAACCAAGCCTTTGCGCGAAGTCGACGAAAAGTTCTTCGACGAAAGTTTCTTTATCAATGTCAAGGGACCGTTCTTCTTGGTCCAGGCTGTGGAGCCGCACCTGACAGTGGGTGAGCAACTCGGGTTTAACTCTGAGCTCGTTCTTTGGTTGAGACTGACTTTGTTGATAGGAGGAAGAATTATTTTCTTCTCTACTTCGATTGCCAAAAATTCGGCCGTTACACCACCATACCTTGTTTACGCCGCGACGAAGGGTGCCATTGAGCAATTCTCTCGTGTCCTTGCCAAAGAGCTCGGCGCGAGGGGTATCACTGTTAACACCGTTTCGCCAGGTGCGTCCTAATCCACCCCACGACATCCTACTGGTATTCGTTCACTCATACACGTGGTTACTGTCAGGTCCTGTCGATACTTCGTTGTTTCGGGATGGAAAACCGGAACAGGTCATCACGGCCATCGCGAACACGCATCCATTGAAGCGTCTTGGAACGGTTGATGATGTCGCGCCTGTTGTGGCTTTCTTGGCGAGTCCTGAAGCCGCCTGGGTGAATGGACAAAATCTTTTGGTCAACGGGGTAAGTATCTGCGTCTTATGAGAAAGTTTTTGAGGTTGGATGTCTGATATTATTATGTATCTAGGGTTCCGTCGTCTGATCACGTCGTTAAGAATGGATATTCAATCACCTTACAGAACTCTGTGATCCGTGTAGTTGTAGCCGACGCGTGATTAAAACATAACACTTACCTCCTATCTTGGCTGTCGCCCAGCAGTACTACTGAGAGTCGGACTGAGAGACATCCATTATCGATTTAGCCACGGATTTTATCTTTGTTAGGACGCGATTCGCGTGTCGCCAAGCACGTGATGATCCATTAAACCCTCTCACTCATGCCTCCAACCACCTCGCCCGCCTCAATAATTTCCGACGCGATTGCGTCACTAACCCACGCGGCCACTGTAGCGGTATGCTGTGGAATCAATAACTCTGGAAACGCGACTGATTGTTTTGTGGCCCAGCTATCGAAATCGGAGGAACAAGCTCAGGCCGAACTCTCGCGTGCGTTATCTGACGCGAGACAGGCGAGGAATCAGAGAGATGAGGCGTTGAATTCGTTGAGGTCCGTCGAGAACGAGCAGGTCACCCACAAGCAGCATTTGGATACCTGGAAAACGGCGGTGAGTCCACACCCCTCCCCACTTGGCTTGGTCCCTTCCGTTGAGGATGCGTGATCGTTTGATTCATACTCATCCCATCGTTGCACTCAGGTGGATCAAGCGGATTCCACGGTGAGTTCCTCTGCAAAGGCTATCCCTTTCGTTGTATTCAGGGGGGGATTCCAGATTCAACATCAAGCAGATACAATCGCTCAGCTACGGCAAGAAAACATCCGCTGGAGGGACCAATACGCTCGCGTCGAGAAATCATGTCAGGAATGGAAAGAGCAATTCATGCGAGTCGAGCAAGAGCGCATTCGCTTGTTGGCTAGGCTCGAAGAGCTGATGGCTCAGCAAGACCTGGTAATTTACCCCCCGCGATACTCCCCCCCTTTAGGCATAACTGACTTGAATGGACTCCCAGGATAATACCAGTGGCTCATCGTTGGATGAGTACGCTCGCTATGGCGAGCACGCCACATCCCCGCCGTCGTCTTCTGCATCGACGAAGATAGGTTCGGGGTCCGTTGACAAACCGCCCGCGAAACGTCGTCAGCTAGAGGCGGTTGTCATCCCTGTCAGCGAAAGACCTTACAAAGCTCCGGGACCTCGGAAATCTATCGGAAAGCCTTCGGCTGGTGGAACCAAGACCCAGACCAAGGCTACCGCAAATGCGACGCGCCCGGTGAAGGACAAGGGCACACCTAAACAAAGGTCAACGCAGAATTCTGAAGGTTCAGCGACCAGGGGTCCCACACAAAAGGTCATCCGTCGCGTTCACGCAACAGTCGAAGTGCCTATCAAGGTAGAAGATGACGAAGATGAGCTTGTACTTACCCCGGTCATTGACACGAGGGGAAGAGTTCTCCCAGACAAGAGTCCTAAACCATTGAAGGCTGTTAAGAAGGCCACCAAGCCCGCTGAGCCGCCAAGGATCAAGGGTAAGAGCTGGCAGGCGTATAGGGACGACGATGCGATACCTCCAGCACCCACCCAGGTTCCTAAACGCCGGAAATCAGGGGTCGACCAAGATTACTATGACCCTGACGAAGATATTTACAACTGGCGAAGCCTGGAGGATGCGAACGTCAGGCATCGGCCGCCTTCGAGGAGGAAGTCGATCAGAGAGCTCAGAGAGTCCGATTTCGAGTACCGTGAAGGAGAGGAAGAGGAAGAGGAGACGGATACTGATGAACTGAACCTCGGGGTAGGTCTCTTGCTCGATGGTTTCCTTTCTGGCATCTTAACTGAACCTTACTCGTTCCGCTTTTTTTTTTTGTAGAGGAGCTTCGAGCATTATTCTCATCCGGAGAAACCCGCGAAGCAGCGACGGACGAATGAAGTATCGTCAAATGCCCCCGCTCGAAAGAACGGGAGAAAGCGGAAAGCGGTGGATGCTATGGATGTTAATGAGCCCGTGGTGAGTGGGAGAGGCGCAGGCAAGGCCGTCAAAACGCGTTAGTCCCAACTCTCTTCATTTCTTTTTCTCTTATTCCTCTCGTGCCTGTGTTCTGCACATCCATGTTCTCCATTGCTCCCCATTGTTCTGTTTAGCTGTTCTGTAAAACTCAGTCTTTCAAGATCTCATTCGTCTCCGTATCCATGCATTCTCTATGTTTTACAAGTCACGGGCTCCATTCGCAACCATTCACCACCCGCACCCTCGTCCTTGCCTTACCTATTGTACATCTGTATCTTCGTCCCCCTGCAATCCATGAACGAGTCCAAGAGCAACCCTCGCTGCGGCCTTCCTTCGCTCAGCGTCATCAGTGATCTCCGAAATCTCCTCTTTCATAACCTGCAAGGCACTGAACACCCTAGACAAGTCGAACTGGGAGAATTCAAATTCGTCGTCATCGCCCAGCGTTGATGTGCTTGGTGCTGGACTCGCGCCTAGGTCTGAGGAGTTGGTTACTGGAAGATGTTGTTGTTGTCGTTTAGACTCTGGGAGGGGTGTGGGATGTTGGGATGGAGATGACCCGAATATTCGACGGGTCGTGGCTTGGATCTCATCTTGAGAAGGTAGATCGGTATCGTCACCTTCGAGGATGTTGAATTCGGATTCCAACGACACGTAAGCGAAGGAAGATCCCTTGGTCGGGTTCGGTTCAGGCCTTCGAAGTTCGTGATCCATCGGCGCGCCGACGAAATCGGTAAAATCGTCCTCAAACCCGTCGACGAATCCAGCCCCTGACCCAACGAACGTCTCCGCAGTGGGGGTTTTAGCGTCAACGAACGAATCGGTCGCCAATGGACTCCCGAATTCGTCTCGACGAGCCCACGGGTCTTCATTCACCCTCTGAGATTCGTTCTCTTCTAACCACCGCTGGAACTCGTCCATTTCTTTCTGCATGCGGCTCGTTTTTGATTTCGCCTGCGGGGAAGGGGAAGCGTTGGTGGACGACGAAGGGATGTTGGTGTCACCTTCCGGTTCGTCCGTGGGGGGTTGGACCAGTGCGCGAAGCCCATCGTCGTATTCCTCTTCTCTGGCCCAGTCGAGGAGTTCCATAGCCCTGCTCTTGCGTTTCGATGCAGACCCGGAGGAAGGGGATTGGACCATGGATGGCCACATAATCGTGCTCAGCGCGTCTATGACGCGACCCAGTCCTGGTGTGGCTAAGAACCGTGAAACTCAAGCGTCAGTTTGGATGCTACGGCAGTGCCAAGAGTCAAAACGACCGAGACAGAGACGTGGTTGACAGGAGTGGGCGTATGTGGGCTGTGTATGGAGGAAGAACTCACCAGTGGAGTCATCATCTGGATCCAAGACCCTTGCACGGCTGTCGTTGTCCCCATCGATGAACTCGAACCCATGCGAAGAGACAAACTCGTCCACCTCTTGGTCATCATCCGACGTGGTGGTGGTAACGGCAGAGCTGGACTTGTCTGTTGAGAATTGGATGGCGAGCTTAATCTCCGGTTCTAGCGAGTTAATCGCCCCAATAAACCTCTCGACATGTTCTCTGTAAGGCTACACCATCGGGACATTGAGAGGACGTCGGGTGTGCAACGGGCGGCCGGTAAAGATGCGGATTGCGTTGAGGGTGAGGATCGTGAACACACCTGACCACGAATCCATACGAATAATACAGCGGGGACACCGTGGAACTCGTTCCGCCTAGGTAAATACTGGTCGATAGTGATGTTCTCGAAATGAACGTCTGCGGTGTAGTATTTGTTTGAGATTTTCCATGGGATCGTGGAACCACTTGATTGTTCTACCGCAGAAGCAGATGTGGAACCTGCCTCAGTCGTTGTTTCATTTGCTGCAAACCGAATGATTCCTGTGGTCCACGTATTTGGCCCCGGCCAAAGTCAGTGAACCCGATGTGGGTTGGGCAGGAGATGGAGACTAACGGTGAACGAGGTCCTGTACGTGGGGTGGTTCGGAAGAGATTACGAGGATTTTACAGGAGGTCGAGGGCGAGATGGCGGACATCTTGGCAATGAATATGATCGGCTGAATCGTTCCTTGGACCTCCAAGCGGGCCGGCGGAATGACCGCCGATCCCGGCACCTGCAGAAGGGACGGGATAGAACGGTATACATAGCTAATACTACAAAGGATTTGACCTGGAGCGCTTGGTATGCGCTACGCTCCAACCTGGACAGCCTGCACATTTTCGAGCCCATCGGCGTACTGGAATTGATCCGAATTCTCGTACTGACGAAGAAAAAAAATGAGGGAACCAAATCAGCCACCGGAACCATCATCAATCATCAAAGTCATCAGATAACGGTCACCCGAGGATTCAGAAAGAATACCACGCACCTCCCACATATCGATCGCTACCTGACAACTCTCCCGAACTACACGGGGGGAATCATCTCTCACCATCCACTCTTTGAGGTGAGGGAGGACCTCAGGAGTTCCAATGCCGCCAAGAGCCTCTGCCGCTTCGTGTCGGACCATGTCAGACTCTTGCGCGTTCCTTAGGACCTCTACAAGGGCTGGGACTGAGTGTGGGGAGAGAAGTTGACCGAATACAAAAGCAATTTCGTGTCTAGTGAGGGATCCGTTTGTAAGAGTGGGAAGACTGGTTGGAGATGATGAGATACGAACTTGAATAGAATGCTGTTATCTGAGAAACCGGATGCCAGGGCGTCTACGGCTTCGTCCGTACCGATATTCCTCAAAGCGAACATTGCACGATAACGCTCGAAAAGTGGTAAGCCGGGATCCGTCAGAGTGACTCTAAGAGATTCGATGTTATTATGAGAAAGATCTTCTGCGGCTGGTTTGTCTTTCAACAGCCCTGAGGTTGGTGGTGCTGGATCAATCGAAGTGTACATCCTATCCGAGCGGGTAAGTAAGAGTGATAGACCACGTGTGCGCACACAATACACACCTGTCCATCGCAGTGGGCGCAGAGTGATGGGATTTCCCTTCTGGTGAATTGTCCCACTCAATTTTGGCGAGTGCAATTTCGCAGGTTTCACGAACAGAGCGGTTGGGGTCATTCAGGTATTGTTTAAGTACTGGGATAGAGGACTCTGATGAAATGGCACCCATGGCTTCAGCGGCCTGTTCAATCTTAGCCACATCCGTGAATAGCAAAGAGGGGACACACCTCATGCCTAACCATAGGGTCCTCACTTGCGTCCGCCAACACCTCTTGTAAGACGGGTAAAGCAAGTGGGTTTTTTATTTGACCCAAACAATAAGCGAGTTCGTGCTTGAGTAACGCAGACTCGTCTTTGAATCCTACAGTGGTCGATCAGATTTGCAAACAGCGTTTCACGAGGAAGATGGTTAACCTCTGGCAATTGCGGCGATCGCGGCTTCGGATTTGAGCGACTTCAGGGTGAAAAGCGCCCTGAACCTGTTATGAAGAGGAACATCTCCGGTGGCGTTGAGGAGTTGTCTCTCCAAAGCGTCGATAGTTTCTTTCGTCGCAGCCATCGAACAACTTACCGAGGAGGGTGGCTGAAACCAAAAGCGCCGAGAAGAAGATCGGAAAGCGATCAAGGAAATAAATTCCCACGTTCACTTACACCTTCCTCTTTTGTCATAGTCCCTCTCAATAGGGATGAGAGCCACACGGCAAATTGGAGCGCGTGGGAACGAGCCATGTGCTCCGTAGTTCCTCTTCCGGCATTGGGAGTCGCTCCTATCCCCTCTCTTCAATCCGATGTCTCACGACCGGGTCCAAGTCGAAAATGTCTCCGCCCCCGAGTAAGCTCACCCTCAACGACTGCGACGCGACGTGGGGTGTTTGATGACGCTCGCACAGACCGCCTTTTGGCTTATAAGCCAATCGTCAGTCCTAAAGCCAAACGGGTCCGAACCGTTTAAATACCAAGGGCAAAGTCCCGTCTGGTCGAAATGTCGGAAAACTCGCCGGTCTATTGAAGATGCCCCTGGATGTCTTTGTTGAGCAGCGCAGAGTATATTCTATATACTACAAGGTACTCTAACCTTACCTGGTAGGAGAGGGGAGAGTGGGTTGAGGCTGGGTTGCTTTTTGTGTGAGAGACGATGGTGGGAGAGAACAAGAGACGTTATTTTATTATAGTGGTACATCCAAGGTATATATATAAAATAACTCTATGGGGGTCACAGCTATACAGCGTGACTGATGGTCACTCCAGGTGACTCATCCAGCGTCTCTACGGGCCGATTAGTCATAAGACTATCGTATCTCCGGAGCGCGTGTCCGATGATTCCATCAGGACGACTCAATGGCTATTCAGTCAATACATTAAGAGATGTATTAGTCTCATCCGCTGACGCGGATTCAACAGTCTTCTGTGATGTGTGCAATGGATAATTGAGCCGGTACCATGACTAATCCTTGTGGTGTAGGTTGTTTCGTATCTTCATCCGCTGGACATCCTTCAACTCGCTCGCGCGTCTTTGAAGATTCGTGCCATTTTAATGTCAAAAAACTCGGCCCATGTCTGGATCACAGCAAGGCGGACGACCGACACGCCGGAATGCCCTCCTGACCTCAGTGAACCACAGTATGCGTCGCTCATATTTGAGCACAACTGTTTCGTGAGCGATCATGCGCGACGGGTTGTGGATTTGTTCCCCATAGATTTCAGGCATGTGGTGCTGGCCGGGCGATGAAACGCAGCGCTCAACTCAAGGTCCGCTTCTGTCCGGACTGTTGGAAGGAAAAGTACGTTTGTGTACGTGTGCACTTGGGCACCAACCTCACCCACCGTCCAGTGTCAAGACGAACCGTGAACTCAATGCTTCCCTCGTGCGAAGCAAAGGGAACCTTGATTTCAGCTTGGAATTACTTCCCTCTCCTGAGGATGGTCAGTCTAATTGCATGGTGTTGTGGTGTCTGGCACACTTAATACCCACCCAATAGTTTACTACATCGTTGGTCGCACCTTTCGATGTAGCTTTTACAAACCAGAATACGATGCCGTACTCGAGCGCTACGTCCAGTTGAAACAGGCCCACCGGACACACGCTCTATCCGCCTACAGGAAAGAGCGAAAGAAATTTGTCCAACAGAGTTTCGAGGTCAGAGCTATTGTGTCTCCTGCTCGAAACACGAGATTACTGACTTCCTCTCAAGTTCGGCCGCGATGTGGATAATTGGTGGAGGAAGTATTCGGAGGGACTCAGGGTTGAGAAAAAATTAGTCCGAGAGCACAAGGACGAAGACAAACAAGAACGAAAGGATATGTACGTCATACATCCCAACTCAACTCTTTCCCACTAACAATCACATCAGTGTCCACGCTAAGCTCATCGAAGCCGGATACTCCGCTGATGATTTACCCTTTTCGAATCCGGAATGGGACAAGACAGTCACGAAACGCGTCAAACTCACCGATAAATGTACGTTCACCCGCTGCTTCCAACGCGCTCTGATTGATTATTTTTACAGATTGGGACTCGAACATGTTCCCGAAGCTTAAAGAAATGATCGAAACGGAGCAGGTTCAAAAGGAACAAGCCAGGAGAAAGGCGAGATTTCGAGAACGAAACCTCGAATTCGCCAGGATTTACCTCTCCAGGGGCGTTTCTGCGAACGAGCCTGAGGAGGGGCCGTTCATGATGCCATCTTACGGGATTTTTGAGGACGACCCCCAGGTTCAGGCTCTTCTCACGGAAGATGACTGCAAAGTCCCATTTACAGAGGACCGGTACGAGCGGATCGAAGATCTGATCGCCGAGGGTGTGATCAAGTATAACGTTCGCGCTCGTCGTGATCTCGCTCGGATGCATGGCTTTTTCGTTCTCGGTGGACAAGATGAGGGAGATGCCGACGAACAGGTCATAAAACCTTTCCTCGCCAGGGCCACCACCGTCTTCCACCTGGACTCCCCGCCCGCCCCCAAATGCCTGTCGTACAAGATACTAACCGAGATCTTCCATCTCGCAACAGTTTATTGGATGCCGGAGATTGGTGTTCCACCGACATGGAACATCGCCATCCTCGGGGTAACGCCGGCTGTCCTGGCCGGAAAGATCACTCGTGAGCTCTTGCGAGTTGTTGGAGCTCCGGAGAGTTCCACGTGGGAGCAGATGAAAAGGATTTGTGGGAAAAGAGGTTGGTTTGTACGTGCCGGAAACCGGGTTTCGAGCAGCCTGTCCGGCTCGCTACTCTTGTGGGTATCTTCGCATGGGCTTTCTTCGTCTCAATGGGTGAAAATTTTCCAACGCATTCGCAGATTCAACATATCCGATACGAACGTACGTGGACTAAATTATCCGAAGCCGAGAGGTATAGAGATGAAGGCTTAGAAGATGGATCGTTCGTAGATTTTCCCACCCTTCCTCCCATCCAGGACTAATTCAGTGGGTTCTGTCGTGAAGGGATTTCCCAATCGATCATGCCGTCTCAGAAATCCACAAATTTGTCAAAGTCCTCCCGGAAGGGGTGACTTTCGACGCCTTCATGCGTGACCAGCCCCCTCCGTTGGGCGGGACCGTTGGAGATCTCGCCGAGGTCCAAAGCCGTTTCTCCCTTTTGGCTCAAGTTTTGGGACTCGCTCCTCCCCTTGAGGAAAGAAGGTTCGTGTGTGAGCATTGTGGGGTTAATATGACGAAAGAGTATCTCGTCTGGCATATGAATGAGAAGTGCGTGGCTCTTACTCGCCCTTACCATCACGGTGTGAGAACTCGTTGTCGATGTCGGTTTAGGCATAAAAAGGTCGCGCACCAAAACGATGTGTTGACCTGGACTTTCTCGCCGGGAATGCTTGATCTTGATCTCGGTAGTGATGGCGATGATGAGGGTGACCCCGAAGACGACATAGGGATTTTTGTCGATTCTCTCTTGGATGGAGATGAAGATTTGTAGGTAGGTGCTCGGTTTTCTCGTTCTACATCCTCGTGTGCTCTACTTCGTGTACTCTACTGCCCCATGTATTCTTACTGTACTGGAAGAAAAGCAGAAATGGTTGAGTTTATGTGGGGCGGGTCGCGACGTGCTCTCGGAAACTCAGAACGAAGTTGAATTTGAACAACGCATCCCAACTCCGAGGCGGTGCGCAGGCTCGATCCTCGATAAGTATAACAGTATAGAATAGCGTATCGGTGGGGTAGTTTGGAGGGCAATGATATCCTCGACGAGATTTTTCAACATACCTTCAAGACATTTTTGGTGTTGTGCGCTTTCGACTGTAAAAAAATTCAATCTTATTTGAAACCTCGACGAGAAAATACATTCACGCAATCTCGATGACCATCTGGAAAATGAATCGGATCCACCAGGGTTGCATACGGCCGCTTTCGCCGACCAGGATCGACAGCGGTTGCATCCGATTTTCAAACTTTTCACTGGGACTCATCTCCTGTTACTCCCCTCGGCCATGTGGTGAAATTCCGTTGTCGAGACCGCTCGGAGAACAATGGATAGAACGGACCGATACAGTAGAAATGATATAGATGGTGTAAACGCACATACAAAACATCTGCACACGGATCTTGAAATGGATCGAAATTGAAGGGGGAAAATCGCTACACGGGGCAGCAGAGATATGTAGAAAAACGCGCAACACACAACACACAACGCTCCGTCAATACACTTTGTCTCGTTTTTTCCTCGGTGATACCGTCGAGAGATCCCGGCCAGATTTTAAGACCTTATAAGGCTTTGTAAGTACGTGGCTGGGTCATAATGGGTAAATTTTTTCCCACATTCACCCGGGGTGAGGGGGGGGCACGTAGTCGACGCCATTCCAGGCAAGCTTGTTGGGGGTATTAGCTCTCCTGGCGGCTTCGGACATTTTGAGAACATTCTTGATAGCGTAATGGTCAAGCAAGTTGATGATAGCCCTGGGCCCCAATGTGCTGTCCACACTCAAGAAGTAGGCAACGATGCCAGCAACGTGCGCGGTGGCCACGGAGGTCCCGGAGTACCAATAGAATCTGCCGTCGATCCTAGAATTGAAAGGTGAGACGTTCCATCAACTCAGCGGGAAAAAGCAGTGTACCAGGTCGACTTGATGTTGACACCAGGAGCAATTATATTAACGAGAGGACCAAAGTTGGAGAACTCGGACAAGTTGTTTTCGATGTCGGAAGCACCAACAGTGATGACCGATTCGATACCGCCAGGGGAGACCCCCCAGGCATATGTGCCATCGTTACCGGCTACAAGGAATTCATCCACCGACAGTTGTGGGAAGTCGTGGGGAACGACG
>Ga0307517_10008590_pt1 | contig 14630 bp, 6 predicted proteins | sample 23_EM_MG_FD_194515 | JGI IMG/M metagenome (GOLD analysis project Ga0307517, IMG submission 194515) | Populus trichocarpa ectomycorrhiza microbial communities from riparian zone in the Pacific Northwest, United States - 23_EM | ecosystem: Host-associated > Plants > Roots > Unclassified | place... | reverse complement strand
GAGAAGGTGCCAAGCCTAACCAAAGAGCCAAAAGAGGGCCATGAACAAGAAAACTGAAGCCGCTACCATGCAGAAACGCACAAGAACGCAGCTGATCAACAAGAGCAAAACAGACGACACTGCAAGCCAAATGAGCCACCAAAAGACCAACAGCCGATAAGCAACAGAGGAGAATAGAACCCATAATTCCAAATTAGCAGGAGACGAAGATTGCCAAAGAACTAGCACTGCAAAGAAGACAGCCTCTGATGTGACCAAGCACTAACAAAACAATTGATTGATAAAGGATAGAAGATTCCTGGTGCTTAAATGATGCGGTTGTTGGATACGTTCCGTATTGTGGGTCAAGGTAAAATCAAGTACTCCCTGGAAGTTGTGGCATTTGGTGAACAGTAAACACCATTGTTGACAGATGATAGGAAGTACTGTTTGATAGCATAGTTGGAGGTGGTTTATCTGTTTAGGCAGCAATTTGTACGGTCCCGACCAGCATGTTATTGAACAACTTACTACTGAGAAGCCATGGTCCCCATATTGTATGTTGAGATCCAAAATCAAAGGTAACACTTTCACATATTAAAATGCTTTAGGGGGTTAGAAAAGTTTGTTCGAGACTTGAACAGGAGGAAATCCAAAAGCAATTCCAATGATGAAAGGTGAAGCAAGATCATATGCAGCCTCATCATGAAAATATTTAAATGCATTGTGGGTTCCATTGGCTCTCTTTATTTTTCTTACTTTCTCTAACAAACGAAAGGAAAGCCAGATATGGTAATTTTACAAGTTTTTGTTGCCATATTTCAGCTTTCCCATTGTCTTCTTGTGTTCAACTTTGGTGGTGGTTAGGTCCTACCATTTCCACTGTGAAAGGCTAGGACCCTACAATCTAAGCATCACATCCATCCATTCTATGCCAAAACCTAAAAAAACAAACAAAAAAAAGTTCTGGTACTCTATATATCCTTATATATGAAGCACAAACCTAGCTAAGCGAACGGGTCTAAATATCTTTTTGTCAGATTTCATGGTGACCAAACATTTCGAGACCCTGAGAGGAAAACTAGCAGGTTTCAGCATCTTTCCTCTTAGGGGCTTCATCAATGGTTGTCATGATCATACACAGACATCAGGATTTGAAAGCAGAGACTTGAACTTGAGTGACAGGCCAATTGAACTGCAGATAAGGGTTGGATCAATACTGAAAAAGGTGCATACGTTGAAGCCTTGTTCTTCTAAGAGACTAAAATGCAAGAGCATATACAAAGCCTACATGCCTAATAGGAGTGGCAGTACTAGTAGTGGAGGTATGAAGAGCAATATTACTATGATGAAGCACGTCACCTTTACATTTGGGTGCACGACACTGGAGCTGATTTCTCTAGGATGGTCAAGCAGCAATATATTAGCCTTGAGGATCTGAGGGATTATTCTAAGAATAGAATTTCCAGGGATCATCAAAGAGGCTGCATATCCGTCTGCAAGAAACCCAGGCCTAGTTTTTGTTGACTTTTCATTGAATTTATATAGTTTGTGTTGGGTGGTTAATGAAAATCAAAGCTTGTTTTCTTGTCCACATCTTTAACATTAATTTCAATTTGTCTTGCTTCTTAATTAATTATGTGTCTTGAAAATTACAGATTGTGTTATCACAATACGACGACATGTATGCTAAAGAATGGTAATGTATTAACCATCTAGGTGGTGGCCCAGTAGTAAGAGTTTGGGATCAAGAGATTTGCTCCCTCTGTGGTCTTAGGTTCGAGCCCTGTGGTTGCTCATATGATGGCCACTGGAGGCTTACATGGTCGTTAACTTCAGGGCCCGTGGGATTAGTCGAGGTGCGCACAAGCTGGCCCAGACACCCACGTTAAACTAAAAAAAAAAGAATAATAATGTATTAGTGAAGCCTCTTTTCTTGCTTCTCTAATTGCTTCAGTACGTACCATTTTGATGTTAAATACTTTCACTCTTATGTTTATATTGTCAAGGATGATATCATGGAAGAGGAAGAAGTTGAAGAATACACGTACATGAGATGTTTTGTCGGCTATCAACATTGAAAATTAACAGTTTATCGAATGTTTTTTTTAAGAATGACACTTGCCCAAAAGAAAATTGTAGGAAAGATGCACATACCAGAAAAGTTTTTTAAAATAATATATTTAATATATTATGGTTACAACCACGAAACCCTGAAATTTCAACCATATTTAATTGAATCAACCCTAATAAAATTCAAAATTCCAAAACCAAGCCCTAACTCTAATTAAAATCCAAACTCGAAACCTAAATCCAAACCCAAAATCTAAATCACAAACTCAAATCTTAAACCCTAAATCCCAGATCCAAATCCTAAACAATCCATCTTGTCACCCTTTTTTTTTTATTATTATTGTTTCTATCACATAATTATTGTTTTTAAATTATTTTACTTGTATTAAATCCAACCCAATAATCTCTTATAACATTATCTCTTTTCTTTTCTTTTCCTAACCTATTGTAAACAATTTAAAATGTTCCATTATTCAAGTTTTATTACCATTGTTAAAATCTTCATTTAGTTATTGTGACATCACAATGTGGTCTATAAAAGGGTTATTGATTTAATTATCTTTCTTAATCTCATTACTTTACATAATTATATTGCCTTCATTTACCTAGAAAAACATGGTTTGAAATTCTAAGCAACCTAATTATAGAAATTCAAATTATGCTCAACAATAATAAAATTTCAAAATCAGCAAGCCTAAAACAATAATTAACTCATTGATTCACTTAACCATTTTTTCTTTGTTTACTCTTTCACATGAAAATGCATAGTTTGAAATTCTACTACTCCAACATAAATATGAAAACTCATAATTTGTTCAACAATAATAATGCCTAAAATTGGCAAGCCTAAAACAATTATAAAAGTAGAATCAAATACAAGTAAAATAAAATATGAACTCGTTATTAAAAAATAACAAATATATACAACTAATGCTATAATATATAACGAACTATATCTAAGCCTGTTGCTTTTTTATGGAATGGCTTCATCTACAACACGTCATGTGTATGTCTGAGTACATATTCAATTATAATATCATTTAGATGTGATGTCTCTCTGATTGAATCAAGAGTAGAATAGCAAGCACGAAATCAATTGGATGCTAGGGCATGTTGTACATTATCAGTGGCCTTATGAACCATAGTAGTAGCTTGTTGATCCTCGTGTAAGTTTATCTCAGCTTAATATTAACATGACATGTATCAATCCATACATAAAATATAAAACTCATTGTTTATAATATGTTAATGAAAAAATAATAAATGCATACAATTCTATTAATTTACGGTGTCTGGGGCTCGTACTTCAACCTACTCCAAAGCATCAACTAAAATCACAAGATGTACCTTTATAAAATTCTCCCTACCATGCATGCCACTTTGAGATATAATGTTGATGTATTACCTCTTAATTATTATTATTTTTACCATGATGACTAATTACATGTAGCTCATCATTTATGTTGATGTCAATTGAAATGTGTTACTACCACATGAATTGTCACATAACATGATTGAAGTAACACAACTCCACCACCTAAAAACAAATATCAAAGGGACCACTAATGTCCATGTGTCCCTAGAATCTTTACAAACTTTATAAGCATCTAAGAGTTCATCCTTTAAGTAAGGTGTCTACTCAACCTATACATAAAAAAACACTTTATTATAAATAATTTGATATAAAAAGGGACTATATAGTGGGTGTGTAGACAAGATAGTCAAAGCAAAAAAAAAAAAATTAGAAATACTTTTGTAACTCGTATCTGATGAGACTGCTGTTTATCCAACTCACTATGATAAATGATAGAATATGAATTGGATTATCTATAAATATCCCAGTCCCACGCCACTTGGCATTACAAATCATAAATATATCACATGTTTAATCTAATTATAATTTATGTGCTACTGAAAATCTATTTCAAAATATATATTACCTCAATCCTAATAGGAGTGATAGCCCAAAAGTTTTATCTAACATTTGGTCACCCCTAACCTGAAAACACCTCACATGCAGATGCTTTTAGGACTATAGCTATAAGAAAAAACATGCACATGATTAGTGAACGATCATATATATTTTTATAATAATAAATGAAATATGAAAATTCAAAACACTTTGTTTCTATCATTATACCTGTAAAAGAAGCAAACAACCATCGACTTGTTTGGTTGTTATCTTGGATATATGACATAGTTATCGGTATATATTTGCAAGAACTATAAACCCCTAGTTATATAAAAGAATACCATCAGAGTCTTCTAATATGACACCACACATTTATGCAAAATCATCTACATATGTTATTGATAATAAATCTTATTCTTGGCATATGAAACAAGCAAAAAAGATAATTATTAGCATGATTGTGATACTATGAATACGGTTGAATATTAACATAATTGAATATAATAAAAAGATATACTTACATGTCTTGTCTATATGGCCTATAATGTGTGACCGTTCTACAATCATAAAATTGACCTATTAATAAAAATTGTTATGAAATTGTTGTCATTAGCATATTGGTTATGAAATCCACCGTATTAATAAACTCCATATGAACTTAAAGCACCACCCCTAATACATGGCATCACAAAGTATCAATGCAAACATGTAAGATATAAACTATAAACTACTCCCAATCACTTATTAATATTCAAACAATAGAATATAACATAATAAGAAATAACATAAATGTAAAACAACAACAAAAAAAACATTAATGTCTAAACTCTTTTAATAATGTTCACATATGTTATCTTGTTTGGAAAATTTTTATATTATGTCTATATTAGGTTTTTTCATCTCTTGCATCTATCTTGTCATACAATCAAGTGGAACTTCTTCGACCTTAACCAATTCTCCATTTCAAGGGGTCTAGTTCTACATTAGGACCAATATATACATTTCATGGTGATTCATTGTGCAAAGGATTGAATAGAAGAGTGTATGTATTTTTGTACATCTCAACATTGTATAATGAGTCAACAAACAAAATATAACACGATGTTTCATACAACATGCAACAAAGAGTGCACATAATTAATAGATATTCTGTCATTTATCATATATGCATTTCCTTCTTGCATGTTAATTGTTTGTTGAATCTCATTTTCAACGCCAGGTTTAAGAAAGGTGACCTGGAAATATCTAATGTCAATGTTAAAGAGAGTTGCAACATGGTCTCTTGATTTGTTCAATTTGTTGTGAGTTCGGCGAGTAATAGTGGAGGCCACAATACACCACAATAAATGAAATCTTGTTCATCCTCTCTTCGATCAACAAAATAAGAATTTGACCTATAAAAATCTAGCTGGACTAGAGTGGCAATAAGCAATACACGTTCAGTTTTTGGACCGACCAAGTTGACTAGGTTATATAGAAGCATTTTTCACATAGCTTAATTTTAAACATGGCTTAGGTAAAGAATCGAGTCAAGAGATTTTTTTTTTTTATCAATTTCATTCTTTTTCCTCAATTTTGTCCTTGGTTAACCTGTCAATTAAACTAAATTTGATTTTAAGGTTGACCTACTAAACTAAATTTAATAATAATATCAAATAATTATCTACAGTCTGAATACTTTTTGTTACATTTAAATTTTTTCATACTACTTGTGGTATAAGCCTATGAACTAGTATTATCCAAAATGAGATGGTGATCAAGAATAACAATCGAGTGGCAAGTTGGGGTAATGAAGGTTTTGCTTTGTAATTAAACAAATGCTAGTCTTTGTCTTCCTCTTCAACCTATCCGAATTAATTAAGAGTTTGATGTCTTTGAGTACTTAACATTCTAACAACCTTCCTTACATGAGTTTCATATTCATAATTAATTGTAAATTGAATGTATTTTCATTTCACTTTTATTTTCAATTAAGGTTGTGAATCTTATGATTAATTAATCAAAAAAAAAAAAGAAAAGAAAAGGAAGGAAGGTAGGAATGAAGTGTTAATAAAGTGTTCTTGAAAAAATAGGTTTTAAATAAGCGATTTAAATGTTTTAAATCTCACTAACATGTCTTGATTTTTCTTTTCTTTTCTTTTATATATATATATATATGCAAGCATCTAGAAATTATTATCCTCACCCAACAATTTAAATTTAGGAAAGATATATTTATTTAATTAAGATAACACGAAGTTTTTTTTTCTCTTAAGAATAAAACTTAATAGCATGAAGTTAAAATCATGCAAAAGAATAAAAAGAAAAAAGTTCAATTTATATTTTTTTTTCTTTGGAATTAGTCTACCTGTAAAGTATTCTTTCACAAACTATACCTACAAATTACTTTCAATTTCACAATTAAAACTAGAATCCCTCCTATTTTGAATAGAGGAGCGATGTTCTCTATTATTAGAGTCAATCACATTAATTAATGACCTCACATTAATTAATGACCAATCAATAATCATCACTCCTCTGTTAGTTTAATATACCTTGTGGCCAATCAATTGGTTATATGTGGTATTATTATATTCTTGTAAATATGTATTTATTATTAATAAAGGCTTAATTTATCTTTAATATTCATATAATATTAGATTAATGAATCTAGAGTAAATATAAAGTCTTTGGGATAAAAATGTTTTGGAAAAGAAATTATTAAGTTGTTATAATTATGAGATTTCTACTACATCAAATCATTGTTCATAAAATATTCATGGTCGATACTCTCTTAAACTAGACATTTATTAGAGCCGTAAAAACTGGTACATATCATGTTCTTTCTTTTATAAAAGAAAGTAATTGTTCTTATAAGTTGAGGTATAATGGATACCTAGAATTAATATGTAGGTGCTTGTCATAAGACATGTACACTGAACTGAGCCGCATGAAAAATTCATATGAAGAGATCACCTATTTCTATAGAAAGGCTTACGTGAAGGTTGTATAAGTGATTCTTAGACTTGAAATTACTAAGTTATCTTATATTGAGAATGTTATGCTTTGATCTTGGTACATGTTATCTTAATCAAGGTAATGAAGGGGCAGACATTGGGTATAACATGAACTATATGAAGGTATTTGAGTGATCAAAAGAGAATTCATTACCCTAGGTGAAATAGAGAAAATGTTTTATTTGTTCTCAATAATATTGACTAATAAATTCTTGACCAAAGTGGAATGAGATTTAAAAAGAGTTTCAAATCTTATTCAAACGATCAATAACTATTATGTAGAGAATAAACATGATTTAGCATGACAGACATACTACATGCTTTAATGTTAAATAAAAATATTATTGATGAAAGGATATTAATTACACTGACAAATTAGTCACTATAAGGTTAAGTCAAACCATTAATGACTTTTTCTAATATTTAGAGGTTCATGACACGTTGATAGACGATGCACCTGATCTTCAAATATAAATTAATCAATTGTTGAATTGATAATAAATTAAATTGTTTAATTTATTTAATTTATTTAATTAAAATTATAATTTATATTTGGACCAACATATTAGCAACCTAATGAGTCATACACATTAAAAACCATTACTCATAAATTAAACTGAGATGATTTAATTAAGTATGATTTGATTAAAATATATTTTATAAATTAAGGACTAGAATATAATTAATACAAGGATTATATTTCTAGACCAAGAAAAATCATGTAAGGACTTGATTGAGTTAATTTCTAAAACTGTTCTGAATTAATATATGGATATTATTAAGGGGCAATTTGATAATTTGTCAATTCATAAGGTTTTTCAAATTTTCCTATAAATAATAAGTTATACCTTTTATTTTTTAGTTGTTGTTGTCTGTTAGATAGAAAAACTATGTAAGTCACAAAATAGAGAGTTAGCACTCTAGGCATAACAATCACTCTCTTAAATGAGAATTTAAGAGATTTCTCACTAGTGGTTCGTGTATATTACTGTTGGAGGCTGGATAATTGGACGACTTGTGGTTTGCAACAACTCAGCCTTTAAAGAATTATTCAAAGTTGAAGAAGATCAAATCTTCAAGTAATAAATCCCTAAATAACTTTAGATATGTCTAACAGAATCCTAAGAAGTCCTAAATATTTTTGTTTTATTATTTCCGCTGCGTGTATGATATTCAGGAACCCAACATCCTTTACTTTCAAACTTTTATCTCGTTGACATCTTTTTATGATTTTGCCTACGTATCTAAACCTTAAGACTTTTTACTATTGTTAAAGGATTTCTCTCTTTTTTTATATATATAATTTATCTTGATTTATCATTTTCTTTTCTAGATATTCTATATAAAAAAATTAAGTATATATGAAATGTAATAATTAATTAAAAATTATGAAAGAACTATCTTATTCAATAGCTTAAGCTGTTAGATGAGGTTGCAACAATAGTTTTATATTACTCTCTAACGCATACTTTCAAATGAAAGCTATTTGAGCTCGAAACTTGAACATACTCACACTACCTTATACAATTAATTAAGAGAATAAGGGTGTTCAAATTCGAACTGGAGACCGTTTGGTTATCAAGGCTCTGATACCATGTCAAAAAACCATCTCACTTAATAACTTAAACTATTAGATAAGATCTCAATCATATTTTTATTTTACTCTAACAAAAATGACTTACAATTTGTTAGGTATGATTTATAAAAAAATGATTTTGATTTTAAATGTTAACTCAAAAGTTATGTCTTATGAACCACTTATAACAAAAATGAGTTAAAATATTTTTTTAGAGAGGAAGTAATTTTATAAACATCAAATTGAAACAAAACAAAAAACTCTATATACATTTGTTACAGGAAAATAAATTTGACAAGATCCTTACGATGTTGATGAATCATGATCTTTTAGGTAATGTGTAGTCTTTTCATGGATTACTAATAGAACTCTTTGAACTTCCCAAACTATTGTCTTTTCATGGATTTCGATCACCTAACACTACCAATGAATGCCAATCCCTTCCAAATAACAAGATAGAATCTAAAAATATTTATTTAAAGGATCTAATATCCTAGAATTTGAGTCATCAAACACATACCTAGAAAAAAATTATACATACAAATCAGATTTGAAAAAGTCAGACATTAATGGTAAGATATAAATAAAAAGGTTAAGAAATACCTCAACTATATAAAAGAAAAATAAATAAAAAAAAAGGTTGTCACAGGCTTTTTTCTAGCATACGATAATTCAAATTAGATTTTAAAAAATGTATTTTTATTGAGAAAAAAGAGATATAGAGAGGAGATAAGAAAAGAAAAAAAAAAGTCTTACAATGATTTTAAGTTAGAAATATGTTTGGTAAAAATTATTTAAAATATATTTATTTTTTTTTAAAAAAAGAGGTTGTCTAATTTAGAATTCATAAAATAAAAGTTTAAAATTTTAACTTTTGATTAAATCAAAATTTTAATTTAAGTGAAAATTTATTTATAATTAAATATCTTTATGAATTTTCTATGATTTAAAAGATAAGGAATTAAAAACAAGTTAAATCAATTTACAAAAGTTATACCAAACAAACTAATTAAAAATTTTAATTAAAAAAAAATCTCTACTAAAATCTTAGTCGTTCATATATTTTGAAAAGTTATATTATAGGAAAATACACACTCTATATCCAAGAGAATATGATAGGACCTTAGTCTAAAAACAAAACTAATGATATGTTAGAATACAAGAAAATAAAAAATGGAATAAAGTTCTAAATCATATAAAAATTTAATTAATACTAAACATCACAAACACTTACAATAGCTAGATTCACTAACAAGAAAAACATTCTCATAGATAAAATAGAATCATGGTTTGGCTAAAGGGTTGTTAAGATGCTTGTTAAGAATCAATTTACTCCAATAAATTGGTATGATAGTTAATAAAATATGTTATATATTTTTTTTTTACTTTTTGGGGAAAAATATATTAATTTTTTAATTACATCATTGTCGATATATAAACTATACTATTAAGAGAGTATTTGAGAGCGTGGTAGTTGTTGTTTTTTAAAATATTTTTGGCTCGGAAACGCTAAAAAATATATATATTTTTTATTTTTTAAAATCTATTTTTAATATTAGCACATTAAAAAAAATAAAAAAACATCAAAAAATATTTTTAAACAAAAAAATTAACTTTTTTTAAAAAACCGTTTCAAATGGCATTTAAAATTATCCCAAGAGAAATCAGTCTCTACTAATATCCTAATTGGTTTAAAAATATCTTTTACCATAAAAGATAAAAAACAATTAAAAATCAATTAAATCTCCTGATATATTAACCTTCAGTTTCTATTTTTCTAATAGAACTTATTGTAAACAATTAAAAAAGTTTCCATTTAAGTATTACTAATTTAGTAAGTTTGACTATGATAAGTAAATGACCAAATAGATGGATTTTCTTCGACCATCCTACGCAAACCACAAATTTTTCAATGCCTAATTAACAGTAATAACAATGTCAAGAAATTAATCTAATAGTTTTTATTATTATTATTATTGGATTTAAATCTCAATATTAGCTTGTTAACTTTTGCAAAAAATCTTTAACTTTCCTAGATACTCCACCACCTATTTTCTTATTTTTTATTTATAATAATTTATTGGCTAATTAATTCTAGATTTGGTGGGAAGATAACTCCCTCCGATCGCTCCTTGTATTTTCATAAATATATATAATAAACCCTTACGTTTTCAATTAGATAAATTCAACAAATGTGTTTTCAATTTCGATCAATTAAATACAATTTTTTAAAACCAATGATTTTCATACACAATCGAAATTTTTAAAAAAATGGTTTATATTATGAGACCCACTTATAATATTAAAATAAAAAAGTTAGAAATAAAAGAAAAATAAAAATCAACGCTATCTAATCTCACATTAGTTATTTAATGCAACCAACCATCTTCTTCCTTTTCAGTTCTGGCATAAACTCAATTCCTGACGAGAAATAAAATTATGAAGAAGATGGAAGATTATAAAATACACTAAAAGAGATCGGTGGGATTAGAGCAGTGTAATGACAGAGTTGTCATTGTCACAAAACTTATTAAGCATGCAGTGAGGGTGGGATTGTCTTTTTCATGAGATGTATTTGACATTGAAAAAAATAATTGGAAACAAAAGGGTTAGTTCAGATTTTGCTTGGGCATGGTAAGGCTGCATTCCCCAAGCATTAGGGCATGGTATAACTGCTAGACACCTGGCGCTAGAGGTCAAGCATGATTGCCATGCCCCAGGCACTAGGGCCAGACCTGGGAGCCTCTCTAGGCCTGCGTGCCTGGCCGCAAACCTGCTCGCCTCTGCAAATAAGCATCTGGGTCTGTAGACCCTAGCAAATATATCTTCATTATTATAAACAAATCATCATAACAATCTAATTTAATGTTTTAAATCTAAAAATTTAAATCATATCTTCCCATTGAAATAGTTCATGTTTTATGTTTATAAATTTGTTATTCCTTCAATAGAAATTCTATCTTTTATTAGTATGATTATTGTTGTTGTTGTTGTTGTTTGTATTATTAGTATGATTATTATTGTTATTGTTATTGTTATTATTATTGTTGTTGTTGTTATTCAAGTAGACTTGGGTTAGACATGTTTACCAAACCTATATAACGTGAGTCAGAAAATTATTTATAAACGAAGTATAAATAATTTATAAAAAACGAACAATCACAAAAATTTAATTTAACGTTTTAGATCTAAAAAATATATCTTTCCATAGAAATAGTTTATTTTTCATGTTTATGAATTTGTTATTCCTTCAATAGAAATTCTATTTTATGGTTGTTATCTATATAGTTTTTGTTTAAAAGTACTTTTTTATTTAAAAAGATATTAAAATAGTTTTTTTTTATATTTTGAAATTTATTTTTAATATTAATATATTAAAATAATTTGAAAATATAAAACAATTAATTTAAAGCAAAGACAATAAAAAATAAATTAATTTTTATCTTTGATCTAGTGGCCAAGCCAGACCCAAGTGTCTTCGGTCCGGCACCACCTGCCCCACCCAAGGCTCTTGGGTCCGGTGTCTGGACCCAAGACTCGTGGGTTTGACGTTGTAGTCAGACTCACTTAAATTTGGGTCAAACATGTTTAATAATATTATTATTAATATCAAAAATATTAATATTTGTATTATTATTATTATTATTATTAAATTTGAGAAAAATATTATTAATATTGAAAAACAACCATATATTTTATTTGAAGGGTAAAATTAAAAATTATTGTTCTTATTATTATTATTATTATTATTATTATTATTATTATTATTATCTTTAATAAATTTGAAAACAAATATTATTACTATTGAAGAAAAATCATAAATTTGATTTTAAAGAATTAAAAAGTATAAGAACTTACGTTAGGCGAGTTTATTATTATTATTATTATTATTATTATCATTAATAAATTTGAAAAAAATATTATTACCATCGAAGAAAAATAATAAATTTTATTTGAAGAAATTAAAAACTATAAAAACTTGGGTAAGATAAGTTTAATATTATTAATAATATTAAATTAATTAATATAATTAAATTTGAAATAAATATTATTACTATCGAAAAAATATATATTTAATTTGAATGGTAAAATCAATTATTATTGTTGTTGTTGTTGTTGTTAGTAACTTGGGTCTGACATCTCCTTCCAGACCCTTTTTTGGGTCTGGAAAGGGGCGACTGACCCACGTTATTTGGGTGTGACATGATGCAGATCCAAGTTCCCCGGGTCTTATAGTCCCACTTGGCCCAATGCTCTTTGATCCACTGTGCGGACCTAAGGCTTTTAGATCCGGCGTCAGGACCCAAGGCTATGGGTCCATCGTTGCAGTCAGATCCAAGCTACTTGTGTCGTGCAGCCCCTCTTGGGTCCAGGATCTGGACCCAAGGCTCTTGGGTCCGGCATTGTAGCTAAACCCAAGGTTCTTGGCCCTAACGTTTAAAAGGGACCCAAAACTCTTAGGTCTAGCGTAGACATGTTTAATATTATTATTAATATTATAAATATTATTATTTGTATTATAAATATTATTATTTTTATTATAATTACTATTACTATTATTAATGTAATAATTAATAAATTTGAGAAAAATATTATTAATATTGAAAAACAACTATTGATTTGATTTGAAGGGTAAAATTAAAAATTATTGTTATTATTATTATTATCATTAATAAATTAAAAAAAACATATTATTACTATTGAAGAAAAACCATAAATTTGATTTGAAAGGATTAAAAAGTATAAGAACTTGGGTCAGACGAGTTTAATAATAATAATAATAAATTTGAAAAAACAATATTATTACTATCGAAGAAAAATAATAAATTTTATTAAATTAAATAATATTATTAAATTTGAAATAAATATTATTACTACTGAAAAAATATAGATTTGATTTGAAGGATAAAATCAATTATTATTATTGTTGTTGTTGTTGTTATTATTATTATTAACTTGCGTCTGACATCCCCTTCTAGATCTAAGAAACTTGGGGTTGCAAAGGAATGCTTGACCCAAGTTACTTGGGTGTGGCATGGTGCAGACCTAAGTTCTTTAGGCCTTGGAGCCCCGCCTGACCAAGGCTTTGGGGTCCGATATTCAGACTTAAGGCTCTTGGGTATGGCGTCAAGATCCAAATCTCTTAGGTCTGTTGTTCGGACCGAAGACTAATGAGTTCGACGTTGCAGCCATACTTAAGTCACTTGGGTCGTGCAGCCCCACTCGACCCAAGGCTCTTTGGTTCGGGTTCAAGTCTCTAGGGTCCGATGTCAAGACCCAAGGCTTTTGGACTTGACATTTAAAAGGGGTCTAAAGCTCTTGAATCTGGCATTACAGTCGGACTCACTTAAACTTGGATTATACATGTTTAATATTATTATTAATATTAAAAATATTATTATTTTTCTTCTAATTAATATTATTAATATAATAATTAATATATTTTTTAAAAATATTGTTAATATTAAAAAACAACTATAAATTTTATTTAAAGGATAAAATTATAAATTGTTGTTTACCATCGAAAACACTCCTCATTGTTTACCATTGGTTTTTATTTTTCTCATTTGGTTTGAATTTTTTTCAATATTAATATTATATACGGGACTCATAATATATTATTATTACAATTTGGTTGTGTAAAAAAATAATTGATTTTGTGAAATAGCATTCAATTGACAGAGATTGAAAACACAAGGGCTTATTTGTGGATTTATGAAACACAGGACGTGCAATTAAGTGGGTTTTGCCCAAAAACTGTCAACAGTTTTACACTTGTACCCATTTCTTCAACAACACAAAACTCTGCATTCCAGTTTTCAACACCCCCTCCACTTCTGTCCCACCCAAAAAATGGGACTTTCATGGAGCAATAGTAGAAGAACCACCACTTTTTATCACCCCCATCCACCCCCTCCGCCACCGCCACCACCACCACCTTACTATTATCATCCCGGAGAAGCCGTCTCTCCTCCTCCTCCTCCTCCCCCACCACCGCATCAAAATCACTACACCACCATACAACAACCACCACCAACAACCTCATCACCACCACAATCTTACCCTTATCCTACACACCCTCCACCTCCAATTC
>Ga0307517_10008589_pt1 | contig 14632 bp, 13 predicted proteins | sample 23_EM_MG_FD_194515 | JGI IMG/M metagenome (GOLD analysis project Ga0307517, IMG submission 194515) | Populus trichocarpa ectomycorrhiza microbial communities from riparian zone in the Pacific Northwest, United States - 23_EM | ecosystem: Host-associated > Plants > Roots > Unclassified | place... | reverse complement strand
CACTCACTTTAGGGAGACTTTTCTCAGGCTGGCAGCTAAAACATATAAAGTTGAGACTTGGGTTCATTTAGTAAGTTCTCGACAGTGCCCGAAGTTACCGTAATCAAGATAAATAGTCGACTTGTTTGTGCGATTCAGAAGTTCCGTTGGAATACAATATAGGGAACGGACAGTAATCTGTGAGGTAGGATGAGTTGAATTCGAAGTTACATAACGGAAAGAAGCTGACCAATGGGTATCGATGGTGTCTGTCGTAGGATAGCGCTGTCGAGATAAATATCACATCGTAGAGAATAACGCGTGTTCTTTATGATCTTTATTTAATGCGACCTTTAGCGGCCTGACAAACTCCCTTTGAAGAGCAAATGGCCCAACTGGTATGGGAAAGGGGAGAAGCAAGACTGCGCAGTTGGCCAGCGGGTGAGTTCACTGTTCTTGCATCCACCCTATTTGGAATGCTACAAAGATCATTAACCTTCGGGGAGTCAACGGGGACCACGACCAGGACTCTGGATCTGTAAAACAAGTGCTCGCTGAAAAGAGAATCGGATTAGCATGGTGCACATCTCCTATCCCGGTCAGTGTAAAACACCGGAATGAACGAAAGAATTTGTTCGATGCAGTCACACCTTGGTCACACCAAAAAATCCCTAGGAAAAATGAATACTAGTAATGTATAACAAATTACAATATGTCTCATAACTCGGACTCGGGCTCTGAAACGGGCTAACAGCAAAATGATACTAGGTCTAACATAATGAACGACCCTTCCACAACTCTTCAACCTTCTCTGACTGGCTGCTGTGCAAGTCGTGATTTTGAGATGCGCTAGTAGAAAAACCGGACCCCAACCAATTCCATGAATTGCACAGCAGCCAGTCTTTCCAAGATTTGATCCACTCTTCATGTTCCTTAGCAATCTGCTCAAGGCAGCGGCGCTCTGATGCAATTCGAGCATGGCGCCTTTCTACTTACAAAATTACAAAAACAAAACAAAATAAAGTTGAAGAAGGGAAATCTTACCGACAACTGACAATACGACACGTCCACTCTCAAAGGAAGCCATCTTCTTGATGTCGGATCTGCTAAGGATATTATAAGGCGGTGAATACAAGAAATCTGGTGGGGGGGCTTTATGGGTTAGAACCTGTGTCACAAATTTGCAATTATCAACTGAGCATAAATTAATAAATAACGCACCAGCAACTGGTCTCTAGGTATTCCTAATCTTATTTTATTGACGCGGAGATCACCGTTGTCTTCAAGAGTTCCTTCATACGATGCGACATACTGGACATCGCTGGCATGTGGGTCGAGGGTTTGGCGAATGAAAATCTTTTTAGCTGTTTGTCGGTTCATGTCCGGGTAGACTCCTTTCAAATCTCTAATCCAATCTGAGTCTTCACCTTTTCTGGAAAGTTTCCTGAGACGAAGGCGTTTTGATGCAGTCTCCGCATCACACCTCTCTACAAAATTATCCAGAATTATCGGAAATGCATTGTCAAAAATAAAAAAAAAAGGGATTGTACCAATGACTGTTAATACTGGACATTCATCCTCGAAAGAAACCATCTTTTTGATGTCAGATGCGGAAAGCGTGCCAGATCTTGGGAAGAATAGGCCAGATCCACCGTCATGGCACACAATCTGTACCACGGTTAGTAAATGTAGAAATAAAATTGTATGTATGAGTCACAAGAAACTCATCTCCAAACATTCTTAGACTTTGTATTTTCTTCATGGAAAGATTGCCATTGCGTCCTAGAGTCACCTCATGTGATGCAACATATTGAGCATTTACATAGGGGTCGAGGATTTGACGAACAACGATTCGGTCACGGTTACAAGAAAAAATTGACCCCATGGTGCAAAGCAAGAGCGGCCACAGACAATCTCATTTTGATCCGTATCTCCAAATATGGATATGCCGTACCCAAAGAATGCATTTCTAAATTTGGATGGGTAGGACGATTCCAACTTCCAGTTAGCCACCAACTACTTATACATGACAATGGAACGGAAAACCGCCAAATGTCAGGATTACAGTCAACTTCCGTGAGTACTAAATGTGTCTGACAGTTGGATCATAATTCATGACCATACTCCGAGTCATATTTCCACATGAAAGAAGTATTTGTCTTTCACAAATTTCTGAGGTTGGGGCTATCATAGAGTAATCATATATTTTACAGAAGCGTCTACCTAGATTCATATCCACCGACTGAAATTACGAAATAGAAAAAGACGTAATTTCATGGCTTTCTCAATATTGAGGGAAACTCGAACTATACGCCGCGCCAACCCTTTCCGCGACAACATCTCCCGTTCTGCTTCCACCCCCTAAAGGACTACTCTTGAACTTGGTCCCTTTCCCAATAGTGCCGACAACACCACTTTTCAGTGGTCCGGGAGCAGACAACGAATCAGAGGGAGATGGGGTTCTTGCCGCATTAGACGAGAACGCAAAGTCTTTATATACAACCGGCGGAAATGACCCAGTGTTGTTGCTCGCTGTACTAGAGCCACTTCCAGCAACAGTCGATCGGCGTTTCCTGTCCAACAAGATTGCCTCAAGTGTTGGGATCGGGGTAGTAGTGGTAATCGGGGGAACTAGATTCGAAGCGAAGGGTTTCGAACCGAATATTTCTGGTGTCGCACTGGTAGATACCGTGGCAAGCTGACCACCGCCAGCGACATTGGAACCCTCAGCGGCCACCAACGTCTCGCTTACTCCAGTCTCAGTTGACGAGATACTGCTATTCTGTTCGAGAATGGTAGTCGGAGGGTTGTGTCCGAACGTAGGTCGGGGCATTAAGATGGTCAGATTCCCATCATCTTCCGTTTTACTGACATTCGCATTCGCAGTCGCCCCACCATCCGTCCCCTCCGAATTCGAGGTGGTACCTTCAATCGTTCTGGCAACAGGAGGTGCACTGCGGGCACGGAAGAACCCTCGAGTCTTTAAACCCCCCATTTTCCCTTGACTCCCCTCGCGAGATTCAGGCCTGGTGGCAGATACGACGTTAGCAGCGTCCTCCGTCACTTCCTGAATGTAAATGGGAGGAACACCATGCGGCTGGCCATGTGCTCCTTGTTTATCGAATTCGTCATATATTTCTTCTCCGATGAGTTCTGAAAAATATCAGTATATCAGCATCCTGGATCTTACTGAAATTTTGGACGTCCTTCACCTTCAAGCACGTCCTCCAACGTGATGATCCCAAGAGGCATTACAGCAGGGTCCCAACCTTGTAAAAACTATATACAAGCAATGAAATCAAAATAGGTACGCCTACGAATATTTTCGCGTAAAAACACACCTCAGCTGCACTCTCCTTTGTCAAAACCGCGTCTGCAGGCATGCTTTGCTCAAGCACCGACATAGAGGTCATACCGGCCGCGAGTTTCGGAAGTTGGAAACCGTGGGTTTTGGATTTCCTTCTTTCTTCCTTCTTTGCTCCTTCTTCATTCTCCGTCTTCTCGTGAAACACGTTGTCCAAGACAAATTTCTTCTCTTCGTCACTGACAGCAACCATGGGTATATCATCCTCGGTCCTGTCCGTCGCCTTGTCAAGTCTACGGTTCTTCTGATTAGCATTGGAAGACTTTTCTTCTTCACTTGACTCGGAATCTGAGTCAGCATCGCCAAGTCTAACTCGGGCTCGAAGGCGTTGGGTCAATCCGCGTTTGACAGCTTTCTTCATCGACGCTGCCTTGGAAAGAAAGGTAAGCAAATTTTTTTTTTTGGAGTCACACCATCCAAGGACTCACTTTCTCGACGCTAAATCTGCTGACGATTGCCATATGACTCCCGCCTTCTTGAAATTTATCGAGGATACCCAACAGAGGTTCGTTGCTTGGTACGAATGGAACCTTGTTTAATGGTATTTTCCGTAATGGAGTTGCATCTATTCATATAGGTGTGCCCAAGGCAAATTTGAAAGCTTGATTATCTTTGGCTCACCCTTTGGATCCAAAAGCACGCATTGTTTCACGAGTAGGATACCAACGATCTTCTTAACTCTCACTGTCCGTTGGTCTTTTTTCTCATAATAAGCACAGTCTTCAGGTCCCAGAACCGTTCTCATAGGTACTTCGACCTCCTCGTAAACTGGTACACGACTATGTCCCGTTTGACATATCTGCTTGAGAAGATTATAATCCAATTTCGAGTCGATGGACAACATAAAAACATTCGCAATAGGAGTCATAGCCTAGTAGAATTTCAGATGGCGTTCGAAGTGTTTTCCGAAGATCTGGGATCACCTGTTTTACTACTTTCTCCTGCAAATCAAGGGTGGCGCCGATGATGGTCACCGTATCAGTCTTGAGGTCGCCACCATACATACCATGTGATGCATGCATGGCAATTAACTCCTTGAGTTCCGCTCTTCTGTAGATGATACCATGGTGGGGACCAAGAACAAGCTCAAGTAGCTTGGCTACAGGCCAGGAGAGAATTCCCTACCGACAGATAAGTGAAGATCACCGAAAAAGATCACAACCTACAAGACCGTAAATCAGAATCTGAGCAAACCATGCCATTTTAGCACCCAGGTATAGACCGTGGCGAGTAAACAACGATTGGGGAATGATTTCTGCAAAGCTGGAAACAGAGATCCGTCAATTTCGCGTGGCATGGGCTAGAGCAACTTACATCACAATTAGTGCTGTAGACACGATTACACCTTGAATTCCCCCTCCTAGGACGGGATCAGCAATGACAGGAAGGGACTCATTGACAATCATGTTGGCCAGGAGTAGTGTCACGAGAAGTAGGTGGCCATTCTTGCGGACTGGGATAATCTTATTTGCATACTTTCGCTGTTCTCTATATCAACCGATATTAGCTTCTTATACCCAGAGTCGATGGTGAGAAATATGACATACGGGGTTCCGCTAATGCTTAATACGTTAAGTTGAGTTACGTCGAGACTCATATAGCCTAATGTTAACCCGGCAAACAGGCCCGATAAGAGCACGAGCACAGGAATAAGGGATGCGAAAACGATGAACTTTGTCGAGCTTCGATCTGTTTCCTCACCTCGCTTGAGTAAGAAGAGTGGAGCATGAGAGAAGTCGTCTGAGGCGTCGCCGAAGGTACGGCGAATGATACGAAGCACATATTGGGATGAGACAGAGAAGAGAATACAGAGAAAGCGCGTCGAATGCGGATTGCGAGCAGTGACGGGTACAGGAACCATTCAATTGTGGCAGGAAACATACGGGGCCACATGCTTTAATTACCATGACTAATCAATTTCCACGCCAACGGTGATTACTACTTAAATCAGTGGTTAAATCCGGGGAAATACAGCATTGACTTGGATGTCATATGACACTGTCAAGTTGCAACAGTCATGAAAATCAGGATCGTTTCCTCTACACACAGGTTAAAAGGCCTAAAGCTGTACATCCTTCAACCAATCACGATTCACAATGATCGCATACTGCACCATGGTAACAAGAAGGATAATACATAGTGATTATCGTGTCTGATGAAAGGGCATAATTTACCCACTACAAATAAGTATAAGTATGAAGGACAATACTGTACACATTTACAACTAGTGTGTAAGAACGACGTCGTAAAATAGGTTTTTAATATGGAGAAAAAAAAAGCAGTCCACGTATGATGAATTGGAATGTTAGTCCAAAAGATGAATGATGAAGGGAAGGGATATGCAAATTACATGAGGCTCTCAGCACGGCTGGATTGTCGCCAATTGTCGTGCAGCATCACTGCTTCGACCACGCGTCCTTGGTCCGAGTGGAACACCCAACGGGGAACGAATGGGTATCGGTGTGCGAAGGCTCTGGGAAGCAGCAGATGCTAAAGAAGCAGAGGGTATTGCAACGCTCGACTTGGAGGAGGGTGAAAGAAATGCAGCTGATGCAGGAGCATTAGGCTGAGATGGAGGCGTTGTCCGTCCTGAAAGGATTTGATCGGGTGGCGAGATGGACGACAGTTGAGGTTGTGGCTCGGATGGAATGGAAGGAAGTCGACGGACACGAACAGGGGACGAGTCTGCGGAACTGGATGTTGGAGATATGCCAGTCGCAATTGGCAATGGGCGACTTCGTGGACTAGAATCCGAAGGGGGGGAAACTACGACACCCTGTACATCGCTGTTGTTACGAGAATGAGATGGTGATGCCTGTTTGGGACCATCGGATGTGGTGTGTCCAGGAGGTGATGGGCGGGTCTTAAAGGGTAGGTCCAAACCCGGTGGAGGACCAGACGAGAGCCGCGGAGGTGGTGACTGTCCAAACGTTTCAGTTGGGGTGACACGGGCGGACCTGAGGTTGCCAGCCTGAGAATCCTTGGAGAGTGGTGGCCTGCGCAAGGATTTATTTCGCAGTAGCTTTCGACCATCAAATAAGGGAGAATCAGGGTAAATACCGTAATATTCGAGGAAGCTGAGGGTGGCCGACGCGGGATAGACAGACGGAGACATCTCACTGCTGGAAGTAAGAGGAGTGGCGATCGATTCTGCCGTGCTTGGTGTGGTCATGGACCCAGTGGTGTATGAAGACGACTTCGGGCCCACAGAGTCTAGCATTTTTGAAAGGTGTTGCTGTATTTCCTTGGAAAAATCGTCGTCGGACTGTTCGAAGAGTCCCGCAAGTGAGATAGGTCGCACACTGCCTCGACGAGCTATGTCTTTCCACCCTGTATTCCCCTCTCGCTTTGGGGCAAGGTCGGTTTCCTTGCTTTCCCTGCGGACGATATCGTAATCATCCCTCCCGATGCCCGCACTTTGCCTCCGTAGTTTCTCGATTTCTTCCGTGAACCATGCAAGAGTATCACTTTCGATGTCTTCAGGATAGTCACCCTCGTCCCCGCTGGTGTCATCCCATGAATGAGGATCGTTAAAAATCTTCTCTGCGATCGCACTCCCTGGCACACCTGCGAGACCGGTGAGGGGTGTAGGGGATAACAAGGGAGATTCCAATGCGTCGAGGTCAGGTATGATCGACCGCGACATTCCATTCAACATGGCAGAGTGGAAGAGAACTGGGTCTTGAAATTGCAAGACTGGCACTTGGTGAAAGAATTAAAGCTAAAGGTGGAGACGAGTGAATAATATGTAACAGGGCCACACACCGCCCATAACCCGACACGGATGTCAGTGTCAAGTCGGTGTGAAACTGATTTCAGCAACCCCGGACTCCCTCTCCAACTGTGGAAAGTCCTGGGCCGGTGCAATATAATTAATCCCGAGTGACGAATACCCTTGAATAGTTCTTCATCCCAGCCAGAGGAGAGATTCAAGTCGGCCAGGTGGAATTTCAAGCCGACGAGCCGAGTACCCAAACATCACACGCCACTGACATAACCGAGAGGAATTACTGTGACACGCGATGATCATCGCTTGATCATCGGCATGTTTCAATGTTTCTGGGTAAGTCAGGAAAATCCTAATAATGATTACTTTAAGTGTTATGTTTTCTCCCAGAATCCCCTTGCAATTCCGGGATTTCGTGGACCGATAGCGTCGTTGACCAATGTCGAATTTTGTTGTACCACATTTGACAGATGTCTGGACAGAGCTCACAAAAATAGCATGCAACTGACAATTTAATTAGTTGTTCCTTATAAATCGGTTCCTTTCAAAAGTTCGGGCGCGCAGCAACCACCCGGTATCAGTGTTTCAGCACTTGAGATTTTGACTAATAAAATCATGAATTAAAGTAAATTCCGTGGATTAACAAGTAATCTAGCCTCAGCTTGGTACGGGTAAATGAAGTTACCGGTGAGTATTGGGTGAGTATGGATCGGGAATCTTCCGAAGACACAGGGTAGGTCTCGTAAGAGAAAGGAGAAACGGTACAATGTGCTACATACATCTGTCACAAATTTTCGGGCCTTGACGTGTGTAACTGTACAGCAGGCAACAGCTACTAACTTGTAATCGGAATGACCGAGGGCAATCGCCGATGAGCTTCGTAGAACCGCCGCAAAACCGCCGTAAAGTTTTACCTAATATAATTATAAGAGGTACCAATCATTTAGACTTTCCCAAGACTTTCCTGTGCCACCAAAATCTCAGTACGAATTGGATGTAAGAAGAACAACCGTGGTCCATATCACAGCTGTCAGCCCCCTGGTCCCAACATTTCCGAGAATAGGTGTTACCGTCTTAAAAGTAAAATTTTCAGATTCGAGGTGCATCGATGAAAGCGTGGTTGGAATCCCTTGTCCATCAGGCGGCCTCAACTCACACCCTTTGGTTTTGGTTGATATACTGATCATGGCAGGCAGAACAGCTCTGGTGTTTCAGCCTTGCGAACGACAACGCTCATGCTCTGTCCTGACCTTTCAGAAAGCTTAAAATATTAAATTTCAGATGAAAGCGCGTTTGGAAAAATTCTGGACGGTAAGAGATATATAAATCGTCTGAGATTTCCCTCTCTGTTCTCTTCCGATTCCCGAAATGCCACGCAGGTATTTATACGACACTTCATCAGACATGGACCCAAAAGAAAGACGCCGAATACAGACGTGAGGAAGTAAATCAAGGGGGAAACCCACCTCGGCTAAGCAATTATAATTGCCAGGGTAGAAAGCTACGTATCCACAATTGTGGCGTAATCACACGGTTACAGTCTGCCGTTCAAGTTAGGGCCCAACGGTTAGCGAGGAACGCGTTCTTCCTAGAATCCTCGTGTCGTTGTTATGTAAACTGGCAATTCCATAGTCAGAGAGAAACAAGATCCCTGCGTTGTGATAAATCGCCATAGCACCTCGATATACCCCGTTGCCGTGCACATATCCCCTGACGATCCCAATTCGAGTCTATATTCACACACGTGACACTATATCAGCAAACGGGCCGGGAGTGATTGGCGCACCCGCACCTCAATCCATGCCAACAAACTCGTTCACTGTCCTTACCAATGCGCGGCTTGCAGCACAAAGCCGAGTTTATGCCAATTCATGTTGTCCAGACAAGGATTTAATGGTCCTCTTTTCGCGTCTCGGTGGTAATGACCGTATGTCTCTGTGGAATATCAACCCGGGCACGAAGAAATGGGAAACAGATATCGGGGATAGCGAAGCCAGTTTCACTGCAGTTGCCATAGCATGGAGTCCAGACGGTATAACCCTTGCAACATCGTTGGCAAAATTTATCTTGATCTCGGACCAGGACAGAGCATTGCTGTCGCTCGTGAACCTCCCAGTGTTGCTGTTTATTCTATCCAAGACGGGCATCGCATTCATGTATTATCCGTTTTACAAGATGGACAAACTTCGTCGTTATGCGGAGTGTGGTGGTTCTCAGATGAAGATAGCATGAAGACGGACTCAAATATTCCAGATATTTTCAAACGAAATGGAATCATTGTAAGCATCTTTGGCAGGCATCATTCCGGCTCGTTACCTGAACCATATACCGAAGACAGGCTCAGCTCATTCTATTTTAAAAATACTTCCACTACTTGACCATCTGCAAGAAGAGAACGACAATCCTCTGACGTTCGTTCCTCTCATCAGCGTGGTTCATGAATAAGTCTAATGACCTCGCATTTAGGGCAACAGATCTGTTCGCCTTCCAAGGATCACGCAATCGTTCTCATAGATCACCCCGTCTTCCAGACATCATTAAGAAATGGCCAACTTTGGCTTCAGACCCTATTTCCGCCTCGATAGGTACTTCATCATACAGCAAATCGACTTCTGAGAAAGCAGAACTCGACGCAATGGATAACTTGACTTTACAAACGATTCTTTTGGCCGTTGATAATCAAGGTCGCCTTTTCCCTTTCCTAGACGGGATATACCCTCTTGGTACCGTTTCTGTTGGCAAAGAGTGTGGGTTTCTTGAGTTCGTAAAGCACCCATGCAGGCATACTTTTCTGGGGCAATTATATTCTGGGTCGGGATCAAACACACACACGCAATTGAAGCCCACGATATTCACCATGCCTCTACTTTCCACTAGGAAGGCAAGAGACCTCGCCAAACTATCTTCCACTGCGCGGGAACTGGTATGGTACCTCATACGAGTCGTGAAGGAAATGCGTGAGGCCTGGTACGGTTCTGAAAGCCAGACAGGTGCTCGAGAGCTCGGTCCAAAGTGGGTTCGTGGTCTTGAGGCGAAGCAAAAGGAGTTCTCTGCTGGTAAGGCACGCGGCCTTTTCGTCGGAATTTTCCTTCTGAATCAGTTCTTGAAGAAGAAGAGCCGGATCCGATCCTCGATCTTACTTCCTTTCTCACTACTGGACGTGCCTCTGAAGCGCTTGCTGATTTTCTGGGAAGTGGCCAAGATATGAGCGAAAGGGTGGATCAGATTTTTTTTGGTTTCATGAGGGTTACCTGACTCCCGAAATAGGGCATCAATAAATGGGAATCCACAGTCACGGACGCCTTAATCAAGTTGCGTGATTTTGGAGAAAAGCGTTGCGCAACCGCGCTCCAGCGACTATTCCTTGTGCTGGACGAACTTGTAGGATGGGCAAGACTGTGAGTGCTTTTTTAGAACATTTTCACGTCAGGCTAAACCCGCCCTTCACAGACCCGAGTTTTCGGTTTTCCAATTACCTGTAGAGGATCTACAAAAGGCCAGAGAGCTCGCAAGGCGTGGGATAATCATCGCCAGTTGGCTTGCTGTTAAAGCAAGGAATGAGCTTCCCTGTTTCAAGGAATTCATCTACTGGCTGCGATATGGTGTGTTGCCTCCAGTTTTCGATTAACTTCCCTTTATGACTAACTCGGTACAGAGGTTACTAATATTGTGTTACCAAACGACGCGAATACTGCCCGCCATGATATTCTGGAAGTAAACCAATACTTTATGTCGGGTTTAACTGAAAGCTCCATTGACCGTTGGTTTACCGGACCGGTGCCAAACTTCATGCCGGAGGATCTGAATATTCCAAATTTGTCTGGCACGACATTGTCTGAGGCCTTGAGTCGTGCTCGTGAAGCTGTGAAGGATTGTGAGAAGACACTTCTATGCTCGGTGGGTTTTGTTGAATTCCGTAGTATCTTCTTCAGAAACCAATATCCCCTCAGTCCGTCGGGCAAAACGACCTTACTCATTTGGACAGGAATCTGGATGCCCTGATTGGCGAACTAGCGGAAGTATGCCAACGGGTTCTCAGCCATGGAGCCGGAGCAACCTGCCGCTCCGCAGTTGTTTCATCCTTTACCCCGGAATTGACGACCGAACGGGTGCAGGAAGAAACCCTCTTCGGGACACCTGCTTTTCCGTTCCGAGAGCGGACGGTTTTGAACAAAGTCGGTTCATTAACTTTCTCTCGTCTTTTTCGAATGTTCATATGAGTTGTCATAGGACGGAGAATGGATGCAACATCTTATTGTTCATCTGCCCTTTGAAGGTAGCAAGAGCAGTAAGTTGAAGGAGAGATTCAACACGCAGGTGTCGCTGACTCGGAAATGCAGGATTTTTATTAGCTCAAGTTCGCCTTTTCCTGGGGGCAGTTGATTTGGCACCCGAAATTGGGGCTGCAATTCTTGAGTGTTGTCTTGAAGAAAAGGCAGGAGAAGGCGATATTTATCCGTTAAATGCCGAGTTTTTCGACGATGAAAGTGTGGTGATTGTTTACCGACTTCATGAGGGAGAAAGTAAGTAAAACGGATGTCCCTCTTGTTGCTTAGGCAGATGTTAATGGACTCATAGGGTACATTGGAATGGTAAACTATGGAGGAGTAGGCTATCAAAGGGTTCCGTACATGAAAAGTCGGAGCCGTGAAGACTTGATGCGCGACTGCATGGAGATGTGGAGGGGCGGACAGGTAGGTGACAAAAGACTAGGTGATTCGGAGAGGCAGACTGATGAAAGCTGTAGATTGTGGCAAGGAAGACTCCAATTCTGCGACGACGGGTGCTATCGCAGTGGCAGAGTGGGAGAGTATCTCTGGCGGTGAACGGACGGACAGGACGGCGAGTGGGATGTGTGCTGGACGAAACGGGGACCCATCTAGAGTCGTTTGATATGGAGGACGATGCTGGGCCAGGGCCCTAATACCTTCTAATAACATCCACGACCCAACAGGCGCCTGAACTTGATCCTCGCTGGGTATCGAAAACGCAAGATACCCTTGCCGATTTCTTGACAAAAGCATGGCAAAACCCCTGTATAATTAATGCGAACTTCAATTCTTTCAGTTAAGCTTTCCCCCCTTTCCAAAAGAATGAAAATACCATACAAGCTCTTACTGGCTTCAAGACAATGACCCTCATTCCTCAAGACACAAACATTTTTGGTGGGGAAGGTGAAGAGGGAAAATTACTTGAGCATGGCGAGATTCAATACCCCAACACCAGCTTCGTGTCTGAGAATCAAGAGTGGACCTTGAAGAAGTTCCGTAGTCTCATCAGGCGCAACCAACCTTGGTAGCTTGAACGCTTGAGCTCAATCACTCGCTGAACAGAGATACTCTCTTCCCTTACAGCAGCCTCTCGGAATAATTGGATGAAGGTATAAATGATACAGATGAGGTAGCTAAGGCTAAATATCACTACACAGCGTTTCGAGAGCAAAGCAATTTGACAATTCTATCGTACCCATTACAGGAAGCGGCAGAGAGTGATGTTTGACCATATAAACTCTGTATATTAATATCGACATAAAGTTCGGGAAAGGAGCAGTTCAACGATTTCTTCATGCCCATAAAAGGAAGCGAGAAAGAGTGCTGTTCGACCATCTTCATCTCGTGAATTAATGTCAACATCGTTTCTCGACAAAAGCATCTTGACAACTTCTTTGTGGCCTCTACGAGTAGCTGTCAGGAGTGGTGTTTGACCAGGAGTGTCACCCCAGAATTCTGACCGGATGGCGGTAGTGTTGATTGCGATGTTGTTTTGAGAAAGAAGTAGTTTGACAATTTCCTCATGCCCATAAAAGGAAGCGAGGAAGAGTGCTGTTCGACCATCATCATCTCGTGAATTAATGTCGACATCGTTTCGAGACAAAAGCAGCTTGACAATTGCTTTGTGGCCTCTACGAGAAGCTGCCAGGAGTGGTGTTTGACCAGGAGTGTCACCCCAGAATCCTGACCGGATGGTGGTGTTGATTGCGATGTCATTTCGAGAAATAAGTAGTTTGACAATTTCTTCATGCCCATAAAAGGAAGCGAGAAAGAGTGCTGTTCGACCATCATCATCTCGTGAATTAATGTCAACATCGTTTCGAGACAAAAGCAGCTTGACAATTGCTTTGTGGCCTCTACGAGTAGCTGTCAGGAGTGGTGTTTGACCGGAATCCATGCTCGAGAACCCTGGCCGGATGGCGGCAGTGTTGATTGCGATGTTGTTTTGAGAAAGGAGTAGTTTGACGATTTCTTCATGTCCATGAAAGGAAGCGAGAAAGAGTGCAGTTCGACCATTATCATCTCGTGAATTAATGTCAATATCGTTTCGAGACAGAAGCAGCTTGACAATTGCCTCATGACCCCTTTGGGAAGCTGTTAAGAGTGCTGTTTGACCAGAATCCATTCCTGACCCGATGGTAGGTTTGTTGATAGCGATGTTGGTTTGAGAAAGAAGTAATTTGACGATTTCTTCATGCCCATGAAAGGAAGCGAGAAAGAGTGCTGTTCGACCTTTCTCATCTTGTGAATTAATGTCGAGATTGTCTCGAGACACAAGCAGCTTGACAATTGCTTTTTCGCCTCTACCTGCCAGGAGTGGTGTTTGACCAGGAGTGTCACTCCAGAATCCCGACTGGATGGTGGTAGTGTTGATTGCGATGTCGTTTCGAGAAAGAAGCAGTTTGACAATTTCTTCATACCCATGAGAGGAAGCGAGAAAGAGTGCTGTTCGACCTTTCTTATCTTGTGAATTAATGTCGAGATCGTTTCGAGACAGGAGCAGCTCGACAATTGCTTTGTGGCCTCTACGAGTAGCTGTCAGGAGTGGTGTTTGACCAGGAGCGTCACCCCAGAATCCTGACGGGATGGCGGTAGTGTTGATTGCGATGTCATTTCGAGAAAGAAGTAGTTTGACAATTTCTTTGTGCCCATAACAGGAAGCGAGAAAGAGTGCTGTTCGACCATCATCATCTCGTGAATTAATGTCGACATCGTTTCGAGACAGGAGCAGCTCGACAACTGCTTTGTGGCCTCCGCTAGAAGCTGCCAGGAGTGGTGTTTGACCAGGAGTGTCAATCCAGAATTCTGACTGGGTGGTGGTAGTGTTGATTGCGATGTTATGAGAAAGAAGTAGTTTGACAATTTCCTCATGCCCATAAAAGGAAGCGAGGAAGAGTGCTGTTCGACCATCATCATCTCGTGAATTAATGTCAACATCGTTTCGAGACAAAAGCAGCTTGACAATTGCTTTGTGGCCTCCACTAGAAGCTGCCAGGAGTGGTGTTCGACCAGGAGTGTCACCCCAGAATCCTGACCGGATGGCGGAACTGTTGATTGCGATGTCATTTCGAGAAAGAAGTAGTTTGACGATTCCTTCGTGCCCATAACAGGAAGCGAGAAAGAGTGCTGTTCGACCATCATCATCTCGTGAATTAATGTCAACATCGTTTCGAGACAAAAGCAGCTTGACAATTGCCTCGTGGCCCCTTTGAGAAGCTGTTAAGAGTGCTGTTTGACCAGAATCCATGCTCGAGAATCCTGACACGATGGTTGGATTGATGTTGGATTGAG
>Ga0307517_10008588_pt1 | contig 14633 bp, 18 predicted proteins | sample 23_EM_MG_FD_194515 | JGI IMG/M metagenome (GOLD analysis project Ga0307517, IMG submission 194515) | Populus trichocarpa ectomycorrhiza microbial communities from riparian zone in the Pacific Northwest, United States - 23_EM | ecosystem: Host-associated > Plants > Roots > Unclassified | place... | reverse complement strand
GGGGTTGGACAAGTCCCAAATTGGAAGGGCTGATCGCAGCGTTTTTCTTTCTTTCAGACATAAAAATGGCCTCAGTGAAATGTTCCCTTTTGCAAACACACCTCATCGCGTTGGAAGCCTTTTGTTTATACATTGATACTATCTAATCCGGGGCTTTCGAATTAAATATGTCTTTCAAGCCCACGAGGCATTCTTCCTTACACAAACCGTGACAAACCTCCAAGTTAGTCAGACTCAGAGTCTTCTGAAGGCCCTTGTTGCGTTTTAATTTTCTACTCCACTTGTTTGTGTGCTTTGTACAGGAGGGTCTCTATACAAATTTTGACCCATGGACGGCAAGAAGTACTGATCCGTCCAATTTAAGGGGAGGGTTGACGGTTCGAGGTTTGTAAACCGTTACTCTGCGCACACTCTGCATGAGGAACCCAAACGCTTCTCCGCAGCTGGAACTCACACAACTCACACACACACACACACAAGTTGCGAAACTCCTCCCCAAGTAAATATATATCAACGACACCCACGTTTTAAGAATTGACAAGAGAAACTAACGGACGGGGTTTTTCTAGATGACGAAGAACCGACGGTCTGAATTTTCTGTTTCTTTCTGGGGGGTGTATCTCTATTCCTGTGAATACAAATGTATTCGTTGCGATTCAATTTGCGAACGACTCCAGATTACAGGCCGCGGAGCAGTGAGATTAAGGCATGTACGAAATGACGTTCTATTGGAGGCTCGTCCTCAGTGTGACTTACTACTATTGCGAATGTGTCCTGGCCAGTGGCGACGGATCGCCAAGCCATGTCCTCCTAAAAAAAGTATGTGACTGTTTCTCCATCGAGCGTAATATGACGCATACAATATGGAGCGAATGAGGAACAACTATGTTCAAACCAAGGTTCATTTCTTTTTAAATTTATTATTACCCCCATCGCCTTGTTTTGCGATAGTCTGTGACTCCACAAGACTCATGAATGTCGACAGTTCGTTCACTGTTCCGTTCCGACGGTGACGCGAAATTTTCATCACGTTGCAACGTGCCGGAACAAAAAAAAAAAGAAATTACATAAAAATAAGCGCCCGAGTTGGTCACCTATTTTGGGATATGTTGTTACCCAGTCGGGTCAACTGCTGGCGCTAAGAGGACGCTTCGGTGGCTTCGCACAGCGCAATCGCGGAAAGGCTGGATGGTTATTTTGTGACGATGCTTACACCACCTCAGCAATACAATATGTAAGCCAAGCCGATATCGCTCATGCGCAAATTACTTATCCCGAGCCGAGCATACGGGTTTGGCTCCACTTGAACATGTTAGAGCTCCACTTTGATACCATAAATAAATAATTTACAAACGTGTTCCGAGCACAGTCCATAAGCACAGTTACTGAACCAGCAGGACCAGCCCGTCTCACACTACACAGTTTCCCTGAGATACTAATAGTAGTTGTCATGATCATATGAGGTTAATCATCAGTGGTTACGAATTCACAATTTCACACATCCTAAAACATTATCACACTATTGAGGCACACCTTCGTGAGTCGTGTGAAGTCTTAAGATGGTTGACCGACAACGCCGGGATCTGGGAAACCCATCTCCCAGAGAGTCGTAGGTTGGAGGGGTGGGATTTGATTGCAACGGCTCCTAAACATGTTGATGCTGATCCAAATTCTCAGTCATGCTGGCAGTCGCTGCCCATGACCGTGGCAAGGCGGGAACCTGAACTGCGATTACATCTCCAAAGAAGAAAAAGAAGGAAAAAGGAATTAAAATAGCCAAGGCGACATGATCATGAGGAGCAGTTAGGTAATATTTGAAATACAAGAAAAGGAAGTACTTATATCGGGCAACCTTTTCCCTTTCCAATATGTCCTTCTCCGGGACGATGCGGAAACGTTTTGATTGGATCAAGCACGAGGGATATCTCAAAAAGTTGCGAAAGGGTCAAGGATTCGCACAGAAATAAGTACAAGAATCTCCAGTGATGAACAAAAAAAAATCATGCTTTCTCAAACTCGCAAGAACTTGGAAGTTGGGACTTTTGGGACTTTTCATTTAATATTTTTATCCGATTTGAAATTCACCACACTTCGATTTCCCAAATAAACGGTGTATATGGAAATTAGTCGGCGATTTATCGGTGTTCTAGTAAGCTGTTCTTCTGGGGATGCAGGCCAGGTAGGTGCCCGGAAGCGCAGACGCTGAACGCTGAGCGTTAACCACTGGCATGCAAAGAAGCGACTCCGTAGGTGGTGTTGCATATTCAATAATGCATCTTTTGCTTACTCTCAGTGGAGTCGGGATCTCATTTGATGTTTACTTTGAGCAGGGGGTGTGGTGCAGATTATCTCCGCCTCTGGACTTCTACCGTAACTAAAGGAAAGTCTTGGAGGTAGATCTCCCACAACCCGCCAATTGGAATTTAGTTGTAGATGAGCATGTGAATTGTTGATTCCGAAACTCTGCGAAGATGATGATGGCGCTCCTATACACAGAGCGCAGAGTGCTCGTAATCACAGTGATGGAAGAAGAAAAAAAAAGTTAAGCAGTATGAGAATAAATAAATAATCAGAACCCCAAGTAACTCGAGTGAGTAAGCAAGTGTATTATCCGGAACTTTAAAATTCATTGTTCATGTTCTTTGACATGCAGACCACAGACAGATAAGGCCTGGCAATGTGTATATTGATTCTTTCTGACTCGACAGTAACAATGACAGGCTGCACATCTCCATATACCCCTGTCAGGAGAACCGCGTGTGCTTTTAAATTACTGTAGTATGAGGCTCGAGTACAATGCAAACTGGTAATCCTAATCAAGACGAATATATATGTGCTGTGCGAGGCACACACATGCTAGATAACTGAATTGTCACTCTCCTTGTTCAGAAAGTCTACGCCTCACATGAAACCGAAGTTAACATGAATTCGAGACGTCTACCCACGGTGTGGGTGGGTACTCATAGTTATGAGAAAGTTGAAACAACGAGCCACCTTTCAATTGAATGAGCCAGATTAACGGACCCAATACACTACCTTTATATATAGCTTTGGTCCTTTAAACTGATCAGCGCTGCGATAGGATAACATTGTAGATGAAGACCGAACGTGCACGCAAAACTTTCATTTTAATCTGCTTCCGCACCTCTCTGCGTGGCATCAGCCCTTATCTCGTACATGTGCAGATGCCATATGCATAAAGCGAACCAAGTAAATCCCGGATCTTTGTACAACCAGGCCGAGGTTAGGAAGACTGTGTCACGGTGTGCTTGAGAAGGGTTAGATTGCCAAACGCGTTCGAGACCTTTTGAAAAACGCAACGCGGGAGAGGAATAGGTAACCATCGACAATTGTGCGCAACTCACTGTTCCGTGCTCGATTGATGATTGATCTATCTTGGTTGAGGCGTTCGGTGCGGATTTGAGTAGGTTTCGGAATAAAATAGGAGTTTGACTGATAACGGTGAAGAAAAAAAAGATATATAATCAGAGGTCTGAGATAATTAGACGTTACGTGTACGTAGAAAAAAAAAACGTGCCATGTTATCGCAAGCTTAATCTTCGGATGATCTCCATCGTTTCTTCTTGCGCCGTTGTAATCCGCTTGAGACGATGGTCATGCTGCCGAATTAGGGGTTGGGCGTTGTGAGGTTGGTGGCGTATTATTGTAACCTTTGTTGAAATTTGAAATTTGTTCAGAGGGTGCGTTCGGATGAACGACGGACGGCGAGAGGGAGGGAAAACCAGAAAAGAACAAGCTCAAAAGGTAACTTGGAAAAAGAGTACGGCACCAAACTCGCCCCTCTCTTTCTCCCCTTCCAAAACCTTGACCCCAATACCCCGCCGCCCAAGCCTTCCCGTCTTTCACCAATCATGATCGGACACACATAAGCGTACGCGTATTTTCTTCTTCAACGTGGTGCGGTTGATAGTTGAACGTTCCAATAATACTTCCGGGGATGGACCTATGGGCCAGGTTCCCGGTCACGTACCGTCGTCGTCGCAATTGTGTGTTTGGGAAGACGGTTGGTTATTTGAATGAAGGAATGGCAGATATGTGTCTTTCTCGTTGGAGAGTGGCAAGTCCGCGAGGGGTGCAAAACTCATCTTTTGATTTGTACTATCCGATAAGTTCGAGTGAGGCACATATAATTTTGATGCGATGACAATATGGTTACATTGAGAGGTAAATACGGGGGTCATGATCTGCCGATGGGTGCATAGCGCGAGGTGGAGGGGTATATGGCGACTGGAATGGGGTGGCGGCGGACGTGAACGCAGAGCCAGTCGTCGCGGAACTTGGCCTTGACGGAGGACTCTGTGAGGAGATCAGCGTCGTAGTCAAAGAGGACTCTCCGCTCGAAATGACCTGTGGGTGACATCACATCACAGACGCACAGGGTTTAAAGACGACTGACCTCCGTTGCTGTCCCACTTGTCTGCCACGATATGCAGCACCCGTTCTTTCTGGGTGCTCACGATGATTCCGTCCGACGAGAACCCAGGCAACCGCACCCAGATCTGGTACTCGTGCGGGTGGTGCTGGACATGTATCGAGCTGTCCCGTGCTGGGGTTTTACTCAGGAACGCACGACTGCTCGACGGCCGTCCTTTGTCGTACTCGTCTTCGAGAATCACTGGTGCCTTTGGTCCAGGGCATGCAGCAGTCGACACGAGTGATGATGATGAGGATGTGTTGCTCGACATGACTGGCTGGTATGAGGAGGAAAGAAAGGGGCTGCTTGGGGCCCCTTAAAGGGACTGCCCATTCGCTGCCTCATGTCCTGATATTTTATTCATATGTCTTTTCGGCTTCCTTTCCAGACATATCCCCGTCCAGTTCTGAAAATCTTCCGTTTCAGATGTCCGCATATAATCCGACTCGGCTCATTGTCGGCCCAGGAAACGTGTCTGATGTCCCTGATCATGATTTGGTGTTCTTATCCTGGGTGGCTCTCATGATCAGCGATGTCGTACTGGTCAGCCTTGAAGCTTCAAGTTGGGTCAGCCTCTTTGGTCATCGTCAGCCTCATCCAGGGTGCTATATAACACTGCTCTTGTACGCTTCTCTCTCCACCCACCCACCACACTCTCTCAACATGCGTCCCTATGTCGTCGTCCCACTACTCGCGCTCATGAACATGGGGGCCAGCGCTGCCACTATCCGCGGCTTCAACTCCAAAATTTCGCCTTACTCGCGCTTGCAGGACGCCCACAATCGCCGCCAACTACACAACGCCGATTTTAGCTCCAGCTCCTCTGCAGGTCCAGCAGCCAAAGGCGCAATCACAAACGCTGACTCCTCGCCCTCTGGTCCCGGCTCTCTGAACGCAAGGACCCCATCCATCTTCGATCCTCGCCGTCTCCATCGTCGCGTGATCTCGGTCCTTGCAGGCTCGAACCCAGGTGTCGAGTCCATATCCTTCGTGAATGGGGATCCACCTCGGGCGGAGACTGGATCTCAGGATATAGATATAGGTGTGACCAAGCGCGACAGTCGTCAATCTGTAAGGATGCTTGCTTACTTCGTTTCTCTCCCACTCATTTCTTTGATTTACAGATCTCCAACACTGTCGTTTCGCGTCAAGACGATGAGGGTTCATCCGGTGATGATGCTACCGCTGCCACCGCGGACGATTCTAGCGACCCCGAGGACGCGTCCACCGGTGTTGATACTGCTGCCGCGGACTCTGCTTCCGACGATACTAGCGACACGGTCGTCTCCCGTCAGGACGACGACGCATCCGCTGCGACCACTGCTGTTGATGATGCTGCCGCGGACTCTGCTTCAGACAATACTAGCGACACGGTCGTCTCCCGTCAGGATGACGACGCTTCCGCTGCTACCACTGCTGTTGATGATGCTGCTACGGACACTGCTTCAGACGATACTAGCGACCCCGTCGTTTCGCGTCAAGACGACGAGGATGCGTCCACCAGTGTTGATACTGCTGCCGCGGACTCTGCTTCCGACGACCCCGTCGTTTCGCGTCAAGACGACGAGGACGCGTCCACCAGTGTTGATACTGCTGCCGCGGACTCTGCTTCCGACGATACTAGCGACACGGTCGTCTCCCGTCAGGATGACGACGCATCCGCTGCTACCACTGCTGTTGATGATGCTGCGGAAGACTCTGCTTCGAACGATACTAGCGACCCCGTCGTTTCGCGTCAAGACGACGAGGACGCGTCCACTGCTGATGCTGCTGCCGCGGACTCTGCTTCGGACGGTACTAGCGACTCGGTCGTTTCCCGTCAAGACGATGAGGACGCGTCCACTGCTGTTGGTGATGCTGCCACTGGTGTTGATACTGCTGACGCGGACTCTGCTTCGGACGACACTAGCGACACGGTCGTCTCCCGTCAGGACGACGACGCATCCGCTGCTGCCACTGCTGTTGATGATGCTGGGGAAGACTCTGCTTCCGACGATACTAGCGAGTCAGTTGTTTCGCGTCAAGACGACGAGGACGCCTCCACTGCTGATGCTGCCGCTGCCGCTGACGATCCTGCGGAAGCCTCTGCTTCGGACGATACTAGCGAGAACACGGACGCAGTCGTTTCACGTCAAGACGACGAGAATCCGTCTGGTGCTGATGATGGTGCTACCTCAAGTGTTGATGCTGCTGCTGCTCCGGATGCTACTGTCGATTCAAATGATGGTGATGCCGCCGATTCCGTCGTCTCTCGGGAGTTGTCTGCATGTGCCCGATCTGCTGCTCTTCGGGGCTTATCGCTGCCAAGCAAGAGGATGCTCAGAGCCGGGAAACCGAGGGGTCTCCTGGATGGTTTAATAGCATTCGATGTCAACTGCGGCACAGCAGAGTATTCGACAGGCGCACCCTCGAATGCAATTATCGATTTCTCTCCTAGGAACAACAATCTCGACATCCCAACACCTCAGGCAGTCGCCCCTCCAGCTCTTCCAGTAGCTCTTCCAGCTCTACCCCGTAGCGACATCGGTTCGGCTTCCAAACGTTCCTCAGAGCCCCAGGCGTGGTCCCTTGCGGACTCGAGAGTGACCAAGACCAGAAGACAGCTTGACGGCTTGCCAATTCCTAAATTACCTGCCCGTCGAGGTGCCCCCGTCAACGAACCTGTCTCTGGTGCAGGTGTACTATCTGCTCCCGCTCCTCGTAATTCCTTCGTCGTCCGGAAAGAAGACAGGTTGTGAATGCTAAGCTGGAGGAATTATACCCTGATTCTTATTTTATTTTATTTTTGCTATATATTTCTGAGATGGTTCCTATTTAAAAATTCCCTTAACCTATACTATTCTATACCCTACTATCAGTATACATTCATCGCAGCTTGTGTCCTTTTCTAGAACCGATTGCGAACAAAGAGATGCATTGAACCAAGTATGGTATAGAAGCCTTGTTCCGCGATCTTCATCCAACCCCGCGATCTCTTTGACTTGCAACGAGTATATATAATCATCATTGTGGACAACGCGCCCTCGGAATTTTCCTGCAATACTCTTTCACTGCCTCTTGCGAGACGGATCTGAAATAGAAATTTCCGGGACGACGTTGAACTCTTTTTAAACCCACCGGCTGCATCCGTTTTATCCATGCATTCTGACCAACTTCTTCGACCTAAACAATCAGTGGAACAAGGACGTACTTCTAATTTGGCAAAGACTCCTGAGATGCTGGTATCTGCTGCTGGGTCTCAGAATGACCAACCCGCAGTAGCGGACACTCTTTCGACCAAAGGCGTTGTTGAAGAGGAACCCCTCCCTAATGGATGGGAAGTCGCTTTCACCTCCTCTGGGAAGATTTACTATAAAAACCATAACAAAAAAACGACTTCCTGGAACCGACCTCGCCCTGATGAACCGAATGACGATGATCAGGCTGATGATCCTCTCCCAGCTGGATGGGAGTCCCGCCTGGACGCAAAGGGCAGAAAGTACTACACCAACCACACCGAGAAGACGACGACATGGATCCATCCATCCCATCTCGACTCTGTCCTCGGTCCTCTGCCGGAGGGATGGGAGATGCGATTGACCGATTGGAAGCAGGTTTATTTCGTGGATCATAGCACGCGCACGACGACGTGGACGGATCCGAGGAAGGCGGGATATATCGCGAATGAGGATTCTCGGGCAAAGTTCCTTCGCAAGGCTTTGTATTTGCATATGATGAGAAGGAAAAAAGTGGTGTCGGGCGTGTGGGAGATGAAGATAAGGAGAAGCTATGTGTTGGATGATAGTTTTGGTGTTATTTCGGAGACGGATTTGGAGGATCTTAAGCGTCGGCCTGTCGTTATCCTCGATGAGAAGGAGTCGACTAATAGTGATACAAGGTGAGCGACTAATTTTTTCACCAAAAAGATTAGGTCGTTTTAATCTTGTCTTGCATTGTAGGGAATGGTTTGATTTGGTGCTCCAGACCGTTTTCAGCGATAGCACTGGTCTATTCGTAGAAGAGAACGGAAGTCTAAAGATCAATCCTGCATCTTCCAACGTTGCAAAACATCTGGAATACTTTAGGTTCTTGGGACGAATCCACAGTATTGCCATCTTCCACGGTTTCCTCATCGACACTCGATTGGTTCCCCTCTTTTATCCTCTTATTGGGAGGGACTCGGATAAGGATGTAGGAATACTTATCACGGATGCTGTTAAGGATTCAATCGCCACATTGTAAGTTGGCGTTATTATTTCTCCTTGCACTTTCCTTAGGCGCTCACGAACAAACAGTTCCAAGATCGGAAATACCAGGAAATACGTACTCAAATCCTCCAAGCTCATAGATCAGAGGACCGGGAAACCACTGTCGTTGGAAGTCCAGTCGGGTTATGTGTTTGATAATCAGGAAGATGAGGACGAGGCTGTGGCTGCGATCTCTGCCTATCGAGCTTCTGGGGGTTGTGCCGTTCAGCTGCGACACTTTATGGATGGTTTCTGGGATCTCGTACCTAGGAAAGATACATTCAAGGCCTACACACTGGAAGAAGTACAGATGTTTATAGGAGGTGTAACCAAACTCCGAAGGTTTGCTAGTGCTTTTTTTTTTCGTTATCCATTTTCACCCAACCTTGGTTTTGACAGGGACGAATGCCAGAAAAACCCCGAAGAAGAATCAGACAAACACCTCGAATGGTTCTGGAAAGTGGTCGATTCGTGGCCTACTAGTACAGACCACCACAAAGCCCTGCTCCGATACATGACCGGACTCGACCGCGTCCCAGCATTTGACACATTCAAAATCCTCAAAGCGTCCGATGGCAACTTTCGTCGTGTTACCGTGCTCGGTAACAATAAACGTACTGTTCCGGATAAAGAAGAGGACACACCGGAACATATTTTTTTCATTCCTGAATTCGATACGCGTGAGGCACTGGGGGAGAACTTGCTCCATGTGATATATAACCATGACCCAGTATGTGTTCTCATTGTTTTTAATTTCATGGGTTGACTTTTCTCCCTCCTTTAGGCGGAATCGAGCCTGATTCACGACTTTGAGTTGTTGACGCTTCCTAGGAATCCTTCAAAGTCCTTGCCAAGGTATAACAAAGCCTAGCAACTGCCGTCCTTATTATTTCTGTCTTAATGACACTCTCATATATATTATCCGACACCGAAGGTCCGATGTACATGAACGAGATTTTCGTTATCCACTAATCCTAGGTTCAATCGGCACACCTATGTAATGTAACAAAAGAGTGTATTTCAATTATTAGCTAGTAACGGCAGTATTCCAGCACTTAAATAACAAATGTGTATACGAAAATGTGAATGCTGCGTGAAAGTGGTCGTAAAGATAGGAAAGCGAGGAGGTCAGGCATCGAGCCTTGTCATCCAAGCATCATTACCAGGTCCTTAATAAGTAAGCTTAGGGATCTGTTTCCTTGTTCTTCCGCAAACTTCAAGCGGGAGGTTCATTCCGGCGCATCCGGAACTCGTCGTCAAAGGGAGTAACGAAAGGGCTCAAAGTCGACTTCTTCGCATCCGCCGTATCAAGGGATTTAGCCATTGGAAGATTGTTGTAAGCGTCTTCACCTTCCATCTTGGATTCGTCTTCTGAAGTCGATGGAACCGGTTTGGCATTCGTCACGCTCCTTCGAATGTTCGCATCCGACGACGTTTGATCTGCGAAAGAGTCTAGAGGAACCTGGGGGATCAAAGGCTGGGGTACCACCGGAGGTGGGGGAGGTGTTTGGTAAAGTATAACCTGGGGTGAGGTCATGGCGAGAGATATTGATGAATGAGGTCGAGATTGTGCGTTGTCGAAACCGGTGTGTAATGGTATAGGAAAAGTCATAAACTCTGCTAGAAGCGGAGTTTTAGACGCTAGTGAAAGAAACGGGTGTCAGAAGCGGGTTGAGTTGGGGAAGAATGTACGTACTGATCCTGGGTGGAAGTGGCGAAAAACGTCGCCGTGGAACAACAACAGCTGGTGTCTTTGCAATAGGTAAAGGAACAACAGTAGGCGGCTGTTTCGGCGGCTTCGGCGGCTTCGGTGGTGTTGAGACGAGGTCCTTCCAATTCGGTAACTTGGGCGTTGGAAAGCTGGGCAGAGTTGGAACTACAAGTTTCGGAAATTCTTTCTTGGGCTTTTCGACCTTCGGTTTAGGTTCCGGTTTCACTTTTTCCTTCACTGCCTTCTTTTCTGGCTTGACCTTTTCCTTCACAGGCTTCTTGACATTCTCTTTGACCTTCTTCGGCCTTGGTTTACTACAGAGTCGGAGAAGAGCAAGAAGTTTGGATAAGGGACTCTCCTTCTCCTCGGTCTTCAAAGAGTCGAACGATCTTCCCTTCTCATGATCAGAAAGGAAAAACTTTTGCTCCGGTTCGGAATCCTTCGGCGTTCGAATCGAATGCCAGATTACCACAAGCAGACCCAGCAAAACGACAACAACCCATAAACCAATGAAAATTAAGAACATAAATCTCTCTTTCTTCAGGCTAGCCGCATAAGCATTGATGATTTGTCCCAAGAAACCTTCGTTATCGTCCACACCACCTCCAATGGCAGCAGCAGCGATCGGCTTCGTCGCCTCATCGACACTCTCAGGCGAAAGGACGAGCACGTTTTGGTTGACTCGAGGCAGATCAATCTGGAGATTATCGTGCAAGAATGTGATCGCTTTTTCGACAGCTTCGACTTTACTCCCAATCAAGCACCTGACAAATTGTTGAGCAGGCACCTCGAGAATCGAACCACCAAAAACGAGGGTCACTGCATGTTGCACGTCTTGATAGACCATGTTAATGGTGTTGTTGAGAGTAGTAGTCGTGCCATTGACCCAACCAAAGAGACCGTCGTTAACTGTGGTTTCGATGGCAATGACTCGGCCGTTCACTTCAGTTGCGTAAGTCGAAGATTGGTTCTGCATGCTCGAATTGATGCTCGATGCGATGAGTTGATTGAAGTCGGAAACGGTGTTCTGAGCTCTACCTCGATATCTCTCGACGAGGGGTCCCATAGCAAATAATTGGAGTTCGATGGACAACAGACCAAAGAGGCCGATGAGGAGGCAAGCGATGGCAGGTGCATGAAAAATATATTGAAAGAACCAGCGTGCATGAATATGTTGTTTCGGTGTCAGTCGGAATCTTGTAGAAATTTGATTCATGATTCTCGTGATGAAAGGATTTTGCGACTCGGATCCAAGCATCATCAAGTTGTGATCGTTAAGCTGGATATGGGGAACAGAACCTTGAGAATCTGGGTGTAGAATCGTAGGATCTGACATCCACGCCTGGCGGGTATACTCGAAATGCCTCTTCAAGCATCTCCAGCGGTACCAGGTCAGAAGACAGTTCATAGTCAACAGAAAACCGGCAATAGCCACGAGGATAAAAAACCCAAGCCTGACAGTCTTGATCAGGTCAGCATTGAGATCGTCGACGACCGATGTGTCAAGCTTCTCGCAAAATGCCACCCCTTTCTGTGCAGGAATCGGCAGACCATCTGGATTGAAAGAAAGGCCTAGGAATGTATCATTGATTTCTTTCTTAAGAAGTTCAAATGGAGTGTTGAGCCTTGATGTTCCAAATTAATAATGCAAAGTAGTCGAAGTCAAAAGAAGACGTACACATCCTCTAACTTTTGCTTGATTTCCGATGCCGAAGGGATTGTGTCATTGAGTTTGACAAGACTATCTTGAAAAGAGGAAGGCAAACTAGCACTCGAAAGGCTGTCGAGATTGGGGACATCGATACGAGGGGCATTGAAATTTGTGCCAGGTAATTTATTGACAGCATTGACGATAGTTGTGACGGCGCTATTAGCGGCGGAGATCTGCTGGTTAAGGGTGGTTTGCAGATTGCCAGCAACAGTTTGGATGACTTGGTTGAACTAAATATAAAAGAATGAAAGGAATGAAAGGAAGAACGAGGACAATACAGACCCCATCTATAGCCCCAAGTAAGATCGACAATCCACCTCTCACTACAAGTTCCAGTAAACAAAGAAACGTTGAACGGTAGATGTCGATGACGAAGTTGAGAACGCTTTCCAGGACCGTGATGGATAGGATGAGGGCTATCCGGGCGGCCTCCAACGACCCATTAACTGCTTCTGCAAACTGCCTGTTGGTGGACAGCGCGAGGTATCTCGGCATGCTGACAGTCGAGGTCGCAGCTTGCTCTGCAGCCAAACAGCTGGCTAACAAATTCACCTTTGTTTTGTTGAGTGCATTCTGGGCATCGGTGAGGGAAAGTTGGAGTCTGAAAACGACAAAAATCAAGGATAGTATCGGTGCAGCGAGCCAAGTGAGCGAAAGCAGATGGGGAAGCGTTAAATAAGGGGTCAAGGACGTCCTGAGATGCGAAGTCGTTGTCGAATGGCCATTCCAGATGTTTGCAGACATAGAATCAAGAATATCGACCAGCGACTAGGAGAACCGAAAACACCAGAAAGAACGGAGAAGAAGGAAACTAGTCGGAGCCTAGGTTGCCATGTTCTTTTAGCCATTGTGCTCTGACCTATTGTTGAGTACAATGCAAACAACGAAGGCGGGGCAGGGTGGTAAAATTACGAAACAGTCCCGTGACACGAATCAAAACGCCCTTGTCCTAGGTTCGTTTCTAAGTCAACTGCATTTCCCGTTCTCTGAAATATACGGCCTTGTCTCAATCGATTTTGACTAGAAGAAGGTTGTGAAAGGAGAAGAATTGCCTAATTCAGTGATCATTTCTCATTTTGAGCAACCAACAATCTTGAAACTCTGTACCTAATTTTATGTCGAGCAACAGTGCAGTCCCGAAGTCGCCAATTCTTTCAGTCAGCACTCTCAACATACCCTATGTGGGATGGCTTCTCCGTTACAGTCGAGATCCGGCCTTGCAAACTGTAGATTCTTTCATGTACATCCATCGGCTCCAAAGTGACGTAGCTCGACACTGCGAACCAGAAATTATCGCCTCCGGATGCAAGATAGTCCAGAGTCATGATTTTATACGTAATGTTCATTGAATCACGGCATGCCAAAATGCTTTCCGTTTTAAACGTTCCTTACGACATTTAATTTGCACTTGAGTCATTGGAAATAACAGGGCACGTACGTAGAGGATTTCTGATTTCTTTCAATCGTGATATACATAATGAGTCGCTCATCAAGCCTTGAATTCATTCTCGAGAAGTTCCGGGATTGACATGATACTATCGATATCCTCCCAGATAACCTTGAGTTTTGGGCTATGATCTATCAAGAATTGTTCGTTGTCCTTCCAGCAAAAAATCCATGACGATTCCGGACCAGGAACTATTTCTTCAGGGACTTGGAATCGTCAATACTGATTTCAAACTCGAGTCAGCCTCCAATCATCGTTGTAAGTCACTCGTAAATCATTTACTACCCTATTCATTAACTCATCTGCCAGTCAACCGCGATTTATATTCCAACACAGACATTGTTGCAGTTACGTGCTCCAAGGCGACTCTTGAGGCCATGATCGTCGAAGTCGACAAGGAAAACGCCACATGGCTAATGAGGACTCGCCAGCGGAGCATCTACTGGAGGGATTTTTTCGTTAGTGCCTGGTGCGAAGTATGCTTCTGATCTGACATTTCTAATAGCTCGAATTGCCACCATTCTCGGATGCGGAATATGTAGTTGTACGGAACCCTGTTCAGGGCGATGGTTTAACAATCTATCCCTCCCTTCTTTCACCGATACTGAAGCCCATGCATCCTCAAATATTCGCAACCCATTCCTCGTCGTCCTCGATGCCAACATCGCGTTGCGATCCTTCAGAAGCAACCCTCTTCCACTACGCCAGGAGGACATGGAACTCGTCGATTTGGCCGTCCAATTGGTGGAGAAGACCTTTTTCAAACCCCTGGTTGATGCTCTCAACAATGAATTTCTCGACCTCACAATTACCGTGTAGCTGTTGCCTACAAGGAGATGAAGAGGGTAAAGCGGGCGCTTCCAGACTGGGGCGAGTAGTCGAGAGACCTGGTCCTGGTGCTAGCCATGAGGAAATGACGGATTATCACCGGTATCTCATGTGCTATCTTGCAATTTTTTTTATTTTTTTTATTTTTTTTTTTCATTTCTGTTTTTCTCTCTTAGATCATGAGTACTCGGATGACGAAGACTCAGAACTTGGTTCGCAATCTGACTGTAGTGAGGACACTGACGATTCAGGGCCGTTGCCCCTTACACCAAGCT
>Ga0307517_10008587_pt1 | contig 14635 bp, 10 predicted proteins | sample 23_EM_MG_FD_194515 | JGI IMG/M metagenome (GOLD analysis project Ga0307517, IMG submission 194515) | Populus trichocarpa ectomycorrhiza microbial communities from riparian zone in the Pacific Northwest, United States - 23_EM | ecosystem: Host-associated > Plants > Roots > Unclassified | place... | reverse complement strand
AGAAGATCCAGAAGCATTCCGGACGCATGATGGAAAGTATGGGAGATATCGTATGGGCCATCAACCCGGTAAATGATTCCATGGACAACCTGCTGACCAAAATGAAGGAATTCCTTGCGGAGATCCTGGAACCCCTCAATATCTGCTACCGGTTCACGGGGATTGAGAGCCTGAAAAAGATCAAGGTAGACATCGGTAAAAGAAAGGAGATCTATCTCGTTTTTAAGGAGGCGGTGAATAATGCGGCAAAATACAGCGGTTGCACGGAACTGGAGGTCTCTATCCGGGATGGGGGCAGGGAATTGGTCCTGGAAGTAATAGATAATGGACAAGGATTTGATAATCATACAATTAGACATGGCAACGGACTTCGCAACATGCAGCAGCGGGCCCTTGCCCTGGGAGGGACCCTGGCGATCGCCGCGGCGCCCGGAAAGGGGACCAGGATAGCCTTGCGGATTCCCATCGTATAAGTACTTTTTTCTGCCTTTTTTCGTTATCCAACCGACTGTAGTAACTTATTCATTCCTATAAAAAATCAACTCATGAAAACCCTCCTTTGTGGTTCGTTCCTCCTTGCCGTAATGGTATTCACAGCCTGTAAAAAGAACAATGACAGCGGGACGCCCCCGGATAGTAGCACCGGAGCCCTTGTAAGGATCCAGCAAGGCACGGACCCTGACATCACCAATGATACGGTGTATAATATCAGCTATAACGCATCCAATAAGATCAGTATACTGGTCGACAGTCTTTATACCGATACCCTTGTCGCCACTTATGACGGTTCGGGAAATCTTACGGCTGTCACCGATAAGGGCGGTTACCCTATCAATGCGGCCCTGACCTATAACGGTAGTTCCCTTACGCAGGTCGATTATGTCCTGGCCGGTTCGGCAGAACGTTATACGTTCGAATACACCGGCGGCGTGGTCAGTAAAGAAAATTACTATTCCAACCTCGGCGCGGGACCCCTTCAGCTCCAGGGCTATTTAACCTTTACGGTCAGCGGCGGCAATATTACAGGCACAAAAGCTTATCATGCCAATGGCGTGCTGATCAGCGAAGTGACGCTGACCTATGGCAGCCAGCCGAACCCTTTTGCCAATCTCTGCCTTTTCAATTATGGCAACCGGCTGGGCATGGACAATATCGCTCCGCTGGAAGCCTACTTCAATAAGAATATCGCTACGGGGATAACGGTTTCCGGGTTGTCGGCGATGTCCGTGACCAATAGCTTCGACAGCAAAAGCCGCATAGGAAAGATAATAGCCAATGATAATATCAACCAGGAAATGTTCACCTGGATGTTCTCTTATAAATAAAGAAATATAAATAAATGCAAAGAGGCCACCTCCATTAATTTTGGGGTGGCCTCTTTGTTCATATAGGGAGCCTTGTCAAAAATGAGCTACCTGCTTCACGGCTACCGCGATCTTTGAATCGGCCGTTCCATAGTACAGGAACCATTTATCTCCAAGCCGGGTAAGGCCTTCCACGAAACAGACCTGGCCCACCTGCCCGGTGATCTCATACGATTTATCCGGCCGGATAAAATAGTTATTCATCCGGTGAATTATTTTCAGGGGGTCATTCTTGTCCAGGAGCACCTGGGAAGCGGCATAAGTGCCTTCCGGCAGGCTGCTGTCGCCGATGGCCCTCGAGTTCCTGCTATTGTAGATCAACAGGATGCCTTTATCCGTCAGCATAGCGGGTGGCCCGGACTCCACCAGGTCGCTGTCAAATTTTTTCGCTCGGGTGGGGATCACGATCTTCAACCGGGGCATGGAGTCGCCCTGACCGCGCAGGACCACGGGGGGCTTCTCGCCTGCAGTCATTTCTACAGGCTCCCAGTTGATCAGGTCGTCGGAGACGGCTGCCCAGATATACTGGTCACCCCAATACATCCAGTATTTACCCTTGATGCGCGCCGCAATGATCCTGCCATCCGAATATTTCGACACAATCGACCCGGATTTCGACCAGCTATTCAGGTATTTGCCGTCATAAGCCTTTGCAAAGGCATGACCCCGCTTTGTCCAGTACAGCAGATCCCTGGAGACAGCGATCAGCAACCGCGCCTTGTCCCCGTCGTAGGCAGTGTACGTCATATAATAATTGCCTTTGCCGTCTTCTACCACCCGGGGATCCTCACAGCCTCCTTCCCATTCATATTTTTTCTCCCCATCATTGTCCGGGTAGAGCACCGGAAAAGGATGCCGGCTGAAATGAAGACCATCCGTGCTCACGGCCAATCCGATCCTTGAAGTACCCGCAGGCTTGCCGATCTTATCCTGTGCCCGGTAAAGCATGTAGATCTTGCCATCTTTCACGATAACGGCAGGATTAAATACATCCTTTTCCTCCCAGGATATCTTCTTCCTGCGGATAGGGTCTGTAAAGCTGCCGGCGCCCGGCTGCAGGACAGGGTTTGCACTATCCACTTTCGTGAACGGCAGAAGGGCCCAATCCGCTGAGGAATCACCGCCCGCAACGGATGGATCCGTCAATGTATTTTTCCCTTCGCCTGCAAGGCTGTCCTGTCTTGCAGCAGTTCCGGGCGACGGGCTTTTGCCGTTTCCGTCACAAGCCCCCATGCAGCCTGCCAGCAACCCGGCTGTGATCCATTGGCCGATTTTATTTTTCATTTTACTTTCAATTTTAAATAGTAGCATACAACCCTTCTATGTTTTCCAACGGGACACCCTTGGTCTCGAACACATAGCGGCTTACGAAAAAGATCATGCTCAGATTGACGACGCCATAAACGAAAAAAGTAGCGGCAGGGCCTAAGCCCGATAACATAAGAGGGAAGGTGAAAGAGACGATAGAGTTCGCCACCCAATTCCCGAACACGGCTATAGATGTCGCGGTGCCACGGATCCTGTTGGGAAATATTTCTGCCACATACACCCATAACACCACCCCCCAGGTACAGGCAAATCCCGCGATATAAATAAAAATACTGGCCAGCACAAAATAATTCTGCAATTTATTTTTGAAAAACAACCAGCCTATTACAAACATACAGATACCCATGATCCACGAACCGGTCAATAGCAATTTTTTCCTTCCTACTCTGTCGATCAGCCAAAAAGCAACGATCGTAAAAAGAAGATTCACGATCCCGGTAAGCAATGTTTGAAACAGGACGCTTCCTCCCACTTTCGTTCTTTCAAATATCAATGGCGCATAATAAAATATGATGTTAATGCCTGTTAACTGCGCTATGGCGGCAAACACTAACCCGATGATCACCACTTTTTTAAACCGGGGGGAAAACACATCGTTTATCTTAGCCACCCCTTGTGTAACAATGCTCTCCTTTACCAGGTCTACCTGTTCCTCCGCGGCTTCAGCACCGTAAATTTTACCGAAGATGATCTTTGACTGCGCAATTTTTCCCTTTAGTATGAGCCAGCGCGGACTTTCCGGCACCAGCAGTAATAATAAGAAAAAGATAAGGGAAGGTATAAAGGCCGCTGCCAGCATATAACGCCAGTAATTATCCTCATTCAAAAAAGAAAAAGATGAATTAACGATAAGGTAATTAGAGACAAATGAAATAAGGATCCCAGAGACAATAGCCAATTGCTGTAACATCCCAAGCCTCCCCCTGAATGCGGGGGGCGCGATCTCGGATATATAGATAGGAGCCAGCGTGGATGCCATCCCGATCGCTACTCCGCCTATTAAACGATAGATCAGCAGTTGATTAAAATCACCGGCAAGTCCACTGCCTATGGCGGCGATAATATATAACAAGGCAGTAATGATCATCAGCTTTTTCCTGCCGAATATATCTGCCAGGCGGCCTGCCACGAGGGCTCCCGGGATGCAGCCGATGGATGCGGCCGCAACGATCAGCCCCAGGGCGGAATCCGTTAAGTGAAAATACCTGGTCAGATATTGCAGGGTACCCGCTATGACCGCCGTATCAAATCCAAAAAGCAATCCCCCCAGGGCGGCTACTATTGCGATCAATATTACATATCCTTTCATAATTCACGGAAGTTTACAAACTTTGTTCAATGGTATATATAGACAATATTTCTGCGTCGGTGAGCGCCGTATTATACAATCGGATATCATCCAGGGAGCCGATGAAAAAACTCGCTCCGTAGAAATAATTCGGATCATTTGGGTCAGCCAGGTTATAGGCAGATTTCGGCAGTTCATTCCCGATGGCCAGGTTGACTGGGCTGGTAAGCGTTAAAGGCACCCCACTAACGGCCACGGTCTTCACCAGATCCCCGTTGATGTAAAACTTCATCGTCCCGCTGGTATAAGAGACGGCCGCGTGTGTCCAGACGTCCTGGGGGATCGTGCCGGGGGCATCATCCACATCATGGTAGCCATTATCCGCATGGATGGTCAGGAATAGAAAATTATTGCTCTGCAACTGGAATTTGAAGCCGTTCCAGCGGTTGAGGGACATCATATAATTATTGGCATTGGTGGTATGCCTTTTAACCCACAGGCTGATCGTGAAATTCTGCGGGTTCAACGAAGCGTCATAGGGCACTTCGACCGTAGCTGCATTGTTAAAATCGTATGCCATGCCGGCCCGGCCGAAACGGTCGGCCACGGGTTGCGGAAGCACTCCGCCATCCGCCGCGGTGGCTGCGCTCGACCCGGTGTATCCTGTTACCAGCGTGCCGTGGTTGCCATGTCCCGAAGAGTCTATCGCATTGCCATTGAATTTCCAGAAAGCCACCAGGTTGGCGACGGAGACCTCCTGGATAAGCTTGGTGCTGAACTGTTGCGCTGCCAGAAGAAGGTTATTATAACTATTGTTCACGTCTTCCTGTGTGAATTTGCCGGTTTTGACCTGGCCGGCGAGGTCAAGGGCCGTCTTAAGCTGCGTTTTCGCTCCAATGGCATAGTTGCCGGGCTTGTTGCCTTCCGCCGTCGTGTTGAATACCTGGGTTAAAGAGTCGATCAGCTTCCCCAGGGTTGTTTTATCGGAATTATAGTCCGGCGGAGTATTTTTTTTGCCGCAGGCGGAAAACAGGACCATGCACACTCCCGCTGACAGGATAATAAACAAAAAATATTTAGTGATTCGCATAATGATAAATTTAGGAATGGTACAAGAAACTATTTGCCCAGTTTTTTATTCGTATCCCGCTCACTCTGCGGAATAGGGAACCATTTGTTCCTGGAATAATTAAAATTGGGAGAATTATTCATCAGCACGGGGGTAGCATACGCGCTGCCATACCGGATGACGTCGAAGAAGCGATGGAATTCCAGGGCCAGCTCCGATCTCCTTTCCTTGCGGATGGCCGTTCTTAATTGCTCCTGGTCCGTCGTGGCGATATCGGGTAACAGGCCGGTAGGCACCGTGCCGTATCCTGCCAGGGACGTATCGTTGAGATAGGATTCCCGGGCTCTTTTGCGCACCTTATTCAAAGGAATCAGGGCCGCCGCGCTGTTGCCGCTCTCGTTTAGTCCTTCAGCTTCCACTAATAAGATATCCGACAGACGGATCGCTTCGTAATTCAGGCTGCCGTCATTCTTAATGGTCGAAGGGATCTCTGACAAAGGTTGTACCTGTTTTTTACTGAGATAGCCGGTGGTGGTCCAGGAAGGGTCGAAAGGCTTGTCAAAATACGGATGGCCTGCCCTGGCGACCGTATAGTCCAGGCGGGGATCGGCTTCACCCGTTGGCGCTTTCTCAAAATTATTCACGAGATCCTGTGTAGGATAGAAGAAACCGTACCCGGTCAGCGCGCGGGGAGCGAACCATACATTCAATTCATTTCCCAGGCCCGGGCTGGCCCCTGACAGATGGTTGACGGTAAATATCACTTCCGTATTACTCTTGGTGGCCGCTCTGAAATTATCCGTAAACCGGGGGGTTAATTGATACCCCAATGCTTCCACGGCCTGGGCTTGCTGCGCCGCCAGGGAATAATGATCGGCCAGGCTCGTATGGAACAGGTAGGTCTTGGCCAGTAAGGCCAGGGCGGCGCCCTGTGTCACCCTGCCGAAATCGGCAGCGGCGAGTGCGGATGGAAGGGGAAGATCGGCTGCCGCCTCTTTGCAATCCTTTTCGATCTGGGTATAGATCGCATCTTGCGGCAGGGCGGGACTCTGCAGCTCTTCCGGTGTTTCTACCTTCAGATGCAAGGGGATATCGCCATAGCAGGTGGTAAGAACAAAATAATAATAGGCCCTTAAAAACTTCGCCTGCGCGATGGCCGACTTTTTCATGGGGGCCGTTACGGCCGTATTGGTGGCAGGCAATCCATCCAACACTACATTACATCTGAACACTCCGTTGTAATACCGCTGCCAGACAGCTTCCACCGCAGAATTGGTGGGCAGGATATCGAAATTATGAATGGCATCGAAGTCTCCCTGGTCACCGGGATTACCGCCTTTAATGGCGTCATCGGAAGCCACATCTCCCAGCACCCATATGGCATTGGAGGCGCCGGAAGTAAAAGATAAAGGAACGTATGCGGCATTCACCGCTAGCAGGGTATTCGCATCGGAAGCAAAATAGTTCGCCGGAACATAATTGCCCAATACCTGCTGGTCGAGGGTCTTTTTACAGCCTGCCATCGTGAGTATGGCCGTGGATAATAATAAAATGGATCCATTTTTTAGTCTCATATACAAAGAGTTGAAGAATTAGAAATTAAAATTAGCCCCGACCGTGAACGTCCTGGCAGAAGGATAAGTTCCCCAGTCAATGCCAACGGCCCTTACACCGTCTCCGGACGTGGCTGCATTTGCACTGGTGGTCATTTCAGGATCCAACCCCGTGTATTTGGTGACCGTAAAGACATTCTGGGCGCTTGCGAATATTCTTACCGAAGCGATACGCAAATGGGATAAGGCCCGGGTACCCAGGGTATATCCCAGTTGAAGGTTCTTCAACCGCAGGTAAGAACCGTCTTCGAGGAATCGGGTCGATGCCTGTTTATTATTCTGAGCCCCTGTCCAGGACAGCCGGGGGAAGCTATTGCTGCTGCCTTGCCCATGCCAGCTTTGTGTAGCGATCCTTTCCGTGATATTGAACGGCCGGTAAAAACCTTCGATATCCGTGAGGACCTGGTTGTATATTTTATTGCCGTTGACACCCTGGAAGAACAGGCTCAGGTCGAAATGCTTATACCCCAGGTTCCCTGTGAATCCATAGGTGAATTTCGGGATAGGGCTGCCTGCATATACCCTGTCATTCTGATCGATCATCCCATCGTGATTGATATCCCTGAATCTTACATCGCCCGGCTGCAGCCCGGCGCCCTGGTGGGCGTGGGTAAATACCTCCAGGGGATTCTGGAAGATGCCGTCCTGCTGTAACAAATAAAACTCGCCGATCGGCTGCCCGACCGTAGTGATCGTACCGTATAAGTTGTTGTCTATGCGGCCGCCCGGGATCGGCTTGCCACCCGCTAATGCCAATACCTCATTGTGCACCGTGGCTATATTGCCGCTGATCTCATAACGCCAGTCTTTATTGATATCCTTCCGGTAAGAAAGTTCCAGTTCCCATCCGCTGTTCACCACCTCTCCCGCGTTTTCAGTAGGACTTCCCGCACTGCCGGCGCTGCTTGGCTCCGGTATGGACAACAGCATGTTCGTTGTCTTTTTATGATAATAATCGACGGTCACCAGCAAAGCATTTTTGAAGAATCCCATATCCAGACCTGCGTCGGCCTCGGTGCTCGTTTCCCATTTTACATTCGGGTTCCCTTTGGAAACGATCGTAAAACTGGGAGCAGGAATACCTCCGAAAGGATAATACCCGCCCGATCCGACCGTAGAAGTATAAGCATAGTTGCCGATCTCCTGGTTGCCCAATTGGCCAAGGCTTGCTCTAAGCTTCAGCAGGGACACCGGTTTGACCTCCTGCATGAACGCTTCCTTATCTATTCTCCAGCCCGCAGACCCGGAAAAGAAATTGCCATGGCGGTCGCTGGGATCCAGCCGGGAAGAGCCATCCTGTCTGAAGTTGAAGGAGGCCAGGTATTTATCATTGTATTGATAAGCAATCCGGCTGAACATAGAGAACAGGGCCCAATGGGACTCATTGCTGCCGGGAGGGGATGGCGCGCCGGTGGCATTATCCAGGTAGCGGAAAGGCGATGACTGGGTTACAAAAATTTTACCGGAAGCCGATAATTGCCGGGTATCGCTGTAAATGACTTCCGAGCCGGCCAGCAAATTCAGGGAATGCTTGCCTTTTACCCAATTATAGGTGGCGGTATTGGTCCAGTTATAATTGAAATTGTTGGCGAAGGATTGACCCAGGGAATTGGGAGAATTTTGAAGACGGGTCGGGCTGCCCCAGGTGGGATAGAATTGTTTGTATTCGGTCAACAGCAGGTTGGTCCCGATATCGCTCTTGATCTTCAGGTTTTTGATGGGGCTTATTTCTATAAATGCATTCCCCAATACCGAATAATTGTAAAAGTTACGATCCGTATTAGCAGCTAACCCCACGGGGTTGAGGCCATCCCCAAAGAATTCCGGGGGATTGGGAAGATCCACATAGTTGCCTGCCTTATCGAGCACCGGTGTGGCAGGCGTCCGGAACAGGGCATAACGGACCACGCTGGGGCCGGGGTTTCCCGCGCCAAATCCATCGCCGGAACTGCCCACCTGCCGGGTCTTATTATAGGCCAGGTTAATATTGGTCCCGAACCTGAACAACGGGGAAAGTGTGGTGGTGATGGCAGTACGTACGTTAAACCGGTCGTAGGAGGAGTTTTGGACCATTCCCTTTTGCGTGAAATAAGATGCCGATACGATATACTGTGTATTCTCATTACCTCCGCTTACAGACATTTGCAGGTTGGTCATCGGGGCTGTCTTCAATACCTCTTTCTGCCAGTTCACATCCGGCAGGGTATCCTGACCGCCCGAAGGGATCAGCGGCCTTGGATTGCCCGGATTCATAGCGTTATCATTCGCAGCCGCCGTATTATACGCATTTACATATTGGCGCGTATTGGCCATTTTAATAAAATGTTCAGGGGTTTGCCAGCCGGTGTAGGCATTCAGGCTCATCTTTGGTTTGCCGGATCTTCCTTTTTTGGTAGTGATCAGCACCACCCCATTCGAAGCCCTCGCTCCGTAAATAGATGCGGAAGCGGCATCTTTCAATATGCTGATGCTCTCGATATCATTGGGAGAAATTTCATTGATCCCATCCTTGGTGGGAATGCCATCCACGATGTATAGCGGATCGTTATTATTAATGGTGCCCAACCCCCTTATCCTTACGGCTATGGGATCGCCCGGAGCACCGGTCGACTGAGAAACAACCACCCCCGCGGCTTTTCCCTGCATGATCTGATCCACCCCACCCACCGGTATATTCTGAATGTCCCGGGTGCTGATCGTGGATACAGAGCCGGTAAGGTCTTTCTTCCTGGCCGTTCCATAACCGATCACCACGACTTCATTAATATTGCCCGGCAACGTCTGTAAAACGATCGTAAACTGCGTTCTGCCGGCAACAGGTACTTCCTGAGGTTGATAACCCACATAGGAAATGACCAGGGTGACCTCTTCCGGGACCGTAAGGGTGAAATTACCATTCAGATCGGTGTTCGTTCCCAGACTGCTGTTCTTCACACGGACAGTAGCTCCCGATAAAGGATCGCCGGCAGAGGACAGCACTTTCCCGGTGATCCTGATCTCAGCCACCTGAACAGACCTGGGCTTAATGACCACTAAATTATTGGCGAGCACCTGGTAGGAAAGAGTCGAATTCCGGAACACATCGTCCAGGATCTGCGTAACGGTGCGCTCGATCGCTTCCACATCGATCTTTTCCTTACGGGGAAGCACGTCATCCTTATATAAAAAGGTGTACGTGCTTCTCTTTTCCAGTAGATCAAAAAGCTTTTCCCAACTAATGGCTTTCTCGGTCAGTGTGAGTTTCTCTTGTGAATGAACTTTTGCTGAAACCTGCAAAAAAGTCAGCAGCATACAAGCAAAGGAGAGTTTCATACGCAGAAGGATTTTTTTAAGATCCGGATGGTTAGCACCAGCAGAACTAACGTTTTTTTTCATACATTTGAAATGTTGAGGTTAAATAATCAGCAACCTGAAATCCGGGCGGAGATTAGGTATCTGTCATGATTATACCCAGCATCAGGGAGTGTTACAGCACTTCCTGTTTTCGTTGGGCAAGCTTATCGTTAAAATAGTTACATATCCTTTTTTTAGTTTTTATATACACCGGATCACCGGATCCGGATGGTATCACCCGCTATCTGGTAATGGAGCCCGGTAAGGACCCGGAGAGCGTCCATCACTTCCCCGATCTTTGCATCCTTAAAAGTGCCGGTGACCCTTTGCCGCAGGTAGGTGTCATTCTCGAAACGGATCTTTATGTCATACCATCTTTCCAGTTTTCCCGCCAGCTCGGCAAGGGTCTCTTTCCGGAATATCAATTTATTGTCTATCCAGGAAGTCTCCGCGAAACTGCCGTCTGCCTTATCCGCCACGACGATATACCGGGTGAACGCTGCCGGAACCGCCAGGCCAGCGGGAGAGCTATGAGCGCTGGCCGTTGGATGGACAGGGATGCCTGCCGGATTGGTATGAATGACGACTTTTTCACTGGGGCGCATAACGATCTTCGACTGGGGATCGCCTGCAAACTGGATTTCGACCTTACCCTTTATAAGGGTGGTCTCCATGGTGGAATCCCCCGGGTAAGCCTTTATATTCAGAGAAGTGCCCAATACTTTTATATCCAGCTTTCCGGCATGAATAATAAAAGGATGTACCGGGTCATGTTTTACGTCAAAAAAAGCTTCTCCTAAAAGGGTTAGCTCCCTTTTATCCCCCGCGAAACCATCTGTATATTTTACTTTGCTTCCGGCATTCAACCATAATTTCGATCCGTCCGGCAGATCGATAAAAGAACGGGTCCCGTACTTTGTCGCCATTTCCTTCGGTCTCAATCCCACCTCAACGGCCTTTTGCTTACCGGGTTCTTTATGCCTGAGATACAGGATCCCTCCCGCCAGGGACAGGATAAGCAAGGAAGCTGCGGCGATCCACCGCGGGAATGCATGCCGTTCCCCTCGCTCCCGGGAATGGACAGGCAACCTGGAAGGAATAGCCTGTTGAATAGAGCTGAGCTTGCCCTGGTAGCGGCTTTCACTCAAAGCTTTGAACCGTTGCAGGCCTTTTTCCATCATTTCCTGCTCTTCGGCGGGAGAAAGGCCCTCCGGAGGCTTCTGTTTCAACGCCAGTATCAGCTCCAGGGTATTCCGCAACCCCGGCTCCGCCAGAAAGGCCAATTCCAACTCTTCCACCTCCTCCCATGAGGTTTCGCCGGCCACATATTTTGACAATAAGACTGCTAATCTTTCCTGGTCCATAATAGTATAGAATGACTAAATGATACCGGAAGGACACGGAGATTTTAAAAAACCCTTAAAAGAAAATAAAAAAATTTACCTTTAGCGACTAACTGTTTATTTGCCATATAAGGCGCAGTATGCGTTATACCGATGCAAACAATCACAAAAGACCCGGTTGGTAAAGTAGTTGAATTAAACGATGAGCATGCCTTTGAAGAGATGTACAGGCATTATTTTATCCGTTTGTACCGGTTCTGTTTTTCCATCCTGCACGTAAAAGAGCCTGCTGAAGAGATCGTCAACGATGTATTCATGAACCTCTGGAAAAGAAGGGCCACCTTCTCAGGGATAGACAACCTGGAAGTCTATTTATATGTCTCTGTAAAGAATCTTTCTCTGAATTACCTGCGTAATGATCATTTCCCCCATAAAGTGGACATTGAAATGCTCTGCAATCATCACATACAGTTCGGGGCTGACCCCGAATCCCTGATGGTTAGCTCGGAGGCGGTTAAAAAGGTCTTATCAGCCATTGACCGGCTACCCCCGAAATGTAAGCTGATCTTTAAGCTTATCAAGGAAGATGGCTTGAAATATAAAAATGTTGCAAAACTATTAGACCTCTCTGTCAAAACCGTCGAGGCACAATTGGCTATTGCCATCAAAAAAATAGCCAGGGTCTTGCAGTAATGCTGCTATTGGCTTTCCTGCCGCCATAGTCCTCCTCACCGCTGTATTTACTCATTGTTCTGCACGATTTATCCGCTTGCTGCGGTACTATGGCTTGACACCGCTGTTCCTGCTCATGAGCCAATGCAAAGCCAACCATCACAATCTTTTCAGCCAACGTGATCTCAACAGTGGAATGAGCTCGCAGAAAATGCGGTTTTCAAGCCATAGTACCGCAGTAGTCGCTGAGCGTGCTGGTACAGGAGTTGCCACAGGTAGGGACCTGCCTGCCACCATAGTCCTCAGAGCCGCATTTTGTGCGAGCTATTGATACTGCCGATGACAGATCCGCTGAATTAGATATATACGCCGGGCCTTCGGAATGCTCATGAGCACGAACAGCGGTGAAGAGGACTATGGTGGCAGCAAGGCGTTGATGGAATATACTGCACCAATTAAAAGAGGCTATATCGACACTTTCGATACAGCCTCGTAATAGTAAAAATTTCGGAGCCCGGTTTACCCTAGCTTCTTTTGGAGGTTCGCATCGATCGCGTCCAGGAATTCTTCCGTATACAGGTAGTGTTTACCATGTTCGACCTTATTGCCATGTACACAGATGGCGAGGTCCTTGGTCATTTTTCCGCTTTCTACCGTCTCGATACAGACTGCTTCCAGTGCATTGGCGAAATCGATCAGGGCCTGGTTGCCGTCCAGCTTTCCGCGGAACGCGAGGCCTCTTGTCCAGGCGAAGATCGAGGCGATGGGATTGGTGGAAGTGGGCTTGCCCGCCTGGTGGTCGCGATAGTGACGGGTGACCGTACCATGGGCGGCTTCGGCCTCCATGATCTTTCCATCGGGCGTGATCAGCACGGAGGTCATCAGGCCCAGGGAGCCGAAGCCCTGTGCGACGGAATCGCTCTGTACGTCCCCGTCGTAATTCTTACAGGCCCACACGAAATTGCCATTCCACTTCAGAGCGCTGGCGACCATGTCATCGATCAGGCGATGCTCATAGACAATGCCGGCATCCTGGAATTTCTGTTTGAACTCGGCCTGGTAAATGTCTTCGAAAATATCTTTGAAGCGGCCGTCATATTTCTTCAGGATCGTGTTCTTGGTGGAAAGATAGAGAGGCCATTTTTTGCTGAGGGCCATGTTGAAGCAGCTCCTTGCAAAGCCCTTGATGGACTCGTCGGTATTGTACATGGCGAGGGCGACGCCGTCCCCTTTGAAATTGAATACTTCGAAGGTCTGCGGTTCGCCTCCGCCTTCGGGGGTAAAGGTCATGGTCAGCTTGCCTTTTCCTTTAATGACGGTATCGGTGGCGCGGTACTGGTCGCCGAAAGCATGGCGGCCGACGATAATGGGGGCTGTCCAGTTCGTCACGAGGCGGGGGACGTTCTGCATGACGATGGGCTCGCGGAAGACCGTGCCGTCCAGGATATTCCGGATCGTGCCGTTGGGGCTCTTCCACATTTGTTTCAGTTGGAACTCTTTTACACGGGCCTCATCGGGGGTGATGGTGGCGCATTTGATACCTACGCCGTATTGCTTGATGGCTTCGGCCGCGTCGATGGTCACCTGGTCATTGGTCTGATCCCGGTATTCGACGCCGAGGTCATAATATTTAATATCTACTTCCAGATAGGGCAGGATCAGCTTTTCTTTAATGAACTTCCAGATGATCCGGGTCATCTCATCTCCATCCAGTTCTACTACAGGATTTGCAACTTTGATTTTCTTTGCCATATTTCTTCTTTTTTATATTCGAAAAGTCAGCAAACCTACAAGATTTCCCCCATTTACTCCTTACTAAAGAGTATCTTTTTTGTATGTTTGCAGACAACCTAACCCAGGAGCGATGTTAGATACCTTACGCCAATATGTGTCCAGGTATGTAGCATTGACCAATGAAGAATTTACTTTATTGGCACAGATGCTCGAGATCCGGAACTTCGATAAGAAACATCAGCTGATAAAAGTTGGTGAAGTAGAGAATTATATCAATTTTGTAGTAAAAGGCCTGGTCCGCAAATACTTCTATAAGGGTAAGACGGAAGTGATCACGCAGATCGCCAAGGAGGGGGAAATGATCAGTTCCTCCGTCTCGTTCTTATCCGGCGCTCCTTCTTCTTATTTAGTAGAGACGCTGGAGCCTACCACCTTCCTCTCCATTTCAAAAGACCAGGTAGAACAACTCTACAAGGACTTCCCAAAGATCGAAAGGCTGGGCCGGCTGATCATTACGCATTTCTTCCTGCAAAAAGAGGAATGGGAATATGAGTGCATCCGCTCCAATACCCGCGAACGGTTCATCCGTTTCATCGAGAACAACACCGACCTGGTGCAGCGGGTGCCCCAGAAATATCTCGCCTCTTATCTGAATATGAAGCCCGAGACCTTCAGCCGCCTGAAACATCACATGAGAAAACGGGCGCCCGGGGCCGCCAGAAAATAAGTACATTTACCAGACAATCAAGAAGAACCTATCCCATGAGGAGTCCCCAGCAATCTCCCTACAAAGCCGCCCTGGATGATCTATACCGGTACCTGTCGGGCTTCGTTGCGATGACCCGGGCAGAGTTCAGTTTCTTATTGCCCTACCTGGAGATCCGCGAATT
>Ga0307517_10008586_pt1 | contig 14636 bp, 14 predicted proteins | sample 23_EM_MG_FD_194515 | JGI IMG/M metagenome (GOLD analysis project Ga0307517, IMG submission 194515) | Populus trichocarpa ectomycorrhiza microbial communities from riparian zone in the Pacific Northwest, United States - 23_EM | ecosystem: Host-associated > Plants > Roots > Unclassified | place... | reverse complement strand
CATGGAACTTTGTAGCTTTTGTCAACAATGGCTGAGAGCGAGGAGATATGTCATTCAACAAAAAAACAGTGATTGGAATCTGAGAAGCAAAATCGGGAACATGGCTAACTTCCAGCACATCGCCATACTGAACATAAAGAAAAATCTTGAAGGCCTGTTTGGGTTTGATCACCATAAATGGACCTGAATCATTCTCATCCTCAAAATCAGCATGGTTAGGCTTATTCCCTAGGGCTTTGCCTTGGAAAATGCCACCCATAGTATGAGAGGCTCCCTGTAAAGGTATTGGGTTTCCCATCTGAATGTCTAACAACAACTTAAAACAACTTGTTAAATTAAAATAAAATTTAATACCATTATCTGGGAGAGGTTCTGGAGACAACGCTAAATTAAATATAAATAGAGAAAGAATATAAAAATAAAATAAAGAACCTTTTCCAATGGGTTGAAGATCAGTGGTAGACGTGCCACTATCTTTGCCAATGGAAGGTTCAACAAGGTTGTGTTCACACATGGGGGTGGGTGCCGCAGAGGCAGGCATTGGGACAGGGAGGACGGTGGTGGGGGGCTCGCCACCTTGCACTGGGGTACCGCTGATGCGATTGCGTTCAGGTATGGGGGCTGTTGCCACAGAGGCAGTGGCTGGGACAGCGAGGACGGCAGTGTGGGGCTCGCCACCTCGCGCTGGGGTGCCACTTACCTGGCTGTGCTCGGGTTCGGGTCCAGGGATGACAGAGGCGGCCTTAGCCCTGTTGTCATCATGTTTCCCGGCGCTGTCGCTCTCCTCAGTCTCGCTCTCGGTCTCGCTCTTGTTGTCGTTGTCACCATGCTGGTCACCAGTGCTCTCGCTGATCGTGTTGTTGTGTTCCTCATCATCCGCGTTCTCGATCGGGTTGTTGTCGTCCTTGTTTGCATCAGGGTTGTCAGGCTCGATCACGTCGGTGTCTTCATCCTCGTCCTCGTCATCATTCGCCTTGTCTTCTTCTTTGTCATCATCGTCTTCGTCCCCAGTGGCAGCGTCTTTGTCATCCCCGCTCGCATCTTTGTCATCCCCAGTCGTGTTGTTGTTGTTGTCCCCGCTGGCATCATCCCCCCCCTTGTTTTTTCCGCTGCTCTCGTTGTCATTGTCGTCCTCACTGTTGCTGTTGTTGCTGTTGCTACTGGCGGATTTTTCGACCACAGCGGCGAGGAGCTCGACGCAGCAGATGCAGCTATGCGTATTGACTGACGGCAGGGCCATGTGCTTTGCATCGGGTGCACGAGGCCGCTTGAGGGGAGCGACAGAAATGCCGCTCTCCACGAGCATGCGCTCGGTCCTGGAAATCGTCAGGATCTGGCCAAAAAAAAATAGCGGGGGGGGACATACGGTATAAGGTCGTCCGAGTTGGGGAACAACTCGTTGGCGGTCTCAGCAGCCTTCTGGGTGCTGGTTTTCCTGGTGGGGGGCCTCAAGCAGTCAGTAGGGTGGGGAGTGATGAACAGGGGGCTACATACCTCGGTTTTTTCACCCTTGTCTTCTTCACTGGCTTTGCCGTCCCTCCCTCCTTCCCTGTATCCCCGTTGTTGTCGTCAGCGGCTGTTTTCTTTGCATTCTTTGCCTTCTTTGCCTTCGGTTTGCTGGCCATTTCGTCCGCGTTCGATGGGCCACATTTTCAAACCTTCAAGGTCGGTGGAGGGGAAGCCATGGGTTTCTTGACGACGGCGGCAGGTTTCTTGCAAGGGGGCATAGTGCGGAAGTGCGGTGTGGGACTGGATTTGGGCGGTAGTTGGGGGGAAAGGGGTATGGACCCACTGACGTGGCACTCGGAGGGGTTGGAGGTGTTGTGGGCGCGGAATTTCACCCGCAGGTGGTTCGTGCGGTGACATGGCACGTCGAAGCAGCTGCCAATAGGTTTTAGTGGGTGTTGAACGTCATGGGGGTGGGTGGTACTTACCTGGGGCCCGTTCTCTGTCGCGATCAGGCTCACAATGGCCACCAATGTTGCCCTAGTGGTCCTAAATGGGGTGATCATCAGTAATCGCGGGTGGTGGAAGAGGTGGGGGAACTTACCTGGGTTGGTTGATGACGGTGGCGGTGGTTGGCAGTGGTGGCAGGGATGGGCAGTGTGCGGGATGCAGTGGGAACACAACGGGTGTGGTGGGAGGAAGCAAAGCGGTGACATGGCAGCATTGGAACCGAGGATTCCGGATTTGGGACGCCGCGGGCTGTGGGACTGGCAGGTGGTCACATAATCACTTAAATATCCACCGATAATAATGCTGGCATGGTGCAGTGGACTCGAGTGCACGCTTACGTGTGTGCTTGGTCCTCGGTTCAATTCGCGTATGGTCCATTTTTTTTCTAGTACCAATAATATAATTAAATCATTACCACTACTGTTTTGTATTGATTTGTACTATTATTTCTATTATTCTAATATTGGTTGTTGGGGATTCCAGGTGGAATCCACATGGAATCTATCTTTCCACATGGAATCCACATGGAATCCACATGGAAATGGGATGGAATTCATGTGGAACATTCCATATGGATTCCAAGTGGAAATTTCATATGGAATGGTGGAATCCACATGGAATATAGGTGGAAGGAAATCACCAAAATGGGTGAGATCTCAGCCAAAACATATTCCATGTGGAACAACATGGATTCCATGTGGAACAACATGGATTCCATATGGATTCCACATGGAATCCATGTGGAATAAGGGGGCAGGGTAAAGACCTCCGGTACATCATAGGTATTTCATTCTGGTCCAGTGATGTCAGTGTCAAAATTTTTGAAGGGTACGTCATAGGATTAGAATTAGAATTAGAATTATTTATTAGCTAACTACGTTGCATAAGGATTCAGCTGGGATTTTTTGAGAGTCACATGTGCTTAACTAATGCCATCATTGATGGGGGTTGTGAAAACATGGACAAGGACTTTTTGGCTAGGATTTGAGAGTCACGTGTTTGGTTAAGTAATGCCATCATTGATGGGGGTTGTGAAAACGTGGACAAGGACTTTCTGGTTGGGAGTTGGGAGTCACGTGCTGCTGAAGTAATGCCATCATTGATGGGGATTGTGAAAACGTGGGACAAGGGCTTTCCAGCTGGGTAAAAAAACTCATCTTTATAAATAAAGACTCGTAACTTGAAGTTTTGGGGAGGGGAAGTGTTAATATGTGTTACTTACTAGGAAGGGATGAGTTATTATTTGATCTTTGAATGGACACTTTTTGAGTACCAAGAAAAGACAGTTGGGAGCTCATAATATTTTTCGCTTTTTCTCATTCCAGTTGTGGCAATGACTTCCAACGTTGACCCTGTTGTTTGTGAATGTGTACATGCTTCTGTGACAACACGATTCAACTTTGCCTTTGAACCCTTTCATTGCTTTCAGAGGGCCTACATACCTCTCAGTGACACCTTTCTCTCTCTGCTTCAATCTACTTCGCCCTAAAATAAAATAAAAATGGTTCAGCTCACAATTTCATCTGCACCAAAGTACACCGTGCATGGCCTGCCTTTGACCATCGACATGACCCCCAAGGCGACGGTTGGTGATGTGAAAACCATGGTGGCTGGTAATTTCTCCAAGGTATGTATGTATCTTTGGTTGGAGCGAAACAACCAGGACTGGGAGGGTGTGTGAAGTACCAATGATGGGGATGCTTCACAGCTGTGTCACCACCACTTTTTGTTTGTTATCCATTTGAAACCAGTTTACTGACCATCTTTTCCTTTTCCTTTCCTTTCCTTTATTGCACCGTAGTTGAAACCTTCATGCCAACGCCTCACAATCAAAGGAGAGCGAAAAGCGCTATTGGACGAGAAATGGCTTAGCGATGTTCTTGGGTCTGATGCTGATGGTTGGGAGTTGCAGATTAAGGATTTGGGACACCAGGTTAGCTGGAAAACGGTGTTTTTCATGGAATATGTGAGTTGTTGGTTGTTTCTTTGTTATTGGGTTATCCTTGGTCCTTGGGTTATCCTTGTCATCGAGTTAGCTATTTGAGGAGGATACTGATGTGTTTGAATGAAGATTGGGCCAATGTTTATACATCCGCTGTTTTATTACTTCCCGAAGTTCTGGTATGGGGAAGATTTTCAACATAGCGCCCAACACCGAGGACACGGCGCCTATCAACCACACCATGAGGAGGGTTCAACAACAATGGGATCGACGACGACGGACCACCACGCTGGCATAGCAAATGCCACAACAACAAGGCCCAACAACGAAGGGTACAACCCAACGGCGGAAGGCAGAGCCCAGAGACAAGGGGTATAACCCAATGGCGGAAGGCAGCACCCAACGATGGAAGGCAGAGCCCAACGACAGGGGGAAGAACCCTATGACAGAAGGTAGAACCCAGAGGCGGAAGGCAGAGCCCAATGACGAAGGTAAGAAACCAACAGTAGAGAGCAGAGCCCAACAATGAGGCTTCGATCCCAACAGATCAAACCACCAATGAGACGGATAGATGACAAGGCAATGAGACAGACGAAGAATGGGGCGAGGCCAATGCCGAGGTGTTGAACCAAAGCCCTGGGGGTGTATTGGAGCTGAGCTGCGAGCTCTACTTTCATTTTTTTTTTAGTAATTCGTTCCATGTACCGATACACGAACCCAAGGGCGTAGTCTCTCCTTGGGTTCAAGGTTATTTATTGGCAACATATGTGTTGATAAGATGAACATGAAACTACACAAGGGTTGGGCAGTGCATGTTGAAGACTGCATACTTGCCTAAATTGATGACATACTGGTCAAAATTTTTGACGAGTACATACTTATAAAATAATGCAATTTTTTATTTTTTTATTGACACAGCTTATTTAAAGTCACTTTACTACATGCTAAATCACCCCAATCAATTTATTTTTTGGGTAGTAAGCTGACAAACATAATTTGTTAATAATGGAGGTAACATATTTGAGGTCGCACGCATTCTGGCTTGATTTTGAGAGTCACATGTGGGGGTAACGTATTCACGGTCACGCACATTTTGGCTAGGTTTTGAGAGTCACATGGATTATTGATGCCATCAATAATGGGGGTAACATATTTGTGGTCGTGTATAATTCTGGCTAGATTATGTGAGTCATGTGAGTAAATGATGCCATCAATGATGGGGGTAATGTATTCGTGGTCGCGGTACTTCTGGATGGGTTAAAAAAACTCATCTTTATAAATAAAGACTTGTAACTGTCAATGACAATGACCACCACCGCCTGCAGGTTCAACGATGATGACCAAGCCCCATGGTAAGCACCACAACAAACCCATCCCCATGGACACTGACCACACCCCCATAGGTTAAAGGCTGCCATGTCACCATGTCGATGAGTGCCACCACTACAACTGCCTGTGGGAGGTGGCAGATAGTGCTAAAGAGTGGTGGTGGTGGGATGATGAGCGGTGTTTGAATTTGAATGTAACATTGAACCCTGGTTTGGATCACAGCCTTGAAGTATTGCAGAGTCATTTTGTAACAAGTGTCATTTGATTTGTAATGCCAAAGGACTTAGATAAAAATTGCATAAAAAAACTTCTAGTTATATAACAGGGAAAAAAGTCTCATACTGACTTCTTGAAAAACCAAGAATAAAATTTTACTAGTTACAAGACAGGGAAAAAAGCCTGATTGGGCATTTTCTTGTCAACTCCTTGGAAAACCAGGGAAAAAGAATTTCTTGTGGTGTAACCAGTAATTTCTCCTAGTAGTGGATTCCATAGTGTTCATGGCCTTCTTTACTGCATTGACATGGGCATAGTATGCTCTTACTTTTTGTTGGTGCCAAAGATCCTATCCCACCATTGGAAAAAAGTTGAAAAGTTGTTGGCAAATGCCATGTGGTGAAAATCATGTGGCTCAGCACCCAACTGCAACAGAAAAATATTATGAAGTCCAAAGATAGTAGATAACATATACTTTGGACTACTGACTTGCTCTACTTAACTCTTTGTTAACACCAAACAACTTTAAGCCAATATGACTACTTTTAGCTTTCCAGAGCTTTTTTTTTTTTTACAAAAATCAGAATAAATGTACAAACAATAAACATTGTAGATGTATTTAAATATCATAAAGATTCATAAGGAAAGCTTACCACTAGAGAAAAAACACATTTTGGTGGCCCAGACAAGACAGTGAAGTTTCTATTTCCAGCTTTCTTTGGAGGAATATATCCAATCTGCTGGAAAGGGGATTTCTGGCCAGAATTATTCTTGGAGAAAAACTTCCAATTAATATAGCAATAAAACTAGATACCAAAATGTACATATGGAACCCAAGTCATTAATGATGTTTCAGAATTGTCAAGTGTCTTTCGGACCTGCTGTATGGCATAATGAAGTGCATGTGCAGCACCATCACTATTCAACCTTTCTAAACCCTTGTTGACATTTGCTCCATGACTTGTGAGGTGCTTATAAAAGTCTTCTGCAATTCCTGGCCCATACCGATCCTCAATAGACCACATGGTTGCTACCACACCTCTGTATCCAGCTGCTAACATTCCTCCTGCCAAATGAACAGCTTCTTCAGAAAGCTGTTCATTGCCAGTAGAGGTTTGACATGCAGATAAAAAGGCAAAATCTGCTCCTATCAATTTTTCTTTGATAATTTCTGAAAGCTCAAGGCATCCATCATGAAGATAGAACCCACTTTGGAGGGGTTTGGTGGTATCCTGGGTGGCATGACAGGCAAAATGAATGCAGCTATAAGCATTCATTTTGTTTTCACTTGATTAACTGTAGCATTCTCACTTTCTAGACATAGATGTTGGACATTGTGTTTGGCCAGTACCTGTTCTATTGCTCGAACTTCCACTGTTGTTCCTGGAATAGGATATAGCATTGGTGTGTTTGGTTGGCTGATCATCAAAAGTCCTATTTTTTTTTGGTTGATTTTCTGTAAACTTTGTTTTATTTCAACAAGTGCCCTAATAGTGGGAGTGTAAGATGATACTGCAAAATCAGAAAGAGTGGAGTAGATTCCTGGAATAGATTGGGTTGGCTCATATATTCCAGCTGCATGGATTGGCAGGAATGCCAGAGGCCCAGATACACACCACCAAATACGTGATGGATTTATTGGAGATGCCTTTGAGTAAACACAAAGATTAGCTTTAAACTGGATGCAAAGTGTGCAAAGTACTTACAGAATACCCAAGAGCATTAAGAATAGGTTTGACCAAAAAAGTCCATAATTGGCCCAGAATATCTTTAATGACAGCAGGGCTTTTATAATGCAATCCACGGGTATCAAGCTCATATCCACACATCTGGACCCCAGAATTGAAAAGATGATCCTTTAAGTCTTGATGAAGTTTATTTGCCTTTTCATAGGGAAATTTACAAAGAGCAATATGAAGGGGCTTTTTAGCCCCAGGCAGAAGTGCAAGCGCATCAGAGCGGTCTTTGTGGATATTAATGACAACCACAGGTCCAGAATTGGGAAGATGCTTGAGTAGAGTTGAACATGGTGCTGGCCTAAGAAAGTCTTCAAAGGTGGGTATAGCACGAACTTTTGTAAGAAGCTGATCCCATTCCTTTGCCAGTTGAATATGGGTATTTGCCTTGTTTTCTATTGACATCTTCTCTAGTATACTAGTTTCAGTTGTAAATGAGGCTACCTCTGCTCGGGAGCTTGCATTTTCTAGGGCCCTTGAAACTCGGAAAAGGTCATTAGCTAAAGCTGGATTATGCATGTAAAGGTCATCTAGAGGAGTACGAAGATCATTAAGCTGTCTCCACACAAGACAGCGACCTTGTTCAAGCCACTCTAAAGCCAACTCATATTCCCCATAGCTAAATGCAGTGGCTGCAGCAGAAGCTGATAATTGAGAAATATCAATGAGATTAGTATAGCGCTTCTGGATAGTTTGTTCCAGACCTGCAACCATGGAAATAAGATGAATAGCAGTGCGGTATGCCTCCAATAATTGGAATGAATGAAAATCTAATTTTTGAGAACAGTGAATCCATTTATTGGCTGCATTAAGTCGAATTGAAGGTAGCCCAGAAAGATAAGTTGCAGACTGTTGGAAGTTGGAAATGGCTGTATTAGCATCTACTAGATCCCCTGTCCATTGAAAACGAAGCAAAAATGAATTTCCAAGATTGATCAGCCAATTAGGCATTTCTGCATGGCCCTCAGAAGTGAGTTGAATTGCTTTCTGCTGGGATGATATTGCTTCAGAAATGTCAGTAAGATCTCCTGTGCATATAAAGTGATCTTGAAATGATTGTCCAAGATTATTCAGCTGATAAGATATGCTTGCATGGCCCTCAGGAGTGAGCTGAACTGCTTTCTGCTGGAATGAAATTGCTTTGGAGATGTCAGTAAGATCTCCTGTGTGTTTAAAGCGAAACGAAAATGAATTTCCAAGGCTATTCAGCTGAGTAGCCATATGTGCATGGCCTTCAGGAGTGAGCTGAAATGCTTTCTGGTGGAATGATATTGCTTCAGAGATGTCAGTGATATTTCCTGTGCATTTAAAATGACCTATAAATGCATTCCCAAGGTTGTTTAGTAAAACAGGCATATGTGCATGGCCCTCAGGAGTGAGCTGAACTGCTTTATGCAGGCATGATATCGCTTCAAAGATGTCAGTGAAATCTTTTGTGTATTGAAAGCGACCCCAAAGTGATACTCCAAGGTTGCTTAGCCGAGCAGCCATGTCTGCATGGCCCTCAGGAGTCAACTGAACTGCTTTTTGCTGTAATAATATTGCTTGAGAAATATCAGTAAAATCCCCTGTGTGGTTAAAGCGTTGTTGAAATGACATTCCAAGCATGCTCAGCCCAAGAGGCATGTTCACATTTCCCTCAGAAAGGAGCTGAACTGCTTTCTGCTGTGATGATATTGCTTTGGAGATGTCAGTGAAATCCCCTGTGTGTTCAAAGTGATGCAAATATGATATTCCAAGGTTGCTTAGCACAGCAGGCATATCTGCATGGTCCTCAGAAGTGAGCTGCAATGCTTTCTGGTGGGATAATATTGCTTTGGAGAGATCAATAAGATCTCCTGTGTGGTTGAAGCGACTTTGGAATGAAATTCCAAGAATGTTCAGCTGAGCAGACATATCTTCATGGCCCTCAGGAGTGAGCTGAACTGCTTTCTGTTCACATGATATTGCTTCAGAGATATCAGTAAGATTCCCTGTGTGTTCAAAGCGACGCAAAAATGACATTCCAAGCTTGTGTAGCCGATCAGGCATATTTGCATGGCCCTCAGGAGTGAGCTGGACTGCTTTCTGCTGGCATGATATTGCCACTGAGATGTCAGCAAGATTTCCTGTGCGTTCAGAGCGAATTCGAAATAAATTTCCAAGGCAATTCAGCTGATAAGGCATATCTGCATGGTCCTCAGAAGTGAGCTGGACTGCTTTCTGCAGAGATGATATCACTTCAGAGATGCTAGTGAGATCTCTTGTGTGTTCAAAGTGATGCAGAAATGATATTCCAAGGCTATTCAGAAAGGTAGGCATATCTGCACGGCTTTCAGAAATGAGCTGAACTGCTTTCTGCTGGGATGATATCACTTTTGAGATGTCAGTAAAATTGCCTGTGTGTTTGAAGCAATGCTGAAACAACTTTCCAAAGTTGTTTAGCTGAGCAAACATGTTTTTATGGCCCTCAGAAGTGAGCTGAACTGCTTTATGCTGGGACACCATCCCTCCAAAGATGTCAGCAAGATCTTTTGTGCACTGAAAGTGACACATAAATGAAACTCCAAGCCACTTAGGCATGTCTCCATGACCCTCAGAATCAAGCCACACTGCTTTCTGCAGGGATGATATTGCTTTGGAAGTGTCAGTGAAATCTGCTATGCACTGTCGAAAGCAATACATAAATAAAACTCCCTTCAGAACAGCAGGCATGTGTGCATGGCTGTCTGGAGTGAACTGAACTGCTTTCTGCAGCCATGATATTGCTTTGGAAATGTCCATAAAATCTCCTGCATGCTTGAAGTGCTGTGAAATTGAAGTTTTAGGGTCACTAAACCAACCAGGATTGGGTCCGTGATCATTAACTGCACCCTTGACAACAATTTCAAGCTTTGAAGTTGCTTGATTAATATCTGCAAAATTACCTGTTAGATTATATTGCTGGAGAAGTGATGTCCCAGAGTCATAGAGAAAATGCATAAATTTTGCATCATCAACAGGCAACAACTGAGTGGCTAAGTCACAAGCCAGGATGCAGTTATCAATGTTGCCTCTGCTTTTTGTTCTGTGAAAGTGTGCCAGTAAAATGTGTTCAATCCCATTTAGAAGATGTGGTTTGCTTTGATCAATGTTCAGTGCCAATTCAGGGTCACTTCGAGCTAGAGCTTCAATTAAAGCTGCAGTCACAAATCAGCAAAATGTCTTGACTTTTGTATGTACTAGTTAATGCATACTCTCTTTTGATTTTGACAGGCATCCACCATCCTGTTGCACCATGTCCTTGTTTAGTGGAATGATATAGAGTTTGAATACCAATCTCAAAGTGAGGCCTTCTGCTTTAGTCACAAATTCTTGCTCCAATTCTGACAGTTCAAACATCAGTTACAATGCCATCTATCAGTACTAAGTCAACTTCCTTACGGTTGTGTAATCCCACATTTCCTTTCTGCATTTCCAGTTTGGTTTTCACCAGGTGGGCAAACCCAAACTTTTCCATCTTATCCCATCTAGCAATAAATGTGACTTCATTTATCCTGGTATGCATCAGATTCATTTAATAAATATGATATAATATGTAATGACAGCAACTTACAGCATAATAACAGCATTATGTTTCCACTCCTGTGAGGACACTTTCTCAAAATGCAAGATTTCTCCCTGTTTCTCCTCAGAGTTAATAAAGTTGACTTCCATCATAGTTGGGTTGAAGTGATCAGAATTGTCCGGAATGCATTCAATAGCAATATCTAATAACAGGTGAGAAGAAATAGCAAAAGGCTTTGTTATCGGCATCCTCACCTGTGATATACCACTTACTGTATGGCACGTTAGCACAGTGAAATAACATTTAAGTGGGACATAATGTACGCGTCTAGACTGATTGACAATTGGGTTTCTGACCCCTGCGCCTGTGGTAAGCTATAGGTGATAGTCAGAGCTCTCATCTTGACACGACAAAGAATGTAATATAAACCTTGATACATCCTCGTCCTCCCTCAAAGTATTATTGGATGCCATGTGTGTTGGGTTGGATTGCTCGCAAAACTCGAGTACTGTACTTTGAAAAGTTGGGAAGTTGTAGAGAAAGGACTGGCGAAATTGACGATGGACTTTCTTATAACGGATCTCAACCGCCCAGTGCATTACTATGGATGGACAGCCTTTCTGTGGCGCAGTATGCGGAAGCCTCATATCCGTCTATTCTGGCAACTGATTACTAATTACTAGTAACCATTGCATGCAGCATTTCTCCGATATCCTGCTCCGCCGCTGTGCTCAGGGAAGTTCCATGTATATCGCTTCCATCTAGGAAATCATGGTGTGAATGGAGCTGCGTCCATCTTACTAGTGTTGAGCGCTTAAATGTGTTGGAACGTGCCCAAGGTCCGGCGCGCTCAGGGTGCACGAAAAATGTGGGGTGTTTGAAAGTTGACGGGAACAAGAGTTCCATTTCATTTATAAACATTTTACTCTAGTTTATGTAGTAGTATTGCGTCCCTATAGTCGAGCACTCGGTGACTCGGATTTACTCTAATGTTAGCTTGACGTGGACCTTGTGGCCGACTCTGATTGATTCAGCACATCTATTAACAGAAACTACATACGGTGTGCATTCTTTTGAGGCAGGGAGCGGAGGCCCTTAGTTCCATGTCTGTCGAGTCCTTATATGTACTCGTCGCTGGCGATTGCCCGATCAAGTCATCAACAGCGCCCCATCGATCTAGATCTTCAACCACTGGCACTGTTCTCTTCCCCTCGCCCACGCCTCCTCCGCCTCCTAGAAACTTCAAGAAAAGGTCAGTGCTGTATTTATTGAATTCACATCTTTCATTCCGGGCCCATCTCACTTTTGGTAGGTACGGTATGGGCTCGAATGACACACTGCCACGTCGGTTGCCCTCTTTCGAGGGATGTGGGACCGATGTTTGAACAATTTGTGAGGATCCCACGGAGGTGTATGGACCCACTCGGTATGTCGGTGTTGTTTTCTTGTTTGCGAATTTCGTAACCACTACCCTTACAGGCCAGGCGAGGAGGCAAATAACCTCTCCTCGTATTCACCCTCTCCCAACGACCCAGACCACCATACGCCGCTCACCCGCTACGGCTCTCCTTCGTTCTGGAAGCATGTGTCCGCCTCCTCCCTCAACCTACGAATTTATTTTTTTCGGCTACCAACGATATGCAGCACCGCCCGCCGCTCAACTATTACCAGCAAAGACCTTCCTTGCTGCTGGCCTTAGCTGACCGAAGCCGTCCCACTGTCATTTCACTGTCTTCGCATGTCCCCGCTCCTCCATCACTTTCAGCGACCTCTCAATTGCCTTCCGAGGAGACCGACCATTCTTCTCCGGCACAAGTCATCTCCGCGGCCGCCCGAGGCTTCATCTTCGTCGTGGCGGGATGTTGGCTCATCGTCTGGGTCGGCGAGGGCGCCTGCGCACAATGTTGGTGCCACCACGTCATCTATTGCCTTTACTACCGACGTTTCAGATCAAAGAGTCGAACCAAGTTCCCAAATATGATGGAACTGACTGCAGGAGTTCGGGAGGAACTATAACGTTACGATTTACAAAATTCTTTGGAGGGTGACGAGACTATCGAGAGCGGTGTGTTGTCTTTTCTCACACTTCCTGTTGATTTGTTTCTCATCTCATAGGTTTCTAGGCTCTATGCCAATCGCTAAGCTAACGAAGATTGGATGTCCGAACCCTCCTGAAGCGCACGCCATCCTTGTCGCGACACGCTCGCAGGATTCTGTGGGGTTCTGTGGTCTCGACGCATTCGCTGGATAGGTTCAATTGGGATGACCATATCGTTACCCGAGGAACCAGCTCTACCTATCCTACCGTGTTGGTTGGATTGCCTATGGGAACTGGGGCGGAGGCATTTCTGCTATCGACTTGGGCGATATTGACAATGCGGCAATGGGAACAGCGAGCAGAAAGGTCCAAAGAGTTTATTGTCTGGCGCTGTATGGAATTCATTTGGGCGCGTTGAGGTATTTGAATTCGAGCACGATCCTCGACCTTGTGCCGGAGGCGGGTAATGTTGGAGTCATGGGAAGCATGCGCAAGTTGCAACGCACATGGGGGCGATCATTCAAGGGTCTTCTCTTCTTGTTGTTCAACATAACCGCTACCAACACGCACACGCCCACCGTTAAGATGCCACCGCGTGGACATGCTCAGAAGCGGGCGCACCACCACCACGAGCTCCCGCCGCTGTCGTATCCGTGTTTACCCCCTCTGTCTCCTTCGGCATCCCACTCTTCTTCCTACGCGCACACCTCGCAACCGTCGTATTACCACTCGTCGTCCTCATTGTAGTCTTCCTACTTTCACCAGAGTATTCATCACCTGGCCTCCAAGTCCAAATTCCACATCCTGCACCTCGCGCCTCCTCCGCCGGGTATCCAAACTACTCATTTCTTCAAATCTCCGCTGCATCACCCTAGGCCGCTGCCTACCACCCTCTACGCTCACGTTCGCCCTAGCATTCACCCTCCACCTTGCACTGACGCTGCACAACTAGGCCAGGCCGTGCTCGCTAGACTAACGGCGCACAGTAATTAAATAAGTCCAAGAATCCCAGCATTGCTTAATAGAAAAACTGGAATTCCTGTAAGACGCGGGGTTCAAGTCAAGCGTTGGGGAGAAGTTGTGACAGAAACGGAATTAAGATTAGGGCTATCCAAATTGCGATAGAGTTGTGTCGAATAAGAAAACTTTTGTGTTGATACAAGAAGAAATGGAAACGGGCAGCCATGTCGAGGTAATGGCGAGTGAATTAGGGCTGGGTTAGATTGCTCACCGTCGATGTTACTAACGTTAGATTGGTTCGGCCTCGAGTGTGACGTTAGATACTTGTGTTACTAACTGTGAGATTGGTCACGTGACCGCCCAAAATAATAATAAAATTCCGGATTCAAATTTGGTTAAAATCATCATTTTGAACTGTAAAATGTGCTTTCTAGCATGTTAGATTGATATTTAAAACCTTCATTGCACAGGTAAGGAGAGGAAAAGAGTAAACAAAGTAAGTTAAAGGTTAATTTGCAACGAAGCTTTATTCGGTATAAGTTAATTTAACTTTAGAATAAAGAATGTTTATCTACTTATTTATTTAAATTATTTTCAGGTAGTTTATTTATAGCTATTCTTACATTAATACCTTTTGCTATATTTTTAGAACCTATATAAGAATTAATAGTTAAAATACTTAGTAACATGGGTAAACTACCTGCTAAAGTATATAAAAAGAATAAAAACAACCTTCTGCATCTGTAAAACCAGACAACCAACTATCTGTTAAACTAGGTAATTTTTCATAGGAAATAATTTTTATTGAAAAGGAAAATAGAATAGCAAGCACTTAATAAAATACTTGTTGCAGCTAATGAAGCAATAATAGGATTTTGTTCAAAAATTCCAATTAAAGATAATTGTTCCCCTAAAAAATTTAAACTTAATGGT
>Ga0307517_10008584_pt1 | contig 14636 bp, 8 predicted proteins | sample 23_EM_MG_FD_194515 | JGI IMG/M metagenome (GOLD analysis project Ga0307517, IMG submission 194515) | Populus trichocarpa ectomycorrhiza microbial communities from riparian zone in the Pacific Northwest, United States - 23_EM | ecosystem: Host-associated > Plants > Roots > Unclassified | place... | reverse complement strand
AATAAACAAAAATGAAGATAACGGATTATCTTGACGAATAACACGGGTGATCTAGAACTCTTCGTGTAGGAGATCCATTAACAAGAATGGATAACTGAGTAGCAGAGATACATGCAAGGACGGAGCTAGTAATTTTTTCTGTTCTGGGCTATTAAATAAATGTATAAAGTTTTTTTTAAGATAAATTATTAATTTATGTATATGAATTTTTAAAGTTAACAGTAAAGTTTTAATTCAAATACACTACTCAAAATATTAAAAAATAAATTTGAAAGTACATAAAATTGAAGTGAAAGTAAAAATAAACTCACTATTGAAGTTACATCCTTCGATGTTTTGTGGAATATAATTCATCTATAATCGAATCTGAATCGATATTGTAACAACCCCTCAACCGGGATAAAATAACAATTTCATGTCAACTGAAAAACAAAGTAATTAATTTTTTTTCCCTCTCTCAATTCCTTCTTTCTTCACTTGATTCTTCCTTAAGTTAGTGTTTTATAAGTTGGACTTTGTAAGTTTATAAGGTTATTCTCTCACTTTTCTTATTTTTTTTCTTGGATTTTTTTTTTATGTTTTTCCCTTACTTTTCTCTCTCGCCTTTTTTTTTTCTTTTTTTTTCTATTCTGCTTCTGCCCAGTCAGCAACATATAAAATGAAGAAAAAATTGATTTGTTTTATTTTTTAATGGCAATAACCATTTTACCTTTAATGAGTCGTTTTACTTTTATTTGACAGTTCTTTTTTTTTTGTTAGCATTACCAAACTTTGTTCAACCTAAAATTTTAATCAGATTTTATTCAATATATTTTAAGATCCCTCGTAAAATTTCAGCTCAATCTGATGGTCGGATTAAAAATTACATCCAATAACGTAAAACTGGCCAAATTGTGATTTTTTATCAAATTTCTGAATTTCTTCAAAAATTATGAAATTTTAAATCAAGCTAAAACATCATATTAGAAAGATCCATGTAAATTTTCAAAACTTTTTAATAAATCAATTGAAAATTACGAATTTATTTTACATAAAACTAGTCAAAAAATCTTGATAAATTCTTGACCTGTGCTAGAGCCCACCCAAGCCTTTGCATTGCCTCCGCCCTTGGATACATGCATATATTATTCTTTTCCATTTAGGTCCTAACCTCGTATATCTCACCGTTTGGTTTTTTTTTAATTAGCGTGGATGTTCGGGTTAGCTTGTGTGTACATTGACTAATTTCACAGGCCCTGAAGTTAACAACTATGTAAGTCTTCAGTAGCCCTGAGAGGACTCGAACTCGTGACCATTAAAAAACAAATCCAAAGCCTGACTAGTTAATCAACCTCATGGATACCGTTGTTTGCTTCATATGGCAACCAGCAAAACTCTTGAACTTGGGTGCAAAGCCACTGCGATACTTCAGTACAGGTCTGCATTTCTCTTGAGGAACTATAGGAAATTATGATATGCCAGGGACTTGAATCTGTTTCCTCTTTTTCTCTGTAGTCGCAAGGAAAACAAAAGCATGAGAATAATATATATTGAGATCTTACAGTAAAAAAACAAGGCGCTTTAAGGAAAATTAAATACAGATGTGAGAAATTTAGAAGACACAAACCCTTCGCAATTTGCTCATATCTTTCAAGAAATTTCCTTTTTTCCAAATTAATCTTCTTCTCAAGGAAGACTCCATCAACTACAGCAGCTTTTTGTTAGTGTCTTGTTGGACTCGATTATTTTAGCCTTTGTTTCTGTCTTTGTATCTTTGGAAGCATTGTCCCTGTGCCTATACACCTCCTCTAAAACCTTCATGTCCTTGCCATTACCATGTCGTTTCTGCTTGATCTGTACTGCATTGAGGCTTCCTGAAGATCCTTCGACTGATCTTCTGAACCTGATTAAAACGAATCAAATCAAATTAGTTGAAACAAAAACCATTATCAAATATGATCAGATCAAGCAACCAGGTAGCTAGCTAGACAGGTACGACTTACTTTTATGATCATTGTCGATTCTACTGAAAAACACTTCTTCAGACAAGTCGGAATAGGAAGCTAGCCATGAAATCTTCTTCATCGAAAGGAGGGCAAGCAAGCCCCACGTCTTCTTCTTCTTCAACCAAGTCTTAAAAAAAATTTCTTTTCTCAGCCTCCATTGTAGACACCCTCAGTGAGTTCTTCATGTTTATACGTTATCCCAGTAATTACTGCAATGAAAAATTTAATCATGTCAAGTTCATGTATGAGATATATTTCCAAATGCCTAGAACGAGAAGTACCAATGGAAGAAGTAAGAGAAGCAGTATGGGACCGTGATGTTACAAAATCTCCAGGACGTTTCAATTTCAAATTCTACAAGAAGGTTTGGAGCTTGATCTGTCATGATGTGATGGATTTAGTGGCTCAATTTCTCAGAACAGACAGGCTTCCAAAGGGTGTAAACCTTGCCTATGTAACCTTGATTCCAAGGACTGTATAAGGTATATAGTCGGGCTTCCAAAGGGTGTAAACCTTGCCTATGTAACCTTGATTCCAAGGACTGTATAAGGTATCTAAAGGACTCTCCGACTATATATAGACCGATTAGCATGGTTCATGGGATATACAAAATAGTGTCAAAGGTACTCTCCAATAGGATGAAGCATGTCATCCGATACCTTATTAGTGATAGTCAAACGGCATTCATAGCAGGTAGACAGATTATTAATGGGTTTATGATAGCTAATGAAGTTGTTTATGACCTAGAGAGGAGTGGGGAAACGGGTATGATGTTCAAAGTAGATTTTCACAGAGCTTTTGATACAGTCTTGTAGGAGTACCTTCATGAAGTGATGGGATATATGGGATTTGGTAATAAATGGAGAAGACTTATTTATGAGTGTCTTTCTAGTTCACAGCTTCAGTTCTTGTCGATGGTTCTCCAACTGGAGAGTTCTGTGGCGGTCATGGTATTTGTCAGGGCGACCCATTGTCTCCATTCTTATTCAACATAGCAGTGAAGGGTCTATCAGTGTTGTTTCAGTAAGTATCAATCAACTAGTGGTATGTTTAGAGGCATCCAATTGAGGAATTAATGGAGATTTTATCACCACTTGCAATATGCTGATGATACTCTAGTAGCAAGGCCATTTTAAGTTATCTACTAAACCGTCTGCAAATATTTCTGATATGGAAGAATAATTGACACATGGTGCCTAGACTTGGAACTTAATTTGACGAAGGAATGTGAGGGCTTCAGAGTGGGAGCAGATTAATTCTCTACAACGACAGTTGAATGGTGTTCAACTTGCACAGGGGAAAGAAGATGTTAAAATCTGGAATATTGATAGGAATGGAAAATTTACAGTAAAGCCTTATAGTTCTCTGATTAACAAGTTGATTTTTCAAGGAGCTCGCTCATCTACTTAAAACATTTGGAATGGAGTAGCACTGTCAAAAAAACAAGTTTTTCCATGGTTAGTTGTACAAAATCATCCATGTACAAAAGACTTTATGCTCAACCGACACCCTCTTTCATTGGAGGAGCAAACATCATGACCGTCTTGTGCAGCTGACATAGAACCAACAGATCTTATTCAACTACTTTGCCTCGGAAACTATGGACTAAGTTTTTTTTTTTTATATGGTTAGGGAATCACCTCATTTTTAAGCAAATACAGCTGGATTGGAAATCAGCTGATTACGTAGGTAATGATTTGCGAAGAGATACAGAATAAATTCGCAAATGATCCGGCCATGCTCGTCATGATAGCTGATGTTCTTAGATAGATTGTTCGCTATTGTAAATTTCTTCTTTACCTTATCCTAAGCTACTGCTTTACTTGAACTCCCTTTGTTTTTCTTTCTTAGCCACCCTCTAAATGGCTAGCTTTCATGAATAATATTTCCCTATTACCATTAAAAAAAATGAAATAAAACAAGAGTAAACCGTTGAAGGAAGTCAGTGTTTACAGTAACTGCACAGTTCAGAAATGCTACATCCGGCAGAGAGAGATCTTTCTATCTGAACATTACGAAATCAACCTGAGGTTATACAAGCAGCAGCAAAAATAGTAAATTTTATTAGATTAGTTGGAACCTATTCTATTCAATAACTGGGTGCGCTAACAAACATACAAAAGACATGGGGGTGATGGCATGCATTATACAACTCGCTGCTCGTACATTGCCCCGAGTCACAAACTTCTAAGTATAAATAAGCATACGAAGAAATGGATGGAGAACTAGGATGTACAAAGTATGCCACGGTTTGAATTAGGAGTCAGACTGCTCAGATTTCAAAGCTGCACCCGATGTAGATGCACAATTCCCATTTTGAAGGCCGAGGCTGTTGGCCACCATAGAATCACTAACCAACCCAACATCATTATCCAAGTTGAGGGTTCCTCTGGCCTTCCGGTTACTGATGAGGATGATATAAAAGCATCGGTTAAATAGAACAAAGAAGAAATAATCTCGTATTGTAAACGTTGTTGCAATAAGGAAAGCATACCCGTTCAGGCGGTTATTGATAGCATTTAGGTCTTTTGAAGGGCTCTGGTAAGCATGGGTGCTCTCTCCAACACAAGCATAATAGCTTTTTGAGCTATTTGAGATTAAAGCATCCATCTAGAGTCGGTGGAAAAAAAAATACAGATTACACGGATGCAAAGGGAACAGGGAATTATCAAAGTTCAATATTAGTCTGTCTTGACATTCAAGAAAGCAAGCTTCACATGGGCCATATAACTTCCAAGTCGGTGGAAAAATTAATAGGGAGTCATCAAACTTTCCCCACGTGCTTGCTTCATTTGTACTGACAGGCTGGTCTCATATGCAATGTTGGGTAATCCTTTAGCAAGGAGATAGAGACAAAAGTAGAATTGAAATGGTTGGAAAATTGAGAAGTACCTTGGATGACCGCAATGGAGAGACATACACATTATGCGCTGACGATACTTTCTTAGGAGACATATCAGGGAGACTTGGAAAAGGTGATACTTTAGGTGATGCAGGACATTGACCTTGTTGGGCAGGAGAGAAAAGAGAGGCATGTTAAGCAATGGCTTAACTGCAAATGCAAAGAACTGCAACTATAGATACAGAAAAGTTCTTAAAAAAAAAAAACTATACCATCTTTATTATTACCAACTTCAGGAACATTACTGGCTTTCACAGTTGTTCCAGCAGAACCAACATCCACCAGCAAAGGCTTTGCAGCCGGGATAAAAATTTCATTGTAAAACGTAATAATATCCACATGATCCTGCCCCGTTCTCTGTTTTCAGACAATTCAAAAGATTAAACATCCCCACAATACATTACTACAACAAGAGTGGAGAAAAGTCAACATACCCCATTATGGCGTGCAGATGACCAATCCACAAACACACTGCGGAAAACTAGTGTTTTACAATGTGGCTGCCTCCTATAATTGTATATAATTTCCCTGAAGGTCAGATTCAATTTAGAAATCTGCAGGCAAAAACATGATGGGGTAAGAGAAGTAGAAATAAATGGACAATTACATGGCAGGTAACAAACTCTCATGAGTTACTAGCAGCAAACCTTTGCAACTCCATAGAAACAGCAAAGAATGATCTGGTCAATATGACGGTTGAAGAAGAGAGATGTCTGGTGGCTTAGTATAAGTTGAAAAAGACGATAGACATTTTCTCTAATATGCTGCTGAGACGGTTGTAGCTTTTCAATCATACCATTAATTCTGACAGCAGCCAACTTATTAATCTAGGAAGGACAACAAATATGCAACATGTAAGAGTGACAACCTAGAGAGATAATAAAGCAACAGAATTATTGTAATCAAATTCCAAAGTGATGCCAAGTGGCAAAATGGCCATCAAGAAGAACTACTTCAGAGCAATATATTAGTAATTTACACCTTGAAGGCACTAGAGTGGAACTTAACAATCCTAACATAGGGGCAATAGTAACCACGACCTTAATATCCAACAAATGTCATCAATACCCTTAACAAAAGAGGTTAAGGTTGATGGCAATCATCACTTTGGCAAATCCATTAATTTAAACTTTATACTGGATATACATCAATCAAAAAATTGAAATATGTGAAAATGTCCCAAGGAAAAAAGTAAGTTGAACTACTCTAATTTGAGTTTGAAGCCATGAGATGCCTTCACAATCTATGAAATAGCCAATCCAGCTGAGTTCAAGGTTCCTAGATGCTGTTTTGAACCAAGTTTTCAGCTCTTGAAACATGGCTTGGCCATAAACAACAAGGAGATCAGCTAATCCCAGCTTTGTTATAAACCTTAAATTCATTGAATGTTGCAGGTAAAAGTCAAAATTGATCAAGATATGAATTCACATTAATCAGTAGTGACTACTGGAGGTAAATCTGATAGCCATGTAGAAGGAAGAGAAAGACAGTAAATTTGGAGTAGCATGTCCTATTTGTTAGCACATTTTTAGTGAACTAGCAACTTTTTTGACGGAGTTAATACCAATGTATTAGAGTACATGTTCTGGTACAGTTTGTTGAATTCATTGAAGTGAAATAATACAACTCCTTTCTTTCTCTCTCTCTCTATCTCTCTCTATTCCCTTCTTTTTATCATCAATCTTTCCCTAATTTCTTCTCTGCTGTGCCTGTACCCTATCAATCACACATTGGAAATTGCAAGTGTGACAGTTCTGAGGATAAAGACATGTTAAATAACTGACCGAGAATACTTCTTCACATGGCTTCCTAGAATAGTGGCTCTAAAGACACCTCCCTACACAGCTCTTCATAACAAATGAACAGAAAGAAGGGCCAGCAAATTCAAAATTATACACATTTGGAACCTAAAATGCCTTTCAAAATTACACACATTTGGAACCTAAAAACTATCTTATTTTTTCAAGCAGGTCAAACAATGAAAATTTCAAATTAAAACAGTGTCTACTACCTTCGTAAAAAATACATTGATCCCAGTTTCTGCACATGTTTCCCCTCCTCCTCCAGGGTTTGGACGTGTTGGACTGTAACAATTAGAAAGGCACAGAACTCAAAATTGGAAAATAGAAAACACAGATAGACTGCATATATACCACTTTGTATCCCCTAAAACTACCAAACCTTACCTGGCAAAGGCAGACTGCAAAGGAGGAGGTGGTAGCTTTGATTTAAGATTACCCAATAGGCGGTCTTTCACTGGTGATGTGAAGGAATTTCGCTCTACCAACACACTTCGGAAGTCTGTGCAAGGTCTCTTTGGAGACCTGAGATCTCCATTCTGACCTGAAAAATTGATACACGACCCATGTATAAGTGATATTTCTAAAACTCTCCCGATAAAAGAAAAAAGATGAGAAGACTTCACCTGATCCTGGAGAAGTCTCATGCTTTTGCAAAGAAGGCACAGGAGGCAAGCATCCAGATGAAAAATTAATATGCATGGCAATTGCATCCAATGATGGCATTGGTTCTGCTAATAATCCAAGTCGATTTATCTCTGCAGAAAGAGCCGGTCTTGCAACTGTCAAAGAATTGTAGAGTGAGGATCCTTTTTCCCACACCATGCTATCCAAAAGTCGCTCTTCCAAGGAATTCAAATGCCGTCTCAACTCCCGTGGGAGGGACTCCTCATGCCTAATGAAACTCTCTATAACCTTGCTAAGATCAAAAGCTGTAATGCCTGTTCTCTCCAAAACTGCAGGAAACAACATTGTCACTGTCTTATAAGTTGCCACAACTAGCTCAGCAGAACACGCTAGCATGCATCTATGGAACCTCTCATTAGTTAATAAAGAGGTCAAGTTAGTTGCATGCAGTATTTGGGCCTCTGCTGTGCACATTGATTCCAAAACCCTGTAATATAACTTGAGTGCCTCCAATCTTCTTTGTTCTGCCCATATGTTGTCCATTAGGTTTGTACTTTGCAGACTTCCATTCACACAGCGTTCTCCAAGAGAACTACTTGGAAATATAGCCTCCAATATTATCTGTGCTCTACGAATGACATCATTAGTTACATCCTTATCACATGACACCAGGAAGCGCTCCAACTGTGCTGAGGGTTTTGATGGAAGTGGGGAAATGATGGTCCGAAGCCACTTTGCAGTTGTCATTGCAGTGCTTACAGGTGTGGCTGCCATCTTCGAGTTTGCACTACCAGGAATTCCATTTGCATGAGATGCAGGAGAACGATGAGGAGATAGTGGACTTGTGATTGTCTTTGTTGGTGAGGATATTAAATCAAATTTTCTCTACACAAACAAATAGATGATCCTATGAGATCAAATTTTGACAGAACAGGGGAATATCATAAATTATTTTAACAATATGTGTTTATATATGCATTCTGCATCAAAATTCACCTTGGCACCAGTTATATTCAAGGAACCTGCAGATACGCTCCCTGAACCAAGTAAGCTGTCCTCCTCGTTAATAAACACCCTCTCGTCCAGTTCAGCCTTGTTACGAATTGCATCATCATAATCCTTCTCTAGAATATTCAAACTGGATTGCAGGGATGATTCCTCCATCAAATCTTCATAATAGATCAAACCATCTGCATCCAAGAGAACTTGAATCTCAGAGGAGAGAGAGAGAGAGAGAGAGAGAGAGAGAGAGTTGTGATGATATAGATCTGTATCCAAGAAAACAAGATTTTCAGGGGAGAGGGGGAGAGGGGGAGTTGTCACAATCTAGATGGAAACATTTCAAACACACCTGGGTTGATATTCACTAGGTTTTCATTTTTATACTCAGAGGCCGAATGGGGCTTCTTCTTCAAGATATTGGCTATTAAATTATTGGTAGTTTCCATCGATTTCCTCAACACTTCTTCTGAGGTGTCATATTTATTGCAGAGTGAAGCGAGCAAATCGACACCTTTGTCTCCTTTCCTAACTGAAAAACACATAAAAAGAACAGGACTCCAATCAACAAGTTTCAAATATAGTTTCTCCCAGAAATTGAGGAGAAGATCTACCAAAACTGTCAGAAGAGCCAGATCATTACCAAACCATTGAGAGTCATTGAAACTAAAATTTCTGAAGCGAACTGGAACATGTATAATCAGAACAGCCTGATGAATATTTGTGAAATTGAAGGAAAATGTTAATTGATATGAAATACTTCATGATCTTATAAAAGAAGACAAAAAAATGTGCAAGTCTTAAAAGTTACTACTGGAACAGATCCGTGTAATGAAGCACTAAATACAAGACATGACTAACAAAACCAGAAACATTTTGTATGTATTATTTCATTTGCAGTGTTTCTTTCCATTATTCCTTTTAACAGACAAAAGAAAAAAGGATTATTATTCCCAACATTTCTAACAATTCTTCTCTTGTATTGTATTAACTATAAAGGAGCAACACAATTTTTTTTTCTCAAAAAAAAAAGTAATGCTTGTGCCTCTTGTTTTTATCAAGCTAGCAATCTAGTATTTGTTGATGAAGTATAGTAAACTCACCAGTACAGAAACCAGACCATTTGTGCAAGTGACCAGATCTTTAAAACGGCTGAATGCATGCACCCGGAGAGCCAGAAACAGCAACCACCCAAAACGGTGGTGGTCTGATACATGTGTTGCTTCATTGGATATTGCTGGCTGTTTATCAGAACTTGCATCACTTGTCAAGAAAAGTTCCCTGCATGCACGCTTGTAGTGCCTTGTACCATGAAAAAAAAGATATAATGCTATTCAGATTCAATAGTGATATGAAGAAGCAAAATTGCAATCAGAAAAGCAGCTTCATGGAATGTTGGGGAGTGAGGTAGCGGTTGCTTTTCAAAGTGTTTTTCGCTCGAAATGATTATTTTTTATAAAATATTGTTTTTTTATTTTTTAAAAATTATTTTTGACATCAGCACATCAAAAGAATCTGAAAACACTAAAAAAATATTAATTTAAAGCAAAGAAAAAAAAAATCAATTTTTTTCAGAAGTGCTTTTGAAACGCAAAAACAAACAGGGCAAAAGGTACTATTATCCTAGAGATATCAGAAGGAAAGCAAAATAAACCAGCAAATACCGCAAGTTTCCTGTAAACATAGTTCCTGTACTATTTTTGTAACCAAATAGTTCCTGCACTACAGTCCACAAACAAGATAGATCTATAAACCAGCAAACACAGTAGCAAATGCAATTGGAACAACAGCCACCTGCTTAAAATGCTCAAGTGCACAAAATTGGCTTGCAGCTCCTTTGCCTGGTAGAAGAGAAACAAACAGAGAAACAAACATAAAACAATGAATTCTGTCTTAGACAAATACACAAGACAATACAAATAAAAGGGAATGTTAAATAAACCCTTCTTAATGATATGATAAAATCTCAACCATATCAATACCTCAAGTCTGTTCTCCCAGTCTGCACCATATATATTGCTTAAGATTGGACCAGCCTTGACAATAAAATGGGGTAGCTCTTTAAAGAAGTCCACGATGCTGCAAGATATTAATCAAGATGATTAAAATTAGAAAAATTCAGAATGAAAAGCTACTTAAATTCAGATGGATTAAAAAAGGAACGCACTTCAGCTTTGCTAATCTCAATATTTGGCATAAAGTAAGCCCAGGATCATCAGACTTCTGCTGTGCATCATCTCTATTCTTCTCGCTCAACCTCTTAACAGAGTACGAAACAAATGCAAACCAAAACCTCTCTGCTTCTTCCGACTAACACATCAAATTTGAAACCAATTAGATCTTCAGCCTTTTATCATGAAAAACAACAGCAAAAATACATAAATAATATAAATGAGAAGATAAAATATGTACCGTGCCATTCCCAATAGATGAAACATTTGTCATCAAAAGATGTTTCGTGTCTTTGAAAAGCTTAATAGCCTGTGTACAAGTGTTCTCATCCAATGCTAATCCACTCTGCCATCAGATCCCATTTTAAATTCCAAATCAACAAACTTAAGTGAATAAATAACTAAAAACAAACATGACACACTCGAAAAAAAAAGCATGCTAAGGATCTTATACCTTGCAAAAGTCAGAAAATCGAACTTCAACCGCATCACTATACCCTTTCACAGTTTCCCCTCCATCATTACTTGAATGACTGGTTGTCATAACTGTAGTTTTGTTTTCTTCCATATTCTTCAGAGCAGCTGGACTCATTCAAAACCCTAATTAACACAAACACTACACTTGATTATAAAAAATTTAGCTCCTTTTCCTTTCAATAAAAACTGAACTGAATAGATCCGATATTTAGCTAATTCCTTAGTCAACGCAACAAATCAACTAGAAATCTACCAAACCCAATAATTCAATTCCAAATGAGTTCCAACTTAAACCCCAAATTTCAAAAAAACAAAAATTAACTTCTAAAACATGATTAGTAGCATTTAGTAACTACTGATTAGTAGCATTTAGTAACTACTATTCCAGCTCCCTTTAACCCAAAAACAAATCAAGAAAATTTTTAAGAAAAAAAAACAACTTTTAAATAATGTCAAGAAAACCCAATTTAGATCAAATTCAATTTAACCAAACAATTAAGCACGCACAAAAAAACATATATTAACCCAAAAGAAAATCAAATTTAAACAAGATAAAAGAAAACTTACAATACTTATCTCCAGATCTTTCAAATCTCACTGATCTGCAGATCCAACAACAAAACCTTCTACCTTTCAATTCCACAAGGAAAAAAAGCCACCTTTTTTACCAGATCGAATTCAAAAAACCACAAGACTTTGTTTAGCTCGTGAAACCCTAAAAATTAAAAATTAAAAATTTCCCTCCTTCTTTCTCTCTCTATATCTCTCTATCTCTCTCTCTCTCTCTCTGAGAGACCTCTTCTTGGGGAAACCCTTATCAGTCAGGCTCTCTCTCTATCTCCCTTTCTCTTTCTATCACTAGCGCGGGAAAATCTAACAAGGCTTTTTAACATACATACATGACATGGTGATATACATACATGGAGAACCAATGGGGACTTGACACGTTATGATAGTTAGGTTGTTTTACCGCCAAAATTTTCCCACCGTTACGAGATTCGCTTCGAGGTGAAGATTCGCCGTTACGGTAGGGTAACGGAGTTAATGGAAGATAGAGTTGCCTGTTAGGGTTTTTTTTTATTTTTGGGGAATTGTGAACGGCCCACCCGTGTGGCTTGTTGTTGGTGGGGCCATTTTAAGGCTTTTGTTTTTGTTATGCTTGTCGTTTTGTGCCAGTAGGTTAGTGAGATGGCACTGTGATCTCTCCTTCTGTTTTTTTTTTTTAATTGTTATTAACTGTTATTTTAAATATTAAAGCCTTTGTGGTTTTGTTTTTTTTTGGTAAAACCACCGAGGTTAAAATTGATATCAATGTATTTATTTATTTATGGAGATAGAAATAAAAACCGAAATTGAATGGTTAAACATATAAAGATCATTAACATTAACATTAACGATTAACTATTCAAATTAACAATTAACATTAACAATTGAAAAAAAAGACTACCAAATGAGAGGTTTTGACTTTTGACTATCCCTCCTCGAAGAACATTAACGATATTTTACAAGACATGGGGAAAATATTATAGATTTTTCCATACTACATGTTTTTTTTTTTTGTATGTCTTTTTTTTTCTTTTTTTTTACCACATTTTTTTTGTTTTTTCGCCTTTGGGCTTTACATGTTTTTTTTTCCAAGATTGTCTTCTTTTTTTCTTTTTTTTTTGTATTTTTTTTAAAATTATCTTTGTCAATTTTTTTTTAATATAAAACTGGTTGAAAATTTAGTTTTGTAGTTATTTTCTTTAAAACATTATGAATTACTATAATATTTTCCTACAAGGCTTTTTTTATGAATTTTTTTATGAATTTTTTTCTTTTAAAAAAAAAAAATAGTCTCTGTCGATTTTGCTTCATAGTTTTTTTTTTAAAACACTGTGAATTGTTACAATGTTTCCTCACATAGTTTTTGTTTTGCTACAGTGTTTCCCCACATGTTTTTTTTCAAAATTACCTTTGTCGAATTTTTTTTTAATATTGAGTTGGTTGAGAATTCAGATTTCCCCACTCTCAAATGCATTGTGGATTACAACAGTAATCAACAATGCATTTCTCTTTTTTTTCACTCTTTTTTTCGTTTTTTTTTCCAAAATTATTTTTTTATTTTACTTTTTAAATATTTAGCTTGTTAAAAATTTTGCTTTGTAATTTTTTTCCTTTAAAATACTACGATTTTCTTCAAAATTATCTTATTTTATTTTATTTTTTAATATTGAGATGGTTAAAAATTACAGTTACAATATGTGAGGAAAGCACTGTAACTTTCCTTGCAAATTACTGTGGATTGCTACGGTGTTTTTTCCCACATGGTTTTTTTTCTATTTTGTTATGTTTTTCCCTAAAATTGTCTTTGTCAATTTTATTTTTTAAATATTAAGCTGGTTAAGAATTGAAATTACAAGCAAATACAAGTTTTTCCTCACAAAACACTATGGATTGATACAGTTTTTCCTCACATGGTTTTTTTTCAATTTCTTTTGTGTTTTTTTTTGTAATATTTTTTTCCAAAATTATCTTCGTCGATTTTATATTTTTTAATATTGAGTTGGTTAGAATTTAACTTTGTAATAAAGCTTAATCATGTGGGGAAAGCACTGTAGCTTTCCTCACAAAACATTGTGGATTGCTACAGTAATTCCCCACATGGTTTTTTTTTCTTACAATTTTTTTCAAATTATCTTTGTCAATTTTATTTTTTTAATATTGAGTTGTTTGAGAATTACAATTACAAGTCCTTATAAATAAGGTTAAATCATGTGGGAAAGCACTATAACAATCCACAACTTCGTAGTTTTTTTCTTTAAAACACCGTGAATTGTTACACTGTTTCCTCACATGGTTTTTGTTTTGCTACAGTGTTTCCCCACATGTTTTTTCCAAAATTATCTTTGTCCAATTTTTTTTTAATAATGAGCTGGTTGAGAATTCAACTTTAACTTTCCCCGTATGTTTTTTTTTTTTCATTTTTTTTTTGCTTTTTTTTTCCAAAATTGTCTTCTTCTTCTTTTTTTCAATTTTTTGTGCTTTTTTTACAGAATTGTTTTTGGTGATTTTTTTTTTTTAATATGGAGCTGGTTGAAAATTTAGTTTTGTAGTTTTTTTTCTTTAAAATACTATGGATTGTTACGGTGTTTCCCCACATGGTTTTTTTTTCATTTTTTCTTGATTTTTTTTGTTTTTTTTTCCAGAATTGTCTTTGTCGATTTTATTTTTTTCATATTGAGCTGGTTGAGAATTTAGCTTCGTAGTTTTTTCCCTTAAAACACTGTGGATTGCTATAGTGTTCCCCCACATGATTTTTTTTGTTATGATTTTTTTCAAAATTGTCTTTATCGATTTTATTATTTTTAATATTGAGCTGGTTGAGAATTACAACTGTAGATTCCTCATGAAACACTATAGATTGCTACAATGTTTCCCTGTATGGTTTTTTTTTCCTTTCGTTTTTTTTGTTATGATTTTTTTCAAAATTTTCTTTGTTCATTTTATTTTTTAAATATTAATCTGGTTAAGAATTTAGCTTTGTAGTTTTTTCATTTAAAACATTGTGGATTGCAATAATTTTTCTCTATATAAATTTTTTTTTATTTTTTTCATAAATCCATGACAACGCACAAATATGCCCCAATTTTTCCATTTTTTTTTGCTTTTTTTCCCAAAATTGTCTTCTTCTTTT
>Ga0307517_10008583_pt1 | contig 14637 bp, 16 predicted proteins | sample 23_EM_MG_FD_194515 | JGI IMG/M metagenome (GOLD analysis project Ga0307517, IMG submission 194515) | Populus trichocarpa ectomycorrhiza microbial communities from riparian zone in the Pacific Northwest, United States - 23_EM | ecosystem: Host-associated > Plants > Roots > Unclassified | place... | reverse complement strand
TATACAGGTAAACCAAAAGAAGCACCTAAAATCAAACACATCACACCAAACAGAAAATGGCACAGAGGAGCAAGTTAAAGAGCCAACCTCCCAAATCACAAACCAAGGCACTAACCAATAGCAACACCGTGGAAAGCCAACACAAAACCAAAAACATAGAAGCAGTGCATGGGAAAAAAGAAAGAGAACCTTCTCTCAGGCCTTTTGACAAACACCTAAGGTGCAAGCATGAAACAACACAATGCTCAAGAAACCTTGGATGTACAACAAAACAAAGAACCATCTTCGGACGTAAAAAGCAAAAAAGAAGAAGCAATAACAGAAAGAAAATCAGCAGAGGGCAACCAGACACAGGAGAACCACACAAAGCACCTAAAAGAAAGAGAACCTGTAAGAAAAACTACACCAGCTAGAAGCAGCAGAGGCAAAAAAACAGGTTCAAGCAGAATAACCATAGCAAATGAGAGAACCAGGGAAAAAAAGCAATCATAACAGAAGAGAGATGATGCAATGCAAAATATGGGAGATAATCCAAAAAAAAAAAAATCTTTTATACCCCTAACTCTCTCGGCACTCAGATACACCTCTGACAATAAAAAAAAATAAGGAAAAAAAAGCCACCCACACAAAACCCATAGAAGTGAAAGTTCCAAAGCCCCACAAAATAGAAAACCAACCAGAAGGGTTCTAGTTACTTATCTAGCTCCATCCAGACGAAATCGCAACAGCACCCAAGGCCAAAGAAGCAACAACAACCGGAGAGACCTGCAAGAGCAACAAACAATGTCAGAATCCACTAACCCAACCACAACTCCCAAATGCACAAGAGATAACAACTAAAAAAAGGATAAAAAAAATAGAATCAAACTGACAACGCAGGAGACCCATAAAGTACCAGAAACATGAGAAGAAATAGAATCAAACCTCTCACGAGATCAAGGGAAATTTTGCGCGAGAAACACTGCTTGAGTCCAGTAAAATCACTCACAGTGCACGGTGAATCTTTCATTTTAAAAAAAAAAATTTAACTTAATATGTTTAGGTGTTATTAATATATTTTTAGTAGAAAAAAAAATTAAAGATGTAATGTTTAATATAAAAACATTTTAGTTATCAAATAAGAAGTAATAGTAAGATTATAAATAATTAAATAATTTTTATTGATTTTTTATATATAATACTAAATATTAGTGTGTATATAAAATTTATAATATAAAATATAATTTTTTAAAGCATGATAGACAAGTGTAATTTTGATTTAAGGTAATTTTCCCAAATATTTTATAGTTTAAGTATTTGTTTTTTATACGAATAAAAACGGAGAGGTAAACTGTGAACCCTGCTTGGAGTCTTTCACTTCTCCGTTCTTTTCCCTCTGCAAGCAAAGCATAAACTCCAGAATCATCTGCTTGTTGTCCTTGCGGTGCACAACAGTACACTTTTAAGGTTATTAAAACAAGTTATCTGAGAAATTTACTATGGCTTCTGATGCTTCTGATGCACTTGCAGGTCACGTATCCCTCCCCCCTACTCTTTTATTTTATTTTTTATTTTTTTTGTAGTGTAGACACAAGTTGCTATAGAGACGCAAACTTTTATGCAAAGTTGTTTGATTTCGGAGAGTTTAGCGATATCTTTTATAAGGGTTCTCTTTTTGTCTCGATGCAAGTTCGTGAATTTGTTTATCTTCGATTGTGAGTGACTGCAGTGAGGCAGAAAGTTCAGCAATTTCTTACTGCTGCTTGTATTGGAAATCTTGATCTTCTTAAGAGTAAGTTCTTTTCTTTTCTTTCCATTCTTTGGGCTTAAATTGACTTTTGGTGGAGAAGGTTCCTATGCATTTGTATTTTTGTTATTTGGGATCTTTTTTGTGTGTAAATGTTTAATTTTGATGGCTGGTGTTTGGTTAAACAGATATAGCAGCTCAGCTTGATGAAGGGAAGGGAATGTCAAAAACTGTGGCAGAAATCAAGGATGCTAATAAACGAGGGGCACTTCATTTTGCGGCAAGAGAAGCACAGACTGAGGTTTGCAAGTATTTGATTGAGGAATTGAAGCTTGATGTTGATACCAAAGATGAAGATGGTATATATTTTTTTTTATCCAAATTGTTTCTCCTCACGGTGTTGAGAATACTCCTTCCTTATTGTTCGTGAGAATCCCTTAATCTTATTTAATTGAGCAACCAGGGCACTGTTTTGCTTGAGATAAATGAAGCTGGACTGGTAGGCATTAGGGAGACCAGCTTTTGATTTGACTGGCCATGTAATTGAGTAATATGAGGATTCATATGTTTTTTTTTAGATATCAACTTTGCAGGGACAAGTTTTTGAATATCCTGTTGCTAGGAGAAAATTTATAAAAATTCTTACCAATCCTGATCCTAGTCTATTAGTTTCGTATGGGTATCACTGTTGGTGGATGTTCGTTTAGATAGTGGAACATAGTGAGCTGGCAGCTTGGCTGTTTGACTGGGTGCTTAGTGAATTTAATTCTCTTGGTTGTATTGTTTATTGTTTATGTATATTCAGAAGTATTACATGAACTCATTTTCAAAGCTCTACAAGTTTTACCATTTTCATCATTGGACACAGTAAAGCTATGAAAGGAATTAGGTCTTGAAAAGTGCTGTTAGATTAACTTCTCTGTGATTGGACACCTAAAAGAAACTGAAGAGAAGAAGAGCACCATATGTATCAGGGACACTGAAAAAATGTATGACAATAAATTGGGGCATGGACAAAAAGTTGAAATCTTTCTCCTTTCATCTGCTCATTTGAAAACTAAAGTGAAACCATGTTCCTATGATTTACATTTATGCTTGCATCTCTTTACAGGTTTTTTTTTCAAAAATTTAGATGGCATGCATTTGTCAGTTGCAGTTACCAGTATCTTGCTGTTATAGATCATCTCAAGGAACTTGTTACCATATGCAGGTGAGACTCCTCTTGTTCATGCTGCCCGGCAAGGACATACTGCCACTGCTAAATACCTTCTCGACCAGGGTGCCAATCCTGCAATACCAAGTGATTTAGGGGCCACAGCATTGCACCATTCTGCAGGAATAGGTATGTTTGGGGTTTAATGGGGCAAGTCTTCTGCTTTTGCGTGGTTATGTTGCCTGCATGATCTTTCTAATGATATGCACTTTCATGCTTAATGCAGAAATATCAATTTTATTCCTATATACATTCCATCTGCCGCTTCTATTGAGATTTTTGCTTCAGTGTTTTGCATGCTTGTTTGCAGGAAATACTGAGTTGATGGAGTATTTGCTTTCTAAGGGTGCTGAGGTTGAATCACAAAGTGATGCTGGCACTCCTTTACTCTGGGCTGCTGGGCATGGTCAGCTGGATGCTTTGAAAGTGTTGCTGGAGCACCATGCAAATGTAAACCCTCCCCTCCCTCCCTTTTAATTTTATTTACTATCATATTAATGAATGACAAATTTTAAGAGCAAATCAGAGAGAGCGAGTTACAGCCATGAATTTTGTGTAGTGAATGAAGCCATTTGAAATTTGGCAGATGTGACAATCCAAATTGAACATGCATAATCATGTCTGCCTAAATTGACACTAGACAATCTATATTGAACATGTATAATTGTGTCAAAAAGTGAGCCCACTACTAGTATCGAAGTTTTTGGGTAACAATTATCACATCCTTTTTCTTTGGGTAGTTATTCATGTAAAGATTATTCCAACAGGTTATTTGCTATGTTCCAGCACTTCTACAAATTTATTTGAATATTTTTTTTATTCAGGACAAGCTTTTATGTTTCTCTTGATTGTTTTTCTATGGTGTTATTTATATTTTTTGACATTCTTTTGCAGCCTAATGCTGCAACTGAAGATGATGTAACTCCACTGCTATCAGCTGTAGCAGCTGGTTCATTAGCATGCCTAGAGTTGTTGGTTCAGGTATCTCCGTCCTCTAATTATGTTTTGTAAATTTTTCATCTTCTCTGGGGTGCCTTTATATGCAACATATTAGACCACTTGTTTTCCCCAGCATTTGAAAAAACCTAACCTCAAAAAAAAAAAAAAAAAAAAAAAAAAAAAAAAAAAAAAAAAAAAAAAAAAAAAAAAAACACTAGTTTTTTCTTAACTAAACAATTTTGCACGTTAACAGCAAAGATTTTTAAAATGAGTTAATTTCATATGTAGACATCTTTAATACCTTTCGATGGTGGTGATTATTTTTCCTTCATGAGTGAGATCATGAAAAAAAAAATTGTACGTTGAAAATCCATATTTTTTTTTAACTATAATGGAAAACAACAGTGGTGCAAACAACAACAAGTGGTGTGGCTTGCAGAGGTGTTTCATTCAAATGAATCATAATTACAGGGGGCAAAGTGAATATGGCTCCAGCCAAGTAGTGTTTCTATTTCCGTTAAATCACTTACTACTTTGCATATGGTTGTTAAATTTCTTGAATTTAGTGACTGTGTCACTGGTTTTACTAGCAATTTACACAGTGAACCGGATATTTCCATAAACCAAAGCTTGGGAATTTCGTTCTGGAGATCATGTCTTTTGGTGCTGAAGCATCTTTAATCTTATTTTTTATGCTTGTGCATATCACTTTGTGCCATTTTATAGCTCCGACTTCTGTGTTATCTTGTGTGCAGGCTGGTGCTGATGTGAATGTTACTGCTGGTGGAGCAACACCACTGCACATTGCTGCTGATTTAGGAAGCCCAGAAATTTTGAACCGTTTATTAGAAGCTGGAGCTGATTCTAATGTCACTGATGAGGTGAGGCTGTTACTGCATTCAGTTATTTGAGGGAGTACTGCTTTCTTTACAGTGTTATCTCTAGTTTGTCTCTATGATTTTACAAGTTGGGGTTCTCTCTTTGATGTATATTATTATTTATTTTGATTTTCAATACTTTCTTATGGTTGAGTTTGGGGCAGAAATGGAGCAGTGCCAGATTGCCTCCATAAATTCAGCGTTTCTCCTATTCCCTTGGATTTCTATCATATCAATCAATGACTAATTTTTTTTTTCCATAGAAATTTCCTAAGATCTTAATGTTGCTATTTCATGGTAAATGTTATTCATGTGAAAAAAAAAATGTATATGGTGGTCACTTTCATGTAATTATTGTTCACCTTTATTTTTACTGTGAATGGTCATGAATTTTCTTTGCTTCCCAGGATGGTCAGAAACCAATACAGGTTGCTGCTGCAAGAGGCAACCGTGAAGCTGTTGAGATCCTCTTCCCCTTAACAACAAAAGTTCAGAGCGTTCGTGAGTGGACTGTTGATGGAATTCTTGTACACATGCTGTCTGAAGCTAATAAAGAGGTATTAAGATCCTTAAAGATTTGTTATGAACTTTATGAGACTTAAGGTCTCCGACTTTTGCTAAACCACAAATACATGTGCTCCATCTGCTGTCACTATCTAACAACTACTAATTTACATTTTTCTGTGTCACAATGAGGGGGTCAAAGTTTTTGAGTACATCCATACTCACATGAGGATTCGTGGTACTATTTATGAATGAACTCTTGATCTGTTGTACATCCGTACACATTTTCTATTGCCAGCAAAACGAGATTATAAAAGGGAGATTTTTTGCTAAAAAGGGAGAAATAACAAGTGGATAACAGGCTAACTTGACCGGATATTGTTATTCTACTCGCAGCTAATTTCATTTTACCCTTGGTAGTTTCTGTTATTAATTCCCTTTTTTGGATTGGAAATTCTTCGCAGGAAGAAACTAGGATAGTGAAGGAAATTGATGCTTCTGAGAACATGGATATGCCTAAAAGAGATCTCCCTGAGGTACTACTTATGCTATAATTTAATTTTCTTGCCGGTTATGTGCTGCTTTTGTTCTGATTTTCATGTCAGGATGCTTTATTGAGTTAATCCTTGACAATGGATCTTTTTTCCTTGCTCTAGTACCACTGACAAGCTTACAATTACCAGTTACATGTAACTCCCTCTCATTTGGTCCAATCATGTTAGAATTCAGTGTTGTTTCACCTGTATAATTTGCAGTCATCCATAAAAGATATTTCTAATGATGAACAGTCGGTTAATTTGTGTGAAATTGTTTTTATTTTTTGCTCGCTGGTTGAAACACTTCAGTTGTGCTCATGGCTTTGACTGTTCTACTGTAATGAGAGTTCTTCTCATTCCAATCAAGAAATCATGCTAATTGCAAATCTTTTTGCAGCTTGCTTGCAGTGCTATTTAAGATTTATGTACTTGTTATGTATGGGTCTAAAACCAAGTGAGTTGGATCAGAACTGAGTTGACCTTATTAACTCCAAAGGTCCAACCCAATATTGACCCTGAATTTCAGATTGATTTGGCTCTCTGTTCTCCTTATTCTCTAATATTTAGCATTTTCATAAACCATCTGCGCAAAGGGATTTATATCTTGCAACCTCCCAGTCTGTTCATTGCATTTATGCTGCATCAATTAGCAAAGGGAGAATACATTCAAATTATAGATACATATAATTTGTATACGTCAAATTCCAACCTGATCATTTCACTGAGCCTGTCAATAAGTTATAGGGTTGGGTTTGCCAGGCAACTTGAAGCCTTATCCCAAGAACCAAACTCAACTAAAATCAAATTCAGAATCATACTGGTATAACATGAATCAGTTCAATCTATCCCAAAGTTGGTTGGTTTCCTTACCTGAATTGAACAGCTTTATGCTAGCATTAATGATGTTTTTTAGGGGCTTATTGCAGTTCACTTGGACATTTACCTTGCTGCATGGCTTGTCTTTTGTGTCAGGTCAAAGTAATTCCACAAGTCAAGCAATTTGGCTGAAAATACGTTTCAGTATATTTTTCACAATAATAAATGTTCCAACTTGTTCAGGTTTCACCTGAAGCAAAGGAGAGAGCTACTGAAGCAAAATTAAGAGGAGATGATGCTTTCAGAAGAAAGGAATATCTTACTGCAGTGAATGATTATACACAAGTATGCCTTTGAGATTTAGAGTTTTTATTTTGTCACTTTTCTTGTTCTCTTACTAGAACATTTGGTCCTTATGCGTGATTTGCCTTTTCAAGTAACATGTAGCATTTGAAAACTAGCTTTCTAATGACTTCTTTTCTGTCACTAGATATTTTGAATTTTTCCCAAAACTCATTTCATACAGTGGATCTTTTGACACCTTTACGAGTGTCTTAATTTGTATTCAATAGGTGTTAAAATCTTAATTTGCATTTCCCTGTAATATGGAAAGTAGTTACAATTGTTTGTAGGAATGAGATATGTGTGAAGATGGGAAGTTTAATGGAGCAAATTCATATTTGAAGGAGTTAAGCTTAGATTGAAGTGTTAGAAGATCCAGAAATACACAAGAACATGTTTCTTTCTAGGTGTTTGCTGTTACTTTTTGATACCTTATCCTTGAAATTGAAGAATTCCTAGGTGTTAACTAACCATCATTATTTGATAGCTTGCTGGATATTAATTGAATAAGAGGTTGATGTGCATTTGCAGGCAATTGATTTGGATCCCACTAATGCTACCGTGCTTTCGAATAGAAGCCTGAGCTGGATGCGCTTGGGGCAACCTGACCAAGCATTAGCTGATGCAAGGGCCTGTAAAGAGCTAAAACCGGATTGGTCAAAAGCTTGGTATCGGGAAGGCTCAGCTCTCCGCTTGTTGCAGGCATGCCTTCTTTTCCTTTTGTTCCATGGGTGTTACGGTGATTTACTTTGTCTAGCATTTCTTGATTGTCTTTTACTTGCAGAGGTTTGAAGAAGCCGCAAATTCCTTTTACGAGGGTGTGAGGCTTGACCCTGGAAATAAGGAGCTTGTGAAATCCTTTAGGTATGTGATAAAGAGCTTCATTACAAATCATTGCTTCTCTGACTCTTTAAACTTTGTATTCTTTCCATTCAAGTCAAGATATTAGTGTATCAACTTATGGAATCTGAATCCTTAACTGAGAAAATTAACTCGGGAACTTACAGAGATGCAAATTACTTGGCAAAAACTGCATTAGGACGGGAAAAAAACTGTTTGAAAACCAATTAAAATTTCAGCTCCTTCGTGTGATCAGTGAGGGATGGAGGGATGAATTTGTATGATGAACATAGAATACAAGCACTTCTGGTTGTGAATTAAATGGTGTCTCTACAGTATATTTTTTACTATTTGGGATTTGATAATTTTTTGTACTTGTCTGGTTAAATTTATTCGTAACCATGCAACTTGCCTCTTCATTCAGGGAAGCAGTTGATGCTGGGAGAAAGTTTCATGGTACAGACCAGGGAAAATCATAATGTGTGCCCATAGCAAATACATTAGTACTGTGAAGGACTGGAAAAGTAGTTGATGAAAGCTTTGCTGGAATTTCTCTTGCCTGAATATTCTGCAAGAAGCTGCAAAATCAAATTAGTTGTATTACTGTGGGGGAGGAAGCCAAACGAAAAGTAAAGAAAGAGTACAAATGGTATCCCCAGACAAACTGATACTTGGGGCATAAATTTCTTATGTTGAATTCTTTCCGGTTTTGTTATGAATCCATGCGATTTTGGTGGGGTTTTTCTTTGTAGTTGTACGAGTTTTTTCTAGCTGAAATTCAACACTATCAGAATTTCTTTTACCCTTTCTTTTGCAGACAATCTTCTTCTCCTTGATTTTTCTCCAGGAAAAAAAAATTCTCTTTCCCGATATTATGTAGCTGACGACAAAGAATAAAAAAGTGCCACCTTGATGCTTGGTTTTTTCCGGTGCTCCGGAGTAACTATTTTTTAAAGTGATTTCATGAGTCTTGGATTTGATTTTTTTTTTAAGTGAGTTTGGAGAGTAATTATTCATGTTTACTCAATTGAACTGTAGGTTTCCAAAACTTAAAGTACCAAACTGAAAACTAAGTAGTAAAAGAAGAAGCAACTTGTCAATTCCCACAAAATTTTGAGTCCATGCTCGATGGTGGATTAAGCTCAAATCCTGGACCTTCCGCGAAACTAATTATTGGGTCACACTGTAATTAAATAAAACCATCGTTTTGAACATGATATTCTTAATTTCTTTTTCCCTGTAAGAAAGGAAATTCATTTTCTCTCTCCACTTTCTCAATTGTCTTCCCAGAAATTTAGAATTCTACAGAGGCCCTAACCCTAAAAATATGCTGTTTTACCATAAAGTTGTCACCTTTGTATCTCTAAATTAAAACCCATCTTTAATTTCTCTCATAAAGTTTCAAACTTTCTTTCGGTCCTCAAGATCCAAACAAAAACCCTCCACCAAAATGTCACGAAAAGCACAAGCAGGTTATGGCACCATCCCCACCACCATCAGCGCAACCACAACCACCACCACAAAATCCCCACAATCACCAACCACCCTGACATTCATCTCACGCGTCAGCACTTCAACTCAAACCCTCATAGCCACGCGCCGTCCATGGCAAGAACTTATAAAGTTATCATCTTTCATTCGCCCTAACAATTATAATGACGCCATTTCACGCATCAAATTCAACGTCAATTACTTTCGTGTGAATTATGCAATGATATTTCTTGCAATCTTATTTTTAAGTCTTTTGTGGCATCCAATTTCTATGATTGTGTTTATTGTGATGTTTGTGGCGTGGTTGTTTCTATATTTCGGACGTGATGGTCCGGTGGTGGTGTTTAATAAAAGTCTTGATGACAGAGTTGTTTTGTGTGTGCTTGGATTGGTTACTATATTGGCGTTGGTGTTTACTCATGTGGGTTTGAATGTTCTGATTGCTTTGATTATTGGGGTGGTGATTGTTGGAGTTCACGCCGCGTTTAGGGGCACCGAGGATTTGTTTCTTGATGAGGAAAGTGCTGTTGAAGGTGGATTGCTTTCGGTTGTTGGTAGTCAGCCTTTGCGACCCACAATGGGTTATACTCGGATTTGAGTGTTGGTTTTGGTGAGTTTTGGTCTGATTTGAAGCATATATTGTATTGGTGGACTCTTGATCTGAATCGAGGTTTTTTGCACAAGACGTGGAGGATGTAACAGTGGAATTGGGGATCAGAGACTTGGTTTTTGTAGTTTGGGATTTTTGATTTGTTGTAACTTCTATATTGTGTGACATTGTTGGTTGTTAAAGATCAAATTGGGAACGTGTTGGTTGGTTCCGTTTACAAGGAGGTGGTTTTTGTGTGTTTCTGGTAGAATCTTTATACTTTGGTAATTAACTTTGTTGTAGTCATTCAAGTGTGATTACTAATTTGTATGTTCCAATTACTGTTAATGGCAACTTCTATTTCCTCCTCTAGCACATTGTGAATCATCGAGATGATTAACCAGCTTAAAAATTCTTGTCTCTTGTTCTTCTTATATTGGAGTATTTGCTTAGACTTGTTATATCTGATTGTGGCCAGTTGCAGTGCTGTGTTAGTTTCTTGATTTCTTTGTATGTTGGTCATTCTGCAAGATTGTCATGGCTTCTGCTCAAAAACATTATAAGAGCAAGATCTCTTAAAGTAGCATAACCAGGGTCTTTACTACATCTTTAACCTCTTCATATTAGTAGTCCCCGTATCTTCTTTTAGAATTTGATACGTTTTTACAACCTTTTGAATTATAGTAATTGAACCTTTTTTGTAATTTATGGTAGCAGTTCTATTGTTAGGGTCATGCATTGGTACTTGCATTTCCACGGTTTGTGATGCAACAGTGCACCACTCATAATACTGGGTTTTAATGCTTTTATTGAGCTAGAGGGAAAGCCAGTTTACTTCCCGATATTATTTTTCACGGTTCTAATTCCCAGGGGATTCTTGTTCTTACAACTTGATCCACAGGGACCAGAACCTTTGGTTTGAGGGCCCATTTGTCAACGTGGCCAACCACATTTTAAACTGCTGCAGTTGGCAATATAAAAAGCATCGATTCTTTTTGCTTTTTGCGCAGGCAACACGGCTCAGAAGTTCTGTTATTTGGCTGAGGTCTAGGCGCATTAGCCCATGCCACTTGCAACAGACTTTACAATCCAAATGAGCAGAAAGTGGTCCCCGCCGGATCAAGTTTTCCCTCTGAAAGGTTCAAATTTATAGAAGTTGGTAAATTCCTTCCCCGCCCAAAGTGGTCGGCATGTCTGTATCCGCCGTAATAATTCCATGTTGTGGTACAGGTTGGCTTCGAGTTGACCTCTTCTGAGATGATCTAGGTTGAGACGTGGGGGCATGATGATTCTCCGGCTTTTTCTAGTTTACAACGTGAGGGGGCCCACTTAGATAGCCCAATTAGCTTCATCCTATTCCATTTCTATCTCCAACCTTTGATAACTTAAAGAACAAAGCATATCATCCCAAGCAAGTTTTCTATGCTGAGTTGCTAAGTGCTATCCTTATGAGGTTATTTGCTAAGGATAGGCAAATTCAGAGGGGGTAAATATGTGGATCCTTATTGCATTTTCTGCCACTTGGAGCTAAATTGAGGGGTCAGCTTTCTTCAGTTGTTCTGTGTTAAGACTAACCTGGAACTTAAATAGAGAAAAAATATTTAGAGGGGGGAAGGATGCCTTGGCTTCCTGTAATATATACGGAGATATGATGGTTGGCGTCAAGAACTTAAAAAGAGAACTTTTCTCTTTGCTATCTTACACGTGCTCTTATGTTCATTGTTATTAAATTCAGTTTGACAGGTTGATACTCAAGCTGGTGGGAAAAAAATCAATTCAGAATTGATTGATTAACTTAAGATTTGATAAAAATCTAGTTTGTTTTTCTTTGATTAACTTGGATCAATTTGAACGCGCCTAACCCATAACCTAAATTTTATGTCAAGTCGATCCATGAGTTAAGTTTAATATCTATGTTTATGTTAACCAGGGTTGAGAAAACAAAAGGGCATGGGGAGAAAAGAACAGTCCTTCTTAAGTTTTTATCTGCTTTGAGGTTGAGTTGAAGGTAATATAGTATTTACCCAACAATTTCATCATGTTCAACTTTTATAACCTAAAATATGACAATGGGATTCTCTTTTATCAAAGTAATCTTGAAGTCTGCAACAGTTTGATTGGTGCTTCAGCTGTGAATGATATTTGATACAGGTTGGGGTGTGGGTGCAGATATTCCTCCAGCTATTTCTTAGCTCACAGTGATGATTGTTTGCTGGGAGGGAATGTGGGCCCAATGAGCTCGATCCTATCCCATTTCCTACCTCGAAAAACTTGAAGAACGAAGTTGTCACTCGGGCGTTGGAGCCATTGCTAACCACTAATGTCTTAGGAGTAGTAGCTCGAGCTTTTGAGGCAAGAAGGGCGTCCTTGTTAATTAGTAATTACCATAAATTTTTATTATTATTATTAATATAAATATTCAGAGATATTAATTTCACTAGTTCTAAACTTAACAATTATATAAATTTTTAATGGTTATAAAAATACTTAAACTTATAATTATTAAAAAATAATTTTAAAATCTCGTTAAGTTTTAGAATGACTCCCTCTAATAAATTCTGCAAGGATGGCTCTCTCTAATAAATTCTGCTTGTGCAGGAAGTTGTAGTAGTAAGTTGTCTGAATTGGGACAAGGATGGCTCTCTCTGGATAGAAAGACCAATCACTTGGTAGCAAATCTTAAACGCCACGTGGTTGGCTCAGGTACTTCCACATGTAATATACTTGTATGGTTCCAAGCAAACAAGCTCTTATAACCAATCGTGACTCTATGGCTCTATTTTTCCTTCTTTTTGCGACCGCATTCTCTCTTTCTCTACACAGATGAACAAAAAATGGCTAATTTGCGCCTTTGCTATTTGCAGATTTCAAACAGTCTATGTACTGAACCTTGGTATGCCGGTAAAGGGTCCAGGTTTTATCATGGAAGTTGGAAAACTGTAAGCAACAGAAAGAAAGTCAGCCAACCGATCGAAAGACCTGTGGGCTGGAGTGGTAGTTGTATTGTGCAATGCTGTAGTACATCTTCAACTACATCAGCTGCGGAAGCAACTGAGCAAGTGTTTCTTGAAGATAGGAGTAGTATTGAAGAGAAGGAGGAGCAGTTTGAGTATTTGGCGAGTGAGTTTGGATGGAAAGTAAGGAGGTTAGCTGAGAATCGAGATGAGATGAGGGAAGTAGCTCAAATCCAAGCTGAAGCATTTCACACACCAGTGGCTCTCTTTGATGACCTTTTCTTCGAGTTCTTCAAGGTTTTTCCTTGTCCTTTTAATTATCATTAGAAGTACGAGAAAAGTAGAGAGATATTGTTATTTTCCTTTTAATAACTGCTGTGTTCATTGCTGTACCACGCAGGCTGAAGTGCTCTCTGGGCTTCTTTACAAGCTTAAGAACTCACCTCCAGACAGGTAAAACCACTGAATCAAAAAATGATAATTACATGGAACAATATGTATAAGTTTGTAATGATGAAACATTGCTAAGAAAGGATTTTAAGCCCTGAGAATGTGAAATCCATTTTTAGCATGTGAACCATTCAAGCCTTGCAGGTGGTTAAAGAATTAAAACCTTTCTTTAATTTTTCTTTTATAGGTCAGATTGGTGCTTTGGCTGATTGATCGCCAGAAAACATGATGACTATCTTAACATTAACAGATATGCATGTTTGGTCGCTGAGCCTGCAGCTGAAAGGAAACTGGTGGGCATTGTGGATGTCACAGCTTTAAGAGATAAAGATGTCCTACAGCACCTTGAGGGAGCGGATGAATACCTTTATATTTCAGGGATTGCTGTTTCCAAAAGTTTCAGGTTCTCACATTCAATCCCGTCAGGGATCTTATCATCTAATAACTGCTTTTTCATGTTATGGCAGCAGCTAACAATTTCTTATAATAACAGGCGGCGGAAAATAGGAAGTGTCTTGCTAAAAGCCTGTGATGTACTCTCCCATCTATGGGGTTTTGAATGTCTTGCCCTCAGGGCATATGAAGATGATATGGGTGCTCGAAAGCTATACACAAATGCAGGTTACAAAGTGGTATCAAGCGATCCCCAATGGGTGACTTGGATAGGAAGAAAACGCCGTGTTATTATGATCAAACGGTCCAATATGCTTGATTAGCATTTTCTAATATTTTCTGTTGCGGATGTAATCTAAGCATGGGCATACATCAAGCAATGTAAAGGAAGATTCTGCATGTCTCCTACGGATTGCCTAGCAAGTCCCTAGTCAATAGTTTGTTGCTAGAAGGATTCTTGAACTTCAAATTTGTTGGACTTGTACTACGCTTACTAGCAAAATACGAACCAACTTAACATAAAGGAGACATAAATATCAAAATTTGAAGAGAATGGATCACTTCATAAAAGATAAATCTGAGTAAGAAAAATACAGCATCTATATTCAAGAAGCTTACACAGCAATCTGAAATATCCAACAAAACCATGAACAAGAGACTTCTTCCATGGATAACATAGTAAATCAGTAAGAAAGCTGCTGAGGAAGAAAGGAAAGAAAATAAAAACCTACCTCATTAATCCTCCTCCAAGTTGATGGATTCCCCAAACTTTCCATACAAAATCTTCTTTAACTCAGTCATTTGTGCAAGCACAGAATTTTTCTCTTCCTCAAGTTTTTCCAAGTTCTGACCAGTCACCTCTTTCATCTGCTCTATCCTGGTCTCAACCTCATCCTTTGGAACATGAGCAAAGACTTCTCCAATTTGGAACAACTTGAGGAAGAGAAAAATTCTGTGCTTGCACAA
>Ga0307517_10008582_pt1 | contig 14637 bp, 18 predicted proteins | sample 23_EM_MG_FD_194515 | JGI IMG/M metagenome (GOLD analysis project Ga0307517, IMG submission 194515) | Populus trichocarpa ectomycorrhiza microbial communities from riparian zone in the Pacific Northwest, United States - 23_EM | ecosystem: Host-associated > Plants > Roots > Unclassified | place... | reverse complement strand
AACCCACCGCCGAGTCTCCTGTGCCCGTGAAACCGATGCAGGTCATCCCCACCCCCGCCGCATCTCCCTCGCCGAAGCCACCACACGTCGGCACATGCCCCGGTGATGGTAGATGCGACGGAACGGGCGGTGCAGATGTCTGTTCCGGCTGCCCGACGTTCAACAATGCCCTCCAGGCTACCCGTCCCACCACAGAGGACAAGTCTGCGGATCAGCCACCAAAGGATGATCCGACACCTCCGAATCCTGCCCCCGCTCCTGCGCCCAGGAATCCCCCCACGAACGGGAAGAAGGGTGCCAAGGGTTCTGCCAATTCAGGTGCTGTTGGTGCACTGTCTTGTGCCAACTGTGGCACAAGCACTACCCCCTTGTGGCGAAGGGATGATGTTGGAAACAACATCTGTAACGCGTGTGGTGAGCATCTGATCTACCCAGAGTCTACCCTGATCTTTCCGAGATCTAATCTCCCTCTTTTCCCCCACGTCAACCTTATCTCTAGGTCTCTATTATAAGTTACACGGCACTCATCGCCCAAACTCGATGAAAAAGACCGTTATCAAACGCCGAAAACGTGTACCGGCTGCCTCCGGCACTAGCGCTAGCACCAACCCTCCCCCTAGCTCTAACACTCGTTTGACCGAGCAAGCAGCCGCCGAAGCACTTGTCTCTGTTTCGCGCGTTCAGGAGCGTGCGTCCGGAGAAGAGAGCGGTGGAGTCGGTGCCGATGATGACGAAGACGACGATGAGGACGAGCCCAGGAGGAAACGCGCCAAGCGTGGTAACAACGGCAGCACTGCCGCTTCTCTTGTCAGGCGAAGGAGCGCGAGGACCAAGGTTTCCACCCGCGAACCCACTCCCGAAGATAACCATGACGAGGACGATGATACCGATGCCGGGAACAAGAGACGAAGGAAGGGATCTCAGCGTGATATCCTTCTCGCCGAGAGCCGTGCCGGAAGTCTCTCAAGGAGCTCTAGTCGCGCAGCTTTTCATATTGACCGATATGGGCGGGGCTACACTGCCAATTCACCATCCCTTCACTCGACCTCTCACGTGGGCGGTTTCGATCTTCCTCCGCTGAATGCTGCTCTTGCTGCTCCCGAGATGAGCCACATGGTTCTCAACGGATCTCGTGCGTTTTTCCCTACCTCGGCCGGCTATGTTGGACCTCCCAGGGACTTTGGTTCGAGCTATATGCGCAGTGGAAGTGCTGCTCCAAGCCGTGCCCATTCTCCGAGCAATGCTTACGTCTTGCCACCCTTGCACCACGCGACCCCCGGGATCTACGGCAACGGTTCTCCTCACCACCGATCCTCCCCTTCCTCTCCTTCCATCCCTTCACACGCTGAACTCGAGAAACACTTCATGGACCTCAGCAAGGAAAAGTCTCGTCTGGAAGAGATGCTCGCTCGTACGGAGTGGTTGATGCAAGGTGTCCGCCGTGGCATGGATGAGATGCGTGAACGAGAACTCGCGATTGCTCTCAGCCAACACGCAGCTCAAAGGTCGCGACAACCCACGCCTTCTCGACCAGTCTCTGCTTCTCCCCCTCGATCCCCACATCAGGCCGGAGAACGGCCCTCTTCTCAGCCTCCTGCGTCCGTCTCTCTGCAAAGGCACCGCCCCGAGCCCTCCCCTATAGCCAAAGAAACTGTGTGGAACGTTATCCCCATCGAGACCAGCGTATAATGTTGTGGTGTTCTCACCGCGTCCTGTCCTTACTGCTGTCTTTCCTCACTCTGGCTTTTCTCCTCTCTCCATCCCGTGTATGGGTGAACGTCCGTCCGGCTGTTGTGTTATTTTACGATCTCGCTTTATTGGTGCTACGTCTAATTTGTTCCCCTCTGTTTTATGCCGGACGACGGCACCCACCAACATCATTTATATTTCGGTCCCCATAAACCCCGGTCTCTGGATCTCATCTCGTGTTTGCGTTTTCCTATCATCATTACCCCGTCGCTATGTGTTCAGTCTCTCTCATCCTCTCTTGCTCTCGCTCTTATCGTATGTGCATACTACTTTTCTGCCTTTAACCCCTTTCGTTGTGTATACTTTCCGCCCGACTTCTCTTCTCTGTTTATATTCCCCCCTTTTGACCGCTGTTCTCATAATCTTGTGTTATCTTACCTGCATCCCTTCACGACGCCACTAATTGAGCTCATCCCACCTTTCTTCCCATCCCCTTTTACCTCTCCATCTATCTACGTGCGAGGCACCTCTGAAAAAATCACCAAAAACCCTGGATCGGTTGTTGTCTTTAGCTTTGGTATATCTGGACGTATACGTATACCTCTTCTGTGTTGCTGGGACCTTTGTTGATATACTTAGTTGAAGACTCGGAGCTTTCTCTCCCGAGTCCATAGAATGGGTATTGTGCTGGCCTCTGCATGCAGTTTCTTATTTGTCATATTACCGATGTGTGATTATGGATATATAGACTATTGATTGCTGAGTGTTTAACGTGCGGACTGAGCCGGTCTTCGAGTGGGGACGTACTAGTGCAGGATTGAAGGTAGGTAATGGAGAGGTTGCGTAGCGGATCCCACCCTGGTGATACTAAGCATCGTTCGAGAGACGGTTTACTTTATGGCTCGACCCCCTTGGATCATCGAAAAGCAGCTCGTCGCAAGCACTGGAAACCCTCTGTATTTGATACACGGTTCAATGGTTACGTAGAGTTACATGGAAAACTCATCTACTCCTCACGCATACCCTGTTAGCATTACAGACCAAATCGGCCCGCTCACAACGCAAACACGATCTTCTCCGCGCTGACTTTACCCCCCGCCAGATACTCAAAACCATCGCTGACGACCTTTTCCAACCCTCCGTCGAATTTATTCACTGGGATGTGCTTCAGCTTGTCGTCTTTGATCAGTCCGGGAAGTTTCTGCAGGAGCGCAGAGAGTGCACGCCTGGCGTCTTCGTCGGACACGACGGGGCCGTAACTGAAGCCGTAGCCGGTAAAGGTATTGATCACTGTTACAGAAAGTTGGTCAGTGGTCTAGTCGAGGAGGGAATTCGGGGGGAGGTTGGACGGACTTGTGACTTGCACGTCTTTCCTGACGTCTTTGATTCCGTCAGTATGAGGACGCACGATGGAGAGTTTGCCGGGTTTATCCTCCGCGAGGATTTTGACGGAGGTGAACTGGGTGTCATCTCCGGCGATCGCATCAAGTACGCGGTAGATCTTATTTCCCGCTACATCCTTGACTTTTTGAACCATATCGGGATCTTTGTACTGTGAACACGGGCATACGCAAACGCATATTAGCAATCAGGACCGGAAAATCACCAAGGGAGGGTACGTACGTCAAACACTACGTCCGCCCCGAGGGACTTTACGAGCTCGTGGTTGCGAGGGGAGGCGACGGTGACGACCTTGTAACCCGAAAGCTTGGCGAGTTGGATTCCGAATTGACCGACTCCGGAACTCCCTCCGTAAATGAAGAGCCACGTCTCGTCGGCCCCTTTCGGAGACGGGGATTCGAAATTTTGGGTTAGTCCCAATTCTTGGGGGTCGTACAAGGCTCGGAAGGCCGCGTTGAGGCTAGTGGCCGCATGAGAACTTTGTGCGAGAGAATAGTCGCTTGGATGAAGATAGAGAGACGTACGGGGAACCAAAGGCTACAGCTTGTTCGAACGACGTTTCCTGGGGAATCTTCCAGACGAGATCGGAGAACGCCTTAGCATATTCAGTGAAAGCACCACTTCCGGGCGCAGTGTCTAGGAAGTAGGGTTCCCGCCGGGTCAGCAAACGATTCCACTTGCAGCGGACGCGTGAGTGGGTAGGGGACTCACCACCAACGACGGACGCGCCGACCCTATCCCCGACTTTGATATTGATCTTGAGGTTTGGTCCGACCCTTACGACCTCTCCTGCGAAATCGCACCCGATGTAAGCACCCTGCGTAGGGAAGTACTCGTGGGCTGGACATCGCATAGAAGAATATAATTTGGGGAGGAATTATCAGTACGCGCCGGTGAGGGAAGAGAAAAGAGGTTCAACCCACCAGTGACGTCGATTGGATTGAGACCAATGGTTCGGACTCTAACGAGAACCTCGTTCTCGCCTATTTCGGGGACAGGTGTTTCTTTGAGAACGATCTCATTTTCCTGTAGATGTGATTAGAAGCCATCAATTTTACAAATGACTGTGACGAACCCCTTGGACGAGGGTCTTGGAGACAGCTGGGATGGTTTGTGTGGAAGTGGACATTGTGGAATGGGTTGTTGGGTTGTAAGTTGATAGTAGGCCACACTATCGTCTTTTCATCGTATAAATACTCCCCCGTATCTAGAGTTCGTCATGGCTGACGAAGCTGAGAGGGGCGAGATGACGAAGCTGATAGGAGGTGGATGACACAGGACTCGAGAGACTGAACTTGTTGTTCGAACCGTGGGTATTCTTACGATAGCGAGATGAGCGGCCATAGTTTGCTGCGGTGAGCCTAAGACTGTGTGGGATTGTCGTTGATCGGGGCGAAGGGCCGGGGTGGGATTTACAGTCTGGATAAGTACTAGACCACGCGTACAGACAATTGCAACTTTGTAAGTCAAGTGGGCAAACGGATCCTTTCCATCGAGCGGCGGCCTTCGGCGGCGACTAGAAGTCTGCATTACTACGGGGGAGATGAATGCTCCTGGGGCGGCCACATTCTCTGCATAACCTCCCCGCTTGCAGTCGCGAGTCAGCCACCCATTTATCCAGGCGCTTACGCAGCTTCGTCGACCCTGCATTCTGTTCGGGGGTGGGTTGGTAATCGGACCAAGGACCTTTAAGGTTATTCCCATCTGGCCGTGTTCTGTCAGCCAACAAGTGGAGTTTGTTTGCGTCTGGAAACGACACACCCACCGTCTTCCACCAACCATCGCTTTGTGTACTTGTCTGTCTCTTTTCTTACTACTCTGCGACCGGCCCTGGTGAACGTATTTGACGTGAGCGATGAGGAACGCGCCCCACGCGCCATCGTAGCCGGAGCATATGTGTCCAACGGTCGTGCAGACGACGTCGTAACGTTTCATATTTGCAAGCCAGTCGTTTATTGGGTGTTTGTGTGTGGCATCGTCGATCCCTATGTCTGGGACCCGTAGCCCGACGTTCACCTGCGATAGCACGGATGTCGGGGTGGCTGACAAAGTAACCGGCAACTTGTCGCATCTGAAATGCTTGAGCCTTCCCGCTGAGAGATGGTCACTTTTCGTAGTCTGGGGTTTCAGGGGAAAGGTGATGGTGATGTAATGCGGTCGTGTGATCCTAAACCGGCTCTGTGGGACTAGAGTTGGTTTTGAGTTTTATGTGTTGCGAGGAGGGGGTGGAGCGACTCCACATGTTCATGCGCTAGTTACATAACAGCTATCTAGGCATATGGGGACCCCGCCCGATAGGAGGTGTAACAAAATCTTCTCTCCGTCATCCTCCACTCCATCCTCTACGCTGCGCAATGCCTCTCAAAGGCCGTCAGAGGACACAACACCAAAAGGCCCAGACCGCTGCCATGCGTAAACGACGGTGGCTACCGAAGTCTCACGCCGAGGCCGAGACGATCAGCCCCGAAAACCACCGCCTTCTCTCCGAGGAGCGGAAGAAGTACGAGAAAGAACTGGAGGAGGTCCAGAGGTTGGAGTTCAATGCCCGGAGGCGAGAGCATCAGGCACGGGAACGAGAGCACCTGGTACAGGAAGCACTAGTGAAAGCGGAACAGGAGTGGGCGAGAGAAGTGGATAAAGCGGTGGAGGAGCAGTATGGAGAGCAGTTTGAGGAGTGGAAGAGGGAGAAGGAGGGTTTGAGGAAGGATATCGCGAGGCTCAATGCCCGCAACCGTCGAGAACCATCGAAGATCAGACACGCGGTTCAGAAGGCCTTGAAAAAACGCGACAACTCCAATGCTCATCTGAACTCAAGTTGAGGTGAGACCGGTCGAGGGTATCAACGCGACGGCAGGTTAACCTTCGAATCGCAGGAGTCCCGGTGGGACCACAGATTCTTAAAACGTCCAAGTATCGCGCACATGTGGGAAACTGATATCGGTAAAAACAGAGATGGGGGAGACAATTGGTGAAAAGGGCGAATACTATGATGCGAAACCACTCACGGCGGGTGTCTGTGTGAAAGCGAAGGGTCCAAAGAGGTCAGAACTTCGAGCTCAAGCGTTACATGTTACCGGTGGAGAGAAACCAGGAGGACCCGCTTGAACGTCCAGCTGTGGGATAATGCGCCCGCGCTAATTCGGAGCGCTGGCGCGAAATAGAACCGAAGCCACGAGTCCACCTATCCGCTATCGCACCACCATCTACGCTGATCCAACACCGATATGGACGACATACGGGACTCACTCTCTAGAATGAAGAACAATCTTAAGTACCCACTCAGAAATAGCAAACGAAAGCCGGACGGGGCGGGGGCTAGCGCTGATCCAACGGATTCCCTTCCGCAACAGGGACCTCACGTAGTGGCAGGCGACAGCCACGACCGACAAGGGAATAGAGCCGACGCAGATGGAGAACAAGACTTTCCAATGGATCAACGTACTCAGCCGGATGAGCCGGAATCTGCGTCAGTGCGTGGAAGCGAAAACGACCAAGAACGGCCGGGAGAGGCAGGCATCGATGTAGAAGCCGGCCAGGGGCGTCCGTTCCCACACCTGGGCGGTGAGGTTGCGGTGGGAGTTGGATCCAGTCAAGAGGTCGAACGAGTCTATCCCTCTTCATCCACTCCTATCCCGCACGGTGCGAACCCAGACAGTGCGTGGACATGATTATTTCTGTCGCTATCTCTAATTGTTCCTTTAGACAACGTGGACGCCTCTACTGTCGCTGACCATGGACCTGGGATTCTTCGTCCTGGGGAGGATACTGAATCAACCGTTACCGCGGACGAAAACAAATCCAACTGCTGGTCCGATCCTCTGTCTCCCACGATCAACTACTCCGCGGGTGAGAGACTCCGTAGGAGCCTTCGGTCCGCTCAAAACCGTTGCGAGATGTCTCTGCACTGTCCTGGGAAGTTGTGAGGTATGACCCCCTTCCACACATTCAATCCGCAATATTTACAGTCCCTCTAGCGAACAGAAGTGAAAAACACGCCATAGAATCGTTGGCGCCTCGAGTCAAAGCACTTTCTGAATTACTCTCCGTACCTATCTCCCTGGGTGATATTAACGAGGAGGAGAGAGGAAATGAGCTAGAACGGTAATCCTCGATTATGACGATCGAAAGCCAGATCTGATGACTGGGGATTTCCAGGCAACTGAGAGAGATTGGTCAAGCCATGGACTCAGTGGAAACCCAGAAGGATCTCGCGCGTTTCCTCGAAAACGCTGAGAACGCACGGAAGCTTAACGGTCTGGTGGAGGATGTTCGATACGCCTTGATGGAATATCAGGTTTGCACCTCCATAATACGCACCCTCGCCGTACCTAATATCAACCTTAGACTTCGTTACAACAAGACATCTATAATGAAGGTTGTCAGCAGATCGTGAGTCTCGCTCTTTACGGTCCGGCGTTTTGTAATGACTTGCAAATAGGGAGACGCGGATCGCCGTCTTCTGAACGACATGCGCCACACCGATGAGGCCGGACACAGTTCCGGGAATAGGCAGGGGTGCTTGAGGGGAACAAGGGGGGATGTCCTACTGCAACTTGAACGTTGGCTAAAGGATGAGCAAGACCACCGCGTGTTCTGGCTGAATGGGCTTGCGGGGACCGGAAAGTCGACCATAGCCCAGACATTTGCCGAGATTAGTTTCGCGGATGGAACGCTCGGTGCGAGCTTCTTTTGCTCACGGGACTTCGAGGATAGGAGCAATCTCCAAGCAATCTTCCCAACTCTCGCCTTTCAACTTGCATATCGGTACACCCCATTTCGAGACCAATTGCTCCGAGTCTTGAGGGCCAACCCTGGCATTGGACGGGAGTCTCTCTGTTCCCAGATGGAGAAGACAATTGTTGGTCCCCTAAAAGCCGCCCGCATTTCAACCCTAATTAATCATCATTGATGCCCTCGACGAGTGCAAGGATGAAGAGCCGACCTCCGCCATTCTTTCCGTACTCTCCCGCTATGTGGACAAGATCCCCAATGTCAAGTTCCTTATCCTCGTTCACAAACATAACAAGGTTTTGAAAGTCCTTTTTCCGATGAGATCATTTGTTTTTCGGACACGATTATTATCGGTGGGTGAATAACCTTCCACAAACGGATTGATCTTGCAAGGCTGAATGTCAGAGTCGTTTAATTTGTGCGAGTCTGAATAATGCTGGGGAATAGCTCCAAACACCCTCGCAACTTTCCGCCGCGAACCGAGTCACAGCACGATGCGGCGATCGAGTTGGTCCGAATCCGATCGGCGCTACTTGAGCACAGAGGAACCGTCGAAAATTCCTCAGTCAACAAATCTCTTGCTCGCTGGGTGCGGAACCGTTCTCACCGGATCGTCAGACCGTCAGAACCCCTATAGCTGCCGCTGGTGCCAGAAGGCGACCTCTTTAATAGGGAGATGCCGATCGCGGACAGTGGGTGATCATCATTGGGATCACCGCCTAAGTTTGGTCTACACGTCCTTCATTCATTCGTTCATTCTTGTGGCGCGGTCGCTGTTGGCCATTGGTTGTTAGGAGTGGTTCGGGTAAGCTTTGGTCATTGAATCTGTTGCATGACGAATGGCGTTCGTCCACGGGTCGTGCCAGGACATCGAGACTCACACCTCCATAGTTCGGATGTCTCCTGACTCAGAAACCCGGCGAGGCTCCGAAATTTCACGTGCTATGACTACACGTATCGCCTCTCTACAAGCCGGCAACATTATCTTCCCCCGCTCGCTAAACCCCGCGAGTTATAACTTGCGGAGCTGCATGTCTCCCTACCTAGTATCGCCCAGCACGGAGTTGGTTAACAAAAATACCTACCGGGGGCCCTGGGTATTAGTGAGTACGATCCTTGTCGCTTTTTTTTTTAGGTTCACGTCTCCCCCTCAGTGTTGATTTCACGTGAAGATAACACGAGCGTGGTGCATCTTGCGGAACATACACGACGTATCCTTTCTCGAGATATCACCGTGACTCTTCTGGGTGCAATTCCCCAGTGGGGATTACGCCGAAGCGGACCATAAGAGCCACACCACAGTCCGGGGAAATATCACCCCCCCCACCCATCCCTTCGCACCCTGCCTATCGCCTTCGTGCAGCCATGAAGCTCTTTTCTCAGGTTGTCACACTCTTCGTCGTTTGTGCAGTTCAAGTAGCGGCATTGCCCACACCTGACGTTGACAAACGAGGTGGTAAGTCGTCCTCAGGCCCGAACGACGATCGAGCAGTGCTTGACATCCTCACCATTGCCAGACATTGTTCAGAGGAGTCCCGGCGAAATCTCAGGCCGTAGCCCTGACGACTGTACGCCATAGTTACGATGAGTCGGTCTACTGACATGAACCCGCGGCTGGTAGCCTGTACCGTTCCCGGGGACGGCGAAACAACACCCAACGACCACAGATTTCTCGCAGATTGCTTTTAGCCTCGGCCGGTTCCCACCGCAAACTATCTTTATATCCGGGTTACAAGTGGTGTGCTTCCCCAGCCTTCAAGCTTTCCGCCGGACCACCTTGTCGGGGTCCCCACTCCGCTCGTTGATATTCGGTAGTTCATTCAGGCGTGTATGTCTTTCGTGTTGTAAATATAGAAAAACACATGTGCTTATCCGGCCTCTCGAAATAAAAGGGAGTGCCGAGATGCGGTCTACCGCACGCGAGCGAGTCGGCGTTCCCGCTTTGGATTCTCGTTGATAAGGGCAATGGTCGGTGCTCCATCTTAGCAGCGCCGATCGGCGGGAAGGTTCGCCGCCAAAAATGGGACCCGTGGTAGCTCGTCTATGACTGCCGGTGCGTTCAAGTTGGCAATCAGCAAGTCCTGGCCACGCATAAATACTTGTTTGGTGAACGGTCAAATCGAACATATGGGGAACACTGCGGTACGTGGTTCGTTCATTAGTCGTACGGGGGTCTGTGATGCGTTGCTAACAACTTTTCCTGTGCCACTATCACGACGTTACTCATCCCAAAACCAAACGCTCCATCCCGACGACGACGGACCCAGCCCTCAAACACCAGAACGAAGTTCGCTCCGTCACAACCAATGTGGGTGAGTGCATCCCCTGCGTGGTCAGAAGACTAGAGTAGATCCAAGCCTCGGAAAAAACGGATCGGAGCACGTCTTGATGAGAGGATAATAATGATCTTCGGACGGCTCGGAACAGGCTGCGTCTACTCCACTTTGGAGATGTTATAGACGGAACTCTATCCTCAGGTACAAGGGGCATTTGATGGAAGGGGGCCCTATGACATCTTCCTCGTCGAGTTTACCACCGCTGGTTCGAGGGCGCCCCGTGCACCCCGAACCTTGGAGCTGTTGGGGAAACGGATCACCTCTTTGAGAAGGACAGTGTTAATTTCGGGATCGTGCCTTGCGGGATACCCTGAATACAATAAGGCAAGTTCACTGCGGATGTCTCCACTTCTCTCCTCACCCACCGCTGCCGTCTTCTGAAGTTACGACACCTCGGACGGGTCGATCGCACGATTCCGCCGCGAAGATGATGAGACCTATAGGTGGCGGTGGAGTCCCGCTCCACATCTGAACGCTGAGACGTTTTCCGTATGCCGTTGGCTACGCGCTCAAAGCCGCTCGAGTAACGGTTGTAGGGTATTGCGTTATTGTATCAGGAAGTGGAAGAAACCATATGAAAATCGAAGCGCTTGGGAGGGGCCGGGGGCTGTCTGTGGTTAAGGGCTCGAGATTCAGGTAAACAAGGGATCTTTACTCACATGGTAGTTTCACTCTGGCCATCGCGTCGACCCACTTATGGTCACCCCAACCACGTTCCCAACCAGCTAGGGTTCATCAGAATCCGCGGATAAGAGGGGAGTTGACGTTTCGATTCAACTCCGTCAGAGCCAAGAGTCATGGTGATAGCTAGGTGGGAACACCCAAGGGTCGCATCGCGAAATCCCCGGTTCACCTTGAGTGTCGAGCTGATGGTGGCGTAACAAAATTACATGGAGACGGATAATGAGTTGGGGAGACGGCTTACCGGTCGTGGCAAAGACGTAAGACACTGCGAACGTTACAAATGCTGTCGTGACTGAAGGAGGCAGAGGGGAGGAAACGGGTGAATTCCATGGTTCGTCCAAGGCAAGCATGGAGCGGAACGGGGTTCACTCCGGCAACATCTGTGGTAGGATCGGCGAGAAACAGGCCAGGGACGGAGACGAAAGCGGAGGGCGTGGCCTCCACGACGATCTTCGTGGCACAGGTGTTATTGAAACGGCTGTATGTTCAGACCGGGATTTGCACCGGATTCCGAATCCGACCACCGACAGAACATTGGTATCAAATTAGACGTCCGAAGCGGAAGTGATGTGGCGGCCGCACAAGCTCCAACGGTGTATATTGCAGCGCCAATAGACATAGGCTTTCGACTTTGGTTCGGAGGAGTTGAAAGTGAGAGCCAACCGTGTGCTGGAGCCGGGGGGATCGAGGGATTCCAACCAGCCATCTCGAATAAACCTCAAAGATCGCCTGACCTGGCTCCTGCCCGATAAAACTCAAAGCTGAGACGCGGGTCGCTGGTCATGAAGCACGGGAGTGCCTCGGATGATGGGGGAAAAGATCGGAACGCCGCGGCAAGCGAGCTCTGGAAGTGAAGCATCTCGTAGTTTTGACTTGGCCGTCCTGCTGTAATTTTCCCACGAGATTTTGTCCGGGGTTCCTCCGGGTCCCCGTCCGAACCGAGCGAAGCATCCTGGATGGCGTCGCGAACTCGCGACGGCTGAGGCGGGAGCGGGTATTGGAAGTGCTGATCCTGCCGGGAAGCCAGGGGTGGAGCGGTTACCGAGACGATTCCTCCAAGTCGGCGTCCACCCAGTCGTTCTCCCCCGCAGAATCTGCTCCACGTACATATGAGAGCCATTTCTGAAACAATGCCGCTGCTAATATGTAAAACTCGTTCATCTGAAAGTGGCCGAGACCAAGAGAGACTGATGCATGATGGCAGAGCGATGGCTTCGTACGTGTACAAGGTTCTTTTCCATCAAGTATATCCCTTAGTGGTCATAGCCGTCGCCAGGTCGCTGCGTTCGGTACCGCGGCTGGGCTTAATCCGAGGTTGCGGTTCATCACCGCCCAATTCCCGGCCAAGCTCCGTTCGGCGCGCCCTCTAAACCCACCCAATCGCGGGCATGCCCGAGGTGGCTGACATCGGATCCTACCATTTTCAGCTCTGCCTTCTCAAGTCGGATTTGGTGTGATCCTTAGATGGCCTCATGCCTTTATTGTTAATTCATCAGAGTTCCACGATCGAATGTTTCCATCTCCCGCTCGCTTGTCGCTACACGAAAGCTTCCAATCCTCTCCCTTGATGTCTCGAGCGTAAACATGTCGCATTGTTACCGCATGTCTGACGCCCGGCGTGCATGTGGGGAAATACTTTGTCTGCATTCGATCGCATCGGAAATTCTCTTTTGCTCCATCGTCGATCACTGTGGTTCCTCCGCGTTCCTCCCTTGTTCGCCAGACACCGCTCCCGGGAGTACGAACCATGCGAACTGCTGCTTGGGCAAGAGCACTTTTGGTTAGATGAAGCTGAGGGCTGCAGACGCGAAGGTCTTCGAAGGTCGCTTAGAGCGGCACGAGCCATCACCGGGCGCGTGACACGCGTCGCGATTGACGTGAATTCCCTGCTGGCGGTCGATCCCCGTGTCATGTTTCGCCCTCCGTCTCGTACGCGATTGGCGGCCGTAGGGTGCACATCTCGGCACGGCCGACTTCCCCCCAGAAACGAGGCGGATTCGTGGGCAGACTCTCCGTCCTCCGTCTCGGTCGCTTGCCGGTCGGGACTTGTGATTCTCTGGGTTCTCGCCGCAGGCGACCTGCCAGCGACCCCCAGACAGAGAAGGAATCGTATAAATACCTGACCTCTTTCTGCACTGGAATCCCCAACCTCAGTTCTCTTACTCGGTTATCAGCTCTCAGCTCCACTCCTCTCTTTTACCAGACACTCCTTCCCCGACCTCTCAGTCAAAATGCGTTTCTCTACCATCTTCACTGTCCTTACCTGCGGTGCCATGGCCATGGCTGCTGCCATCCCCAATGCTCTCGTCGCTCGTGGCACCGATGACATCGTCAAGGTCCTCGTCGACTTGGACGTCAAGCTCGATGTCATCCTTCCCAAATTCGGTGAGTTTCCCTTTGAGCGATCAGGTTTTGCATGATACTCATCAACGCGTCAGATTCCTGCCACGATACCGAGTGCACCAAGGGTGTCGTCGCTGAGATCGCCGTTGCCGTTGATGTTGCCACCGCCGCCTGTGTTGGTCTCAAGGGCACTCTCGGTTTGGACCTCGGTCTTAGCCTTGCCCTTCGTATCGTCGCGATCATCACCGTGAGTCTCACCACCTCCGTCGGAATTTGATGTGATCGGCTTACAATTTATCCGCTCCTAGAAAATCGTCGTCAAGATCAACGCCCACATTTCGACCTGCGGCTGTGGACCTCTCATCGAGATCTACGCCAAGATCGATTTGTGCCTCTCCTTGTTGTTGGCTCAACTTGGTCTCTGTGTTTCTGGAATCATCAAGGTTGTCGCCGGATTGTAAGTTTATTTCCTCTCATCTCACGATTGCTCGAGCTGACCAATCACTTGATAGGTTGGTCAACATCCTTGTCCTCTTGAAGGGTCTCGACTTGAAGCTGATCCTCAAGGTCTGCCTCCTTATCTAAGGTCATTCGACCACTCTGTTCCGTTACATACTGCTTGCTTCACTTTGGTTCATCGGTTGGGGCGTAGGGGTTTTGGAGCGTATTTACTGTGTGGTTATCGATAGATGACCAACACTCAATGCTATTCCTGATTTTAATATTTTCTACTGATTCCGTTGCCATCTGGCTCGGACCGCTTAAGATGATCGAAGGACAAACGCAACTCCGTCTTTGAACAAAAGTGCGGAAACGTTGTCTTCTGTGGTTCGTGAATTCCTTTTTGAATGTCCCCGGACGAGTGAGCCTTCTGGACCGAGATCAGTGATAGAATGCCGCCAGATGTTTTGCGTGTTTCGTCATGTTAAGTTTCGTGAGCGTTGAAAGGGAGATTAACCAACCGGGTCTTCCCCCACGAGGCCGTCGATTGTTTCCCTCTTGGTTCGTATACGCAGCGGGGGAAGTAGAACGACGTACTTAATGACGTCGTCATGTCCGAATTTTAGCCGTCTACTGCGAGCGAACGACTCGTGGGCTACCTAGCGTGCATGTCCCATCGTCCCCGGGGACTTACTTTTGGTGTTTAGCTTCCGGGTTTGCCGTAAGATTGAGAATCAGCGTGCGAAACCGGAGATGAGGCCAGGATTGGGCATGGGACGCGAGCAAGAAAGCCGGTATAGATGCCACCTGGACGAGTGGTGACCGGTCTTTGTCATGGCGATCACATCGCCACGATCAGTGTTCTTGGGGCAGAAGCGAGACAGACCCCCTCGGCCGGGTACGTAACCAACCCCGGGTGGACGTGGTTTGTTTTTGCGGACGGACCAGTGCTAGAGAGAATATGGCGAGCTCAGTGGTTGTGCACCGTTCGAAAACGGCTAGTGTGGGTGGT
>Ga0307517_10008580_pt1 | contig 14638 bp, 17 predicted proteins | sample 23_EM_MG_FD_194515 | JGI IMG/M metagenome (GOLD analysis project Ga0307517, IMG submission 194515) | Populus trichocarpa ectomycorrhiza microbial communities from riparian zone in the Pacific Northwest, United States - 23_EM | ecosystem: Host-associated > Plants > Roots > Unclassified | place... | reverse complement strand
AGAGCTACGGTCGCATCCCTCGGCATAACTTGGCATCGCACATACAGGTATCTGACTCCTTTCTCTTCCTCTTTCCCTTCCCTTTTGTCGGAACACCCAAGTTAGGGTGATAATCTATCGTAAGTTCTGCCCCCTCCTGGATGTCCTTGATAGCCACAAACACCAAATATGACCTCTCGATCTTTCGCGGTTGAGGGTCAGTTACGATCAAGTAAAACATAAAATAGACGAACCTCCGGTGCATCAAACATCGCAGGCAGCACCTGCATGTTCGGATCACATGAATGGCTGAGTAATCCGGCTTAGCATAGACACATATCATTGCGTTTGAGCGTTTACTTGATAAAGCGGCCCCAGTTCCCTGCCAGAAATCTCGGGTGAGAAAGACGTGCCCAAGGTAGAGAACCAGGGGTACCTTTAGTATACCCATCCACGGAATACTGATTTTGTATCGGTCCCTCCTCCCCAAATTTGTTGTGATCCAGGTCGAAGATATAGTTCTTGCGTTCCCCCTGGATCCTGTCGGCTTCCCACCTCTTCCTGTAGTTGGAGTAGAAAAGAGTGAATGATGGTACCCCAAAAAGATATGGTGGTCACGCACAACAGCACTCTACAAGTATCCGCACATTAGCTGAGAGCGCCAGGAATCAGTACGACGATATGATTCACCCAGAATACAATCCAATGAGTGTCCCTTTGGGAACTCTCACCGCCGGGCGGACACCCCACCCACACTGTGACGTCTTGAATACTTGGAGTGGGACTTTTCGCGGTTTCTGTGCGACCCGAGTTCGGCACGTCTCGTCACAGGAACAATTCTACACTGGATTGAGAATAGTGACGCTTCTCTGAACACCTGACTTACTATGTTGCATTCCCTGAGTAGCATGTGGGTAGCACCAAGACGAAAGAGACCCTAACCCCCTGAGGTGAGACCAGTCACACCAACGTCGTACTCGTACTGGTAACGCACCCGATTATCATACCAGAACCCCGTGAGCCCCTCAGGGTCACTGTCGATATGCCTAATGCAGCAACCTCCAATGTCCCCACCATTGCAGTTACCATCGCAGTCGCATCCAATCAAGAAATTTTGGTCCAGCGCGTATTTTCCCCAGTCGTAACCGTGTTCCAGGTACTGAAAGTCCTCAGGTACGCCAGGGACCTCCTCACCGTCAATTTCGTTAACAATCTTCACCGGAGCGGCACCAGCTTCCCTAGTGGCTTTGTCCCATTGCTCCTGCAGTCTCTTCCTCGTCCAGTGCTTGCTGGAGACGAACGGAGAACCAGTATTCTCTGTATTGAGTGTCACTCTGGACGACGAAGCTCTCGAGGATGAGGTTTTGGATGACGACTGAGTCACTGTCGATGGCATCCTAGTGGATGAGAACCTCTTTCGCGTACTACTTCTCGATCTCGGAACCTCGGATGTATCGTCTGAGCTCTGCGACGCTTCAACACTGTGACAGCAAAAGAGACGAGGTGTCAACCACCCACCTCATCGCTGGAACGGGTGCCGTTGTCGCGGTTCTCCGGGTGATTACGATGCCAGGCACGCGCGAGCGAGTTATCGAGAAACGAGTCCATGTCCCGACCAGCACCTCTGGTTCGCCACGCTGATACTTCTGCGGCTAAATCAGCGTACTGTTGCTCCTGGACCAGAAAGTTTGTAGCTTGGTAAGGAATCAAAGTAATGGCGTCGGTTTGTCTGCCTGTACGCATGTTGTGGTTGGTTGACATCGGAGTGCTGATACAAGATAAGCGGCGTGATCGGGAGTGAGATGAAACGTCCACAGAAGATAGATAGCACAGATACAAGCTACAGAAGACCCAACCGCAAACTCATGACCCAGCCTTAGCAGCCTCCTTGGCCGCCTTTTTCTCCTTCTTCAGGCGTTTGCGCTCTCGCCTAGCCTCCTTGTCCTCGTCGGCAGGAGCTTTCTCTTTCTTCTTCTTTCTCTCTTCCCCTTCGGCCTTTTCGCTGACTGTCGCATCAGACATGCGCTTTCGTTTCTTTTCCCTTCTATCCGACGCGTCTCCCTGCGACGACTCGTCCACCGACCCGCCGGCAACAACAGGCCCTGAAGCAGGAAGGCTGGTAGAAGAGCCAGCAGCACCCGGTGGTGGGACCTACGTTTCAAGGTTAGTCCACCGCGGAAATGTGCAACAAACTGCCTCTGACCTTGTCTCGTGTATAATCTACGTAGTCTTTGCTCCACTCCTTGGGGGTAAGACCTTCAATTTTCTCGCCATGTTTCCCGAGTTTACCGTCCTTGATCATCTTTTTCTTCTCCATCGCCTTTGGACCAAGCCCCCATCTCCGCGGGTAGGTATCACGTTCCATAATGCAGCGCTTGACCTTGGCTACAACGCCATGATCACAGGTTGCAAGTTCGACGGTCGACATCTGGGCGATTCCGATTGCAATGGCCTCGCCTAACACCCATGTTAGAAAATCCGGGGCATGAATTATAGACGTCATTTGCACCTTTTGTTGTCATCAAAACTACCTCCTCGTGAACTGAGATGTCGGCCTCGTATCGCAATAATCCCGGAATCATGAGTTTTGCACCATAGCAAACCGCGTTTACAGCGCTGTCCTTTACAACGATGCGCTTGTAGCCAACCATCAGGCATTCCAAGGGACGAATTGCTCGTCTCAGGTAGGATTCTAGTGAAATACTTAAGCCGAGCACATCCACTTAACGGAGGGGAGAACAAACCATCTCGGGTGTTATCATATAGCCACTGAGCGTCCAGGACGTCGTGCATAGTGACGATGTCGTCGTTCTCACTCAAAGCACCACTTCGAACTCTTCGGAGTTCCTGCATGTGACCGCCGACACCCAAAACCAGACCAAGGTGTACGCAGAGAGTTCGGATATATGTTCCAGCCTCGCACGACACCCAGAAAACCGCGAGATTGCGGTTTTCATCGTACTCAAGAAGCTTCGAGTCGTATATAGTACGGACCCGAAGCTGGCGTTTGACAGCAGAAATTAGAGGGGGGCGTTGGAAGAGTGCACCGGTAAGGGTTTGGAGGGCGCGGGGGAGAGCAGAAGGGTCCTTGAGTTTGTCGTGGAGACGTAGGACGGCAACATATTCCTTTCCAGCACCTTGTTGAGACTTAACTAGCCTCGTCGCACGATCAATACAGACGATGAGACACCCAGTCACTTTGGGGTCGAGCGTTCCACTATGCCCGGTCTTGTCGACGCGCAGAATCCGTCGCAGCCAAGCGACGACTTCGTGTGAGGAAGGATTGGACGGCTTATCAAGGTTAATTACTCCGGACCTGGATCACGAACGCAGAGTGATCAATGAAGGCCCAGAGGGGTGATTTTATGTACTCACCTCACGTAAGTCTCGATGTCCCGTTTAAGGGGGCTGCATCCGGAGGGGATTGGGGTGAAATGGCTGGAACGAACAAGTAGCTTGTCGTAGTTTTTCAGCAGCAGAGGCCACTGGGAAGTGTCCAGGACCGGCTGCTTGTCTTCGGACTTAATGGCATAGTCCCCGCTGACCTGAGCGGACGCGACCTGCTCCCGGCTCAAGGTGTTCCTTGAAGCCATAGCCAAAGAAAAAGCGAATAAAACCCAAGAGAAAACAGATCGGAAGTGATTGGCGCTCGTTCCATGTTCGGTGCGTGAGACAATCTTTGTAAGCACTGTATACCTTCCCACAGCGATCAACGGTGTCTGGTCCTCCCCTTCCTCCGTCCCGCCGACACCCCTTCAAGATGGTTCGTTGCTCACCCCAAACCGCTTTGCTGAGTTCTCTTCTCAGTAGGCTGACTGGGTCCCTTTCTTTAGCCAAAGGCCACCAAAATCCCCGCCGCTAAGCACAAGTTTGTTATCGACTACTCCCGTCCGGCCGGAGATGGCGTTTTCGACAGTGCTGCTTTCGAAAAGTTCTTGCACGACCGAATCAAGGTCGAGAACAAGACGGGAAACCTTGGCGACAACATCAAGATCCATCGTGAAGGTGAAATCGTCTCGTGCCTGTAAACGAGTTCTAGGGTTGACCGAGTTATCCAGGTGACAAACAGATAACCGTCACCTCGAACGTTGCTCTTTCAAAACGCTACCTCAAGTACCTCACTAAGAAGTTCTTGAAGAAGAACGCTATTCGGGACTGGATCCGGTGAGTAGCACTTGTGCGACGTTCGGCCTCGCAGTCTAAATCTCTGGACCCTCAGTGTCGTTGCCACCTCCAAGGACGTTTATCAGCTCCGGTTCTACAACATTGCGTAAGCCCACTTAAGTGGTCCACTTCACGATGGGTTCGCTGACAGCCCGTTACAGGAATGACGAGGAGGGTGAAGAATAAATTATCTTTGCACTGTGTACTCATTGTTGTTCTGTGTATTCCTGCAATGTTATCCCCGTGTCGCATACGTGATTTTACCCTGGTGTGACCATACAGACATCAACGCTTTCCGCCAGACTCACCGTGAAACCTTGCCATCTCGATTTCGCGCTGACGAGCCAGAATAGTATTACAGGCGGTATTCCTCGTCAATTTTCAGACCTCTCCTCCTGGTATCGAAGGCGAGACGCGGGTGGAGGATACACGATGGGCGAGTGTTTCGGTAGTGTTACCTCGGGGGGGGGGGGCGGGTCAAGCCGGGCGAAGGGAATCCGAGAGCAAGACGCGGTGGGGGAGCCCCAGAGTGACGGTCAGCGGGTTAACAGCCTTGGCGGGAGGTGGTGGTGGGACGCAGTAAGCATAAACGAAAAGTCTGGAGATCAATCGATCGGAGCCAGCTTCCAATGCGTCGGCCACAAACCCATCAGACAAGTCTGCCCGCACGAGGCGTGTCATGATAAAATGGCCGCCCATCTCTATTAGTGTTCGGGTTCTCCCTTCCAACCTGTGCGCCATACCATCTTCTCACATCTCCCTCGAACCTCGACCATGGATCCAAATTCCCAGCAACCAAAGGAACATGGTGGCGCGCTCTCCTCGTTGAATGTGGCCATCGAGGTCCTGAACCTCGCGAAGGAGGTGTCTGATATCACACCAGCAAAAGCCGCATTCGGTTCCGTCAGTGTCCTTCTGACGATGGTCAGGGTACGCTCCCCAAATTCTGCGATGAACTCAGGGTTCACGCCTATCCAGGACTCTATAATCAACGAACAGGAATACGTCGAGCTTGGGTTATCCTGCGCCGATATCTGTCGAGCGCTTGATCGGGGACTGGAGGGAAAGAGTCTGAATGACCTCAGTCGGTCCGTGTGCGAGGCAATAAATCGATTGACGATGTGGGTTGAACCGGCAACGCACACTTAGCCAGTTCACCGACAACATTCCTGGTCGCAGAACCGTAGCGGAGATCCAACGGAAGGTGATCAAACAGAGTGGACGGAACGCGGTTTCTCGACTGTTCCATGCGAAGAGCGATAAGGAGACGATTGCTGGTTGGAAGGCAGAGCTCAACAGGATTCTTCTTGTCTTCAACGTACGTTCAATCGCTCTCGCCTGGTCATCGTTAACTGTTTCCTTTCAGACTGAACTGGTTGTGAATATTCATGTGGCGGTTTCTAACATTCGCCACGATGTATCGAAAATCCGGGAGGAGAACGGTGGTCAGCCTCGGTCGGTAAGTGCGAGTCACACTCAATCAATCAACAGGAGAATGCTTACACCTGTCTAGGACCAAACCAGGTCAGAAACTTCGATCACTACGCCAATCCAGCACCTTACATCTACATCTAGCATACTCGGAGAATTACCTCCCCCGCCGCCAAGGACGTGTTTCGGACGCGACGAGCTGATCGACAAGGTCGTCGGTCTCGCCGAAAACCTGACGCCTGTCGCTCTCATCGGTGCCGGAGGGATCGGCAAGACATCGATCGCCTTGACCATCCTCCACCACGGTCGCATCAAGAGTCGATTTGGGGATAACCGCCGATTCATCCGCTGTGATCAGTTTCCTGCATCACGTACTCATTTCCTCAACCGGCTCTCCAAGGTCATCGGTGCAGGTGTCGAGAACCCTGAGGACCTGACCCCCTTACGACCATTCCTATCCTCGAGGGAGATAATCCTATTCCTCGACAACGCAGAATCGATCCTGGACCCACAAGGAACAGACGCTCGGGAGATCCGCGACGCGGTGGAAGAGTTGAGTCGGTTCGAGACTATATGTCTCTGCATCACCTCCCGAATCTCCAACGTACCCCGGCACTGCGAACGTCCGGTCATCCCCACATTGTCAATGGGTTCAGCATGCGACATCTTCTATGGCATCTTCAACCATGGCGGACGGTCTGATATTGTCAATGACCTTGTTAAACAATTAGACTTCCACGCCCTCTCGATCACACTTCTCGCCACCGTCGCTTTGGACAACATGTGGGATTACAATCGACTGGCCAGGGAGTGGGACACACACCGCACGCAGGCACTTCGGACAGACTATAACGAGAGCCTGGCAGCCACGATCGAGCTTTCGCTCGCTTCGCCGACGTTTCACAAACTCGGCCCCGACGCCCGCGACCTCCTCGGTGTCGTCGCCTTCTTCCCTCAGGGTGTCGATGAAAACAATCTCGACTGGCTGTTTTCTGCCATCTCCAACAGAACGGGTGTCTTCGACAAATTTTGCACTCTTTCCCTGACGTATCGAAACGATGGGTTCATTACAATGCTGGCGCCACTCCGTGACTATTTTTGTCCCAAAGCACCACTATCATCTCCGCTCCTGTGCACGACCAAGGAACATTACTTCCGTCGATTATCGGTTGCCATTGGTCCCAGCCAGCCTGGTTTCGAGGAAGCCCGGTGGATCATGTCAGAGGATGTGAATATTGAGCACTTGCTCGACGTCTTCACATCCATTGATGCAAACTCAGTCGATGTCTGGGATGTCTGTGGCAATTTCGTGGAGCACCTCTGTTGGCACAAACCACGACTGGTTGTGCTGGGGGCAAAGATCGAAGGACTCCTGGATGACCACCCATCCAAACCGGGATGCTTGATCAAGCTCTCGCAATTGTTTGGCTCAGTTGGAAATGGTGCGGAGAGAAAACGGGTCCTCATGCATGCTTTGAAGCTTTGGAGAGAACGGGGGGATGACTACGAGGTTGCCGGGACATTGAGGCTTATATCCATAGCAGACTGGATGCTCGGCCTCTATAAGGAAGGAATCCAGCAGGGGAGAGAAGCATTGGCAATTTACGAACAGTTCGATGACAAAACAGGACAAGCGCGTTCTCAACAACTGCTCGCTTCCCTGTTTTATGACGACAACCAGCTCGACGCCGCCGAAGAAGCCGCATCACGCGCAATCGATCTCTCGGTTGAAGGCAATCAATTCCCGGTCTGTGAATCTCATCGTATGCTCGGCAAGATATATCGGTCCAAGGGCAAGACAGAGAAAGCCATCGATCACTTCGAGACAGCGGCCGGGATTGCGTCTTCTTTCAATTGGCACGATCGTCTGTTTTGGATTCAATACGACCTGGCGGAGCTGTCTTTCGAGAGACATAAGTTTGACGACGCAGAGCGGGATCTCGAACGCGCCAAGTCACACGCGATCAATAACCCATACAATCTGGGCCGCGCGATCCATCTGCAGGCTTGGTTTTGGTGGAAACAAAACAGGTTCGAAGAGGCGAAGTCCGAGGCTTTGTGTGCTACCGATATCTATGAGAGGCTCGGTGCCACGAGAGATCTGAAGAGTTGCAGGGATCTCCTCCAGTGGATTGAAGAGGGAATGAAAGAGACGGTTACCTCTGGTGGCTGAATTTCAATGGTGAGCTCGTGGAAACTGTGGTACTTCTCATTGTGTTAACCTTCCACCCCTAGCGTATGATACACCACCCCGCATACTCGGCGTATATTTTTGCGAATAACCTACCCCGCATCTGGATGGGTACCCCATTTTCGGCCATCGTACTCCTCGTTACCACCGCCACTTTCATTCTCCTCCTTTTTCCCGAGAACATCTTCTGTTGTACTGGCCTGCCGCGGCTGTGCATTTTTCTCTCGTTGGTTTGTGGTTGTGTTGCCTGGTTCCCGTCTCTCATCTTGTGTTTGTCTCGTTTTTCCGTGGCGTAGATTTTCTGTAATTTTTGAATGATTGGCTCACCGAAGTAACGGAAATTTTATTGACCGTGGTTCTGACCAATCTGTACGATGTGGATTTGCGAAAGCATTGTTTGTAGATGCTGATGAGTAGCACAAAGCCAGCCCCTCGGCCCCGGTCACCCACCAACCCGAGATCCCGGGGTGGGAGAGGTTATCTTCGCCGGCCAATTGGTCGTTTGTCGCTGCCCTCGAGGCGCAGCGTGGTCGAGCGCAGAGTCGTCTCCTACATGTTTCTGACAACCTGGCGCAGTGATTTACACGGAACGATAAAGAACAGGAAAATACACAACGGCTTGGCGTTCCCGGCCTCAAGTTATCGGAAGCAGTTCGTATGCAGAAGTGATCTGCGTCCCCTCGCTTCCGAGTTCAAGATCTCTGAGCATCGTGCTGGATAGAATTGCCGCGGTTGCAATGCACGTCGATTTGATTTTCGCACTAAACACTGTATGGAAGCTGCTCATTCCAAAGGTTCCACATCTTCGCCGTGCATATGCCAGTGCGCTGAAGCCGCGGGGCCGCAATGGGGCGTGTGTTTGGTCCTGACTTAAGGTCGTTCAATCCGCAAATATCGGGTCTCTCCATACCGGAGTTGGCGAGATTGGTTTCCGCGTCTCTTCTGGAACAGTCACAGGCATTGTCTGGAAACCCTCAAGCGGTTTGCTCCATAGCCATCGCAGAGGGCGTTGAACTGGCTTAACAGGCGGCAGATCGGGCGCGGAAACTCTCCCCCCACTGGGCAACGTGGATGAAGTAAGGAGCGCGGTATACCACCGGGATTTTTGGGGTATAATCAAAGAACGATGGACGCGCGTGTGTTCTGACGGAGTTTTGATTCCTACAGGATAGGTAATGCGATGTACGATTTACCTGCGTTCAGGCAAAGATGAGCCTCTAGAATGTGACTATTGGCCCCGCCACTGAGGACCACAACCCCACCAGTCTGGCGAACGTCATCGACGTTAAGACGTTCGATCCGCGGTCATACGGACGTTGCTCGCCGGATCCAGTGCGCGAGTTTCGCGGTGGAGGTAGTCGCAAATTGTCCCAGTATTTTGTGCCAATGTTTCATATGTCGGGGGCTCACACAAACGTTTCATGATGTGGAAATTTATGTACTCTCCAAGACTCCCACAACCGAACGCAAGTCGTTGGTTAAGGATTTTAAGATGGGGAAATACCCAGCTCATGTGATGTCCTAAGACGGCTCATCGACCTTAACCGGGGGTGCGGACATCCCAAATATCGGCTACGTCACCGCTGCTTAGCCGACACTGTCGCGGAATGTCATGGTTGAAATGGTTTATCCCTCCTGTTTGCCCCTTTGGTACCCTCAAGACCGGTTCGGGCAGACAGGAGGAGGTGGTCATGCTCATCGCGAATACTATAATCCACCTATACGCACATTGTAAGGAATTAGATGACGAAGGGCAGCCGGTATCTGACGGGAATATTGTCGGGAATCTGGTACTGTAACTCCGACGGCCGCTGTCAGATTCAACGAGGTTATCAGCACTCGCAGCCGGCTTATACAACACAACTCTTACCCTTGAACCGCAGCCGAGCAGATGAAACTATCGGGACAAGCGGCCTATGAGCCCGAACGGAAAATTGTGAATAATGAAGAGCCGCGTAGGACGGATTTTCGTCGGTTGCAGGGCGAGTGGCCATGATTGACCACGTTCGAGTTGAAACACGCGGTCAGTTCTATGGAGGTTATAACGAATCGTCTGAAGCAGACCTCAATGGTTGCCAGCATGGAAATCAACCATGTCAGTTCCACTCCACTGAGCCAGAACAGTCCAAGTGGTATCCCTTCTCAATTTCTGGACCCCATCCTTCCTTAGCGTTGAAGGCGGGGCACGGGAGGAGGATCCACGCTGGCGAGTGTTTCGATAATGTGGCTTCAGGGGGCAATCCGGATGAGAGGAATCAGAGAGCAAGGCATGATTGAGGAGCTCAGAGCAGCGGCCAGTAGGCTAGACGATTCTTCTGGGTAACCCCGGCGAGAGGTAGAGTGGGCGAACGAAGAGTCCGGATGATCGGTCGATCCGAGTCGGCACAGGTTATATTCATCAATCAAGCCTGTTCGCACGATGCGTGTCATGACAAAATGGCCGCCCATCTCTGTTATATGTTATAGGGTCCGGGTTCTCCCTCCCGACCTGCGTTCCACATCGGTTTCTCACATCTCTCTCGAGTTTGGCCATGGACGCAAATTTCCAGCAACCAAAAGGGCGGGGTGGTGCTCTCTCCTCGTTGAATGTGGCCATTGAGGTCCTGAACCTCGCGAAGGAGGTGTCTGATATCACACCAGCAAAGGCCGCATTCGGCTCCGTCAGCGTCCTTCTGACGATGGTCAGGGTACGCTCCCCCAACTCTGCGATGATGAACTCGTGGCTCACGTCTATTCAGGACACAATGACCAACGAACAGGAATACATCGAGCTCGGGTTATCCTGCGCCGATATATGCCGAGTGCTTGACCGGGGACTGGAGGGAATGACTCTGGGTAACCTCAGTCGATCCGTGTGCGAGGCAATAAATCAGTTGACGACGTGGGTTGAACCGGCTAGGCCGATTTGGATAGTTCACTGACGACGTTCTTGAATGCAGGACTACTGCAGAGATCCAGCGGAAGGTCATCAAGCAGAGTGGGCAGAATGCAGTTTCTCGACTGTTCCATGCGAAGAGCGATAAGGAGACGATTGCCGGTTGGAAGGCAGAGCTCAACAGGATTCTTCTTGTCTTCAACGTGCGTTTAATCACTCTTGTTTGGTCATCGTTAACTGTTTCCTTACAGACAGAGCTGGTTGTGAATATTCACGTGGCCGTTTCCGACATTCGGCACGGTATGTTGAAGACCCAGGAGGAGAACGGTGGTCAAGTTCGGTCGGTAAGTGCGAGTCACACTCAATCCATCAACAGGAGAATGCTTACACCTGTCTAGGACCAAACAAGGTCAGAAATTTCGACCACTATGCAAAGCCAGCATCTTACGTTGCATCTAGCATACTCGGAGAGTTACCTCCCCCGCCGCCAAGGACGTGTTTCGGACGCGACGAGCTGATCGACAAGGTCGTCGGTCTCGCCGAAAACCTGACGCCTGTCGCTCTCATCGGTGCCGGAGGGATCGGCAAGACATCGATCGCCTTGACCATCCTCCACCACGGTCGCATCAAGAGTCGATTTGGGGATAACCGCCGATTCATCCGCTGTGATCAGTTTCCTGCATCACGTACTCATTTCCTCAACCGGCTCTCCAAGGTCATCGGTGCAGGTGTCGAGAACCCTGAGGACCTGACCCCCTTACGACCATTCCTATCCTCGAGGGAGATAATCCTATTCCTCGACAACGCAGAATCGATCCTGGACCCACAAGGAACAGACGCTCGGGAGATCCGCGACGCGGTGGAAGAGTTGAGTCGGTTCGAGACTATATGTCTCTGCATCACCTCCCGAATCTCCAACGTACCCCGGCACTGCGAACGTCCGGTCATCCCCACATTGTCAATGGGTTCAGCATGCGACATCTTCTATGGCATCTTCAACCATGGCGGACGGTCTGATATTGTCAATGACCTTGTTAAACAATTAGACTTCCACGCCCTCTCGATCACACTTCTCGCCACCGTCGCTTTGGACAACATGTGGGATTACAATCGACTGGCCAGGGAGTGGGACACACACCGCACGCAGGCACTTCGGACAGACTATAACGAGAGCCTGGCAGCCACGATCGAGCTTTCGCTCGCTTCGCCGACGTTTCACAAACTCGGCCCCGACGCCCGCGACCTCCTCGGTGTCGTCGCCTTCTTCCCTCAGGGTGTCGATGAAAACAATCTCGACTGGCTGTTTTCTGCCATCTCCAACAGAACGGGTGTCTTCGACAAATTTTGCACTCTTTCCCTGACGTATCGAAACGATGGGTTCATTACAATGCTGGCGCCACTCCGTGACTATTTTTGTCCCAAAGCACCACTATCATCTCCGCTCCTGTGCACGACCAAGGAACACTACTTCCGTCGGTTGTCAATTACCATTGCTCCCAGCCGGCCCGGGTTCAACGAAGCACGATGGATCACATCAGAGGATGTGAATGTCGAGCACCTGCTCGACGTCTTCACATCTATTGATGCAGATTCGGTTGATGTCTGGAATGTCTGTGGCAATTTTGTGGAGCATCTTAGTTGGCACAAACCACGACTGGCCGTACCGGGGCCAAAGATCGAAGGACTCCCAGATGACCACCCATCCAAGCCACAATGCTTGTTCAAACTCTCGCAATTGTTTGGCTCGGTTGGGAATGGTGCGGAGAGAAAGCGACTCCTGATGCACGCTTTGAAGCTTTGGAGAGAACGGGGGGATGACTATGAGGTTGCTGGGACATTGAGGTTCATATCCAATGCAGACTGGATGCTCGGTCTTTACAAGGAAGGAATCCAGCAGGCGAAAGAAGCATTGGCGATCTACGAACAACTCAATGACAGAACAGGACAAGCAGGTTCCCAACAATTGCTCGCTTCCCTGTTTTATGACGACGACCAGCTCGATGCCGCCGAAGAAGCCGCGTCACGCGCAATCGATCTCTCGGCTGAAGGCAATCAATTTCCGGTCTGTGAATCCCACCGTATCCTCGGCAAGATATGTCGGTCCAGGGGCGAGACGGAGAAAGCCATCGATCACTTCGAGACAGCGGCCGGGATTGCGTCTTCTTTTGATTGGCACGATCGCCTGTTTTGGATTCAGTACGACCTGGCGGAGCTGTCTTTCAACGGACGCAAATTTGACGACGCAGAGCGGGATGTCGAACGCGCCAAGTCGCATGCGGTCAATAACCCATACAATCTGGGCCGCGCGATCCATCTGCAGGCTTGGTTTTGGTGGAAACAAGACAGGTTCGAAGAGGCAAAGGCTGAGGCTTTGCGTGCTGCCGATATCTATGAGAGGCTCGGTGCCACGAGAGATCTAAAAAGCTGCAGGGATCTCCTACAGGAGATTGGAGAGGGAATGAAAGAGACGGTTACCCCTGGTGGCTGAGTTTTAATGGTGAGCTCGTGGAAACTGTGGTACTTATCATTGTGTTGACCTTCCACCCTTAGCGTGTAGTACACCACCCCGCGCACCCACTCAACATATGTTTCTGTGGACACCCAACCCCGCATCTGGACAGGTACTCCATTCTTGGCCATCGTATTCCTCCTTATCACCACTCCTCTCGTCCTTCTTTCCCCTCGAGAGCATGCTCCGTTGTACTGGTCGACCCACCGTAGTTGCCCATTGTCCTGTGTTTCGCTGTTTCACTACCCATTGGCCCGTGGCCGCGTCATCTGATTCCCCGTCTCCCATCTTGTATTTTTTCCTTTCCCGTGTCATAGATCGTCCGCAATTTTCGAACCTTTGGCTTGTCGAAGTAGCGGATAATTTATTGACGGTGTTTCTAGTTAATCTGCACGCCGTGGGTGTGAAAAAATTGTTGTGGGTATTGACGCTGGGAATTTCATGACCCCTGCTCGAGGAGCCAGAGCTCTAGGGAATGAAGTCATGAAGTCATCCCTCTCACTAGAAGGGTATGTGGGGATAGCCCGTGAAGAGATGGTGCGACGGCGTCGTCCCCCACATGTTTAACCTGGCGCAGCGATTTATGCGGAGTGAGAGACCAAGAAATACTGGGAACACTGTGGGATGCGATGGTACTTTTCGAAAGTGGTCTCTTTCCTTCCGCACAGTGAAAGTACACAACGGCTTGGCGTTCCAAGTATTTTCGGAAGCGATTTGTATGCAGAAGAGTAATCTACGTCCTCCCCCTTGTATCCTCCCCTTCTGAACCACATCCCCCGTTCCTGAGTTCAAGATCCTTGAGCATCGTGCGCGCCGGACAAGGTTACCGTGATCGTAATGGTTGTTGTGCACCTCGACTCGATCCACGCAACAATACTATGGGAACTGCTCACCCTGGAAGTTCTACATCTCCGCAATGCTCATGCTGGCGCGCTAAAGTTTCGGTGTTGTAAAGGAGTGTGTATTGAATCCCGACTTAAGGGCATTTCCACGAAGCTCTCCAAACCGGAGCTGGCGAGACTGATTTCCGTGCTTATTCTGGATCGGTCACGAGCGCTCGTTGTCTGGAAATCCCCAGGCGATTTGCTCTCCGGTCATCACTGACGGCGTTGAACTGTCGATAGGTGACGAATCAGACGCGGGAGCTCTCCCCCCACTGGGTCACGGGAGTGAAGTGAGGAACTCGGTATACCACACCTAGGTGCACGTCGTGCCCGCGCTTGTCTAATGTTGTGAGCTCCATGATGGCTTCCGCCAAGCACAGTGCGCTGACCATCGGTTTCTCTGCCACGTTCAGCCAACGTTATGGGCTCGCACTGCCCATTTCTTGACCGGGTTGTGTACCACCGGGATCTTTGTGATATTCCCGGGACGTTTACGTCCAGGGTCTTAGGGACTTTTATTGTACAAATTTGTGATTTTACGGTAAGAACGTGACAGTCACATTGTGACGATCACGTGCCTGCCCTCTTTTGTCAAGTGCTCTGTT
>Ga0307517_10008579_pt1 | contig 14638 bp, 16 predicted proteins | sample 23_EM_MG_FD_194515 | JGI IMG/M metagenome (GOLD analysis project Ga0307517, IMG submission 194515) | Populus trichocarpa ectomycorrhiza microbial communities from riparian zone in the Pacific Northwest, United States - 23_EM | ecosystem: Host-associated > Plants > Roots > Unclassified | place... | reverse complement strand
ACGTGGGGGGCAGCGTGTTTTGAAGGGAAAAGTCAACGCTTAGAGACGCTTAGAGCCAAAGTGCACAGCAAGATCCCGTCGATCGCCCTATGCAGAGCAACCGGGGGCCCCGGTCAAGTTTCAAAGAGGCTCGCACCTCTCCAGCCCGAGACACAACCAAGTTGCACATGCAATGCTCTTTGGCTCTCCTACACGCCTTCGTGGGGCAACCACCATCGCCCAAGGTGTGTCTCCGCGGAAGGCTGAGCACGCTGGGTGCCACAGATTTTGGACAAGTTCCGCTCTTCCCCTTTCTCCGTAACTCGGAATTCTTTTGGTACGACACACGGCGTGCGATAGTAATCGCTCAGTCGCTGCGCGTGAAGATATGTTTCTCCCCCACCTCTCGACTCTTTCGTTTGATGGCCTGTTTCCCAAGAGACCACGGTCGAGCGTCTGGCAGGTTCATCATAATACATCATCCCCAGGCTGTGGGTATGTTGGGATAGCTAAATTTATGCTATTGAATCTGTAGGATAATCGTTCTGGCAACGACTGCGCTTCGCACACACTAATTCTGTTGCAACTATGTTACTTTTTGTTCACCTGGACGGGGTCGCAGGCATTTTCCATTAACCCCTCTCTTCGGTACTTTATCTCTTGGTATTCCGAGGCCTCGCTTCTGCTGCGGGTCGCGTTAAAGTGTGCCGCTTGATGCGCCCTCGTTTCAATGTGAGCTGGAGGACAGCCCACGAGCTTCTAGTGGTATCCAATTGTTCAAATCAACCACAGCCCCGCCCAACGGAAAGGATAATGATGTACCCGTCTCTGCCCTCTTGCCCTGTAAAATCGGGGGTGTCCCCACGCCATTAGGGTTCGCGGGTCGGCGTCAACGTCGATACGTTCATGTTCCTCTTTGGGACTTCCTGTTGGTGGATGTGTTCAATGGGGGCCGTCTATTTTTCACAAGTGTGCACATGGCTTAGAGACTTGTCCACGTCCTTGTACAATACACAGTGGGCTGACTTGGGGAGGACTAACGTAACATGATGATTTGTGGTTGTTTGGATCTAAAGGTGCCTCCTTCCTTTTTCGTGATCCAACCAGTCTCATCCCTGACGCCCGTTTCTGCGCGGAAATGCCCGACCAGGAATTGTATCTGAGCGTGCACGTCTTCAACACCCCGACCGCAACCTGCATCCCTGGTATTCATGCTTCCACGCCCTCCGAAACCCACAGCGACCCCCGTTGGATTGTCGGATAACTCAATCCGCAATGATCGTGAAATGTGTGGCCAGTGCACGTCTTGTATAATAGCTTCAGAGTTTTTCTTCCAATTTCTGGGGCAGGATCTCCTAGGTTTATCAAGAAGGGCAAGGTTAGAATCGGAGCCAAATGATCCATTCCTCGGGGATGGAAGAATATAGCATACCTTAGAGTTCACGTCGATTAAGGTCTCGAAATCGCCCCTTGGGGACAACTGACCATATCAGCCACCTTTTTCATTCGAAAAGGCCGCCCTGATCAGCGAGTGGAATTCACCCTGGGGAACGGCGCCGTTGATTGAGCACTGCAAGGCTCATTCAGAGTCGAGTAGGAGGGATGGTTCCGCCGGTGTCGGGAGGTTATAACCACCGGATCATTTGTCATGTACGCCATATTAGAACACTTCCAAATATCTGTCGATCGAAGACGCGGACGTGGTCTACTTGGGGCGGATGGTCAGCGGGGAATGGCATACAAAGACAGGAAAACGCACCGCTGTGAAAACAGGTGTCGCGAGTCCCTTATTGGCAGAACCCTGCGCATATTATGCATTTCGCTGGTTACGAAGCGGTCATCTAGCTTCGGACCCCCCTGGGATGATTCAGAAATTGTAGCGCTCTGAAGTGGCAATCACGTACATCGAAAACCCCAAAGGCTTTCTATCTCCATCTTCCACAGGATGGGAGGCGATTCAGTGGACCCGTGGTGACGCTTCTACAGGTGATTGGCGTTAGCCACGCATCCGCGAACATTGGACTCGGTGCGACGCGTGGCCCTGAAATTGCTCGTTATAATCTGCAGAGAGGGTTGAGCCCGGCCGACATACGTTTCCAAGCTCCCGATTGCCTCCTTCACAAGTCCACTGAAGCCATTCACACCCCTCCCTCCAGTCAGTCTTCAACGTGTGGCACGCCCTGACGCAGTACTTGACAGGTTTTACCAACGTGGCTTATCATCCCGTCCTGACCGTGTTACCGAGAAGTTAATATATAAAAAGGAACAGAACGGAACACTCTTACCTGGACGAGAACTAAAATGCCAATAAGAGACTCGAATAGCACCCTGACAGCAACGATATTGGGGGGCATGTTCTCAACTGCCCAGGACTCGAAGGTTGCAACGATGCCGGATGGTAGGCGGTGGGGGGTCGGGGGAGCGGGGAAAGAGAGCGGGCATCGAATAATTGGATACGGGGGTCGCACAGTGTTGGGAGAGGTCCGAGCGTTCGCCGCCAAGCGGCCAAGTATCGATGTACGCGTGCAGGTGAGGGAAGGGCTGGCAGAATGTGGTGAGATCGCTAAGCACCGTCTCGGCTTGATCCGACGAAGCCTCCCAAGTTTTTCGAGGCTCCGGCTTGTCCTTCGTTCCCAACTGATAAATTCGTTGATGCAACAATGTGCAAGTCGAGTAAACGCACCGTACATAAACTGATCCATTCACTACGGTCATCTAAGAGACAACTTGCCAGATTAACATCCAACAGTGATACCCGCCGATACGCTCGTCGAGGAAAGTTGTCACGATCGGGTTCAAAGCTGGGGTGAAGCATGTAAAAGGCAGACCGCCGGAGCTGAGTGCGCCCGCGATGACAAAAGGTGACGTGAGTTCCGATTTATACATTACTGCAGAAACGTGGGGGTATTACTAGTATGTAAGTGTGCGTGGATGCGTGACCTCGAAAGGTATAAAATATAATAGAATAAAGGCCAACGAGCGGAAGGGAGGGAAGGAGGGGAATAAGTAGATCAACCGAGCAACCCGAAGAGTGTCCAAACGGCCCTCCCTAAGAAATACGAAGAGAATGAAGACGAGATCTAGCATTACTACCGCCATCCTGTCATAGCTCCGGGTGGCGGATCGGGGGTGGCGAGGGGGAAGGGGGAGGATGAAATCGTTTATCCACAGATTCCAGGGTATTTTCTGTCAGTTGGATTTTTGGGGATCCAACCGTACTTCAACCCAGCCTGATAACTCCAATCATCCGCCTGCTCTGCCTTCCACGTCCATTGAATCCATCCAGTACCCTTCTCAAACGTGCTCGTCTGTGCCTCCCAGTACTTTCCAAGGAATGTCTTGTACTCCGGGCTGAAATTCGCTCCAGAGCCGGTCTTGGTCGAACAATTTCCATTCCACACGGAATCGGTGAAGGTTCCATCGTAACGTGCACCGCGTCCGCGTCCGTTGAGGTACTTGGTACAATCGGTGGCGGCGGGTGTCCATTCACCCACGATCGTCCAGAGGTGGAAGGAAGAGAGGGCGGCTCCTTGCGAACAGGCGATACTGATGTGCTCCTCGTCGGAGCGGGCAACCTCGGCGTTGGAGAACATCTGATAGATGTGTACATCCATGGCAACACCAGACCACGCAGGTTCTCCACCGGTCATGAAGTCGCTCCAGTAGCCGAGACCCTTGAACGCGTCGTGAAGTAGTACGATGGTGTTGCTCTGCATGTCAGAGGTGTTAGCCAAGCGCATATACCCGCCTCGAGTCGTTCGAATTTACCTGTTTGGATGTTCCATATGGGAACCTGATGTTTCCATAAGAATCGTACCAGTACTGCTTAATCGTACCCATCATCTCGTCGTAGAACCCGGCAGGTTCATTGAGAGGGGCAATGATCGGAACGACAGAGGGATTGCTCGCGAACTTGGAAGCGAGGGTCTTGATGATTTTATTAGTACGAGCGACGGCCCCACTCTCGGTATGCCATCCTGGGAAATCAACCCTGTGGCCAGAGTTGTCGAAACCGTTCTGGCTTCCGGGAGCGCCGTGGAGGTCCACGATGATCTTCAGCCCGTATTTGCTGGCCCAGGATACGGCCTTGTCGAGGTATGGAAGTTGGCCTTGGATATAAGGTTCGCCTAATGATTCCATATGAGAATGTCGTTGCTGGGAGGGTACCGTGACCATGCTTACCTTTGCTGACATCCCAAGCCCAGTATCCAATCGGCACGCGAACATGGTTCAAACCAGCAGCAGCGATGGCCGCAAAATCAGATTCAGTGATCCACTGTCATCACGAAACACGCCGACAGAGCAATAAAATCACGTGGGTCAACGGATCTTTCCCAAGATAGGCGGCGGGGGAGGAGTACTAACAGTGTCCCAATGCTTTTTAAGCTTCTTTTGGGCGTCGGAACGCGGCTGAAATTGACCAAAAGTCCATTCGTCGACGATCTTGTCGTTGCCAGTGTTATCGAAAAGACTTGGAGTAATCCAGGGCTACATGATGAATGCCGTCAGAACTCATGTCTGATAAATACCCCGACGGAACTGGTAGAGCGAGGGGTGTTGGGAAAAAATAGGTACATACTTCTGTACGAGCGAGGACCGACCGCAAAACGTTCTCGTCAGCAAACATTCAACAGGGCGGCACTATAAACGACCAGAACAGACGAACCCCTAAAATAGCCAACGTGTAAGTAAGCACACATACGGTCCCCAATTAAACCATGCGACAATCAAATAGCCAGCGTATACTCACAATACAAGCCAACCGCCCAGATTTACGCCTCGAACCTTCTGAGAGCCATAAGAAAATCCAGGAGAGAGCGCAGCAACCGAAGAGACGAGAGCGGCAACGAGGGCGGCAAGGGAACCACGGAGCAACATTAAGCAGGGAAAATAAAGAGCGGAGGGGGGAATAAAAGAGAGCGGACTGAACATTGCTGGATTTTTATGGAGAGACGGAACATCCCTGCCGAACAACTCCACTGAATCTCGTCTTCTTGCCAACTGAGCGAGGGGGTCGGTTTGCTGAGATGCTTTCTCGACTGGATCTCGACTCTGGGCGTTGGCCTTTTCCCTTCGACGTCCGCCAGCCGACGCGGTTACTTCGCCGACAGATTGAAGAGAAGGAACGAAAGCTCATGGAAGAAGCTGAAAAGGAACATATGTCCGTGATCTTGAACGATCGTCATCAGAGCAACTAGCCGCATCCCTCGCTCATGCTCGCACCAGTGAACCGACCCCTTCGCTTGTTCGGAAAGAAGGCCATCGGCTCAGTTTTGGGGTCGGTTTCGAGTTCTCCATCCAACGCCCCCTGTCCAATCCGGTCACCCGGCAGGCGGATCGATGGTGCTGCAGGGGTTCTCACACCATCCAAGAACAGGGACGAACCCCACATATCCACGTGTAGACCAGGATTCTGGGGAATGCATCAGATCCTCGGCATTCTCATTCAGTTATCAGACGTACGCACGAGGTTTACAACCGGACGAAGCACGACGGATCAAGGAATCACCATGTCCATGTTTTTGCAGGACCAAAGGTCCGAATGAGTGTCAGTAGGGGAAACAAGGGCAATCGAAGTACAATCAAAACCTTGTAGTAAGTCAGCGGGGGTTATGACCATCCACCTGGGATGGTCTTGAAGCTTGAGCTTGATCAACCGTCGGTTGAGCCGGAGGTAACGAATCCCTACGGCCCCTTGGCCAATTGATCGGGTGGTCCTGGGCGTAGTTCGCCTTTCGCACACCAGACGAGCGGCTGTTGGGGTTGTGACTAGGCTGGCCCAGGTAAAAGATCTGGCACTTGAGAGTGGCCTCGGTTGGGTGGCCTGCAACGGCGTTCCTCGTCATCCATCTCACTGTTGTCTAGGGTGCTGAACCGGCGATACGTAGTACAGCGCATGCCATGCATCACAAAAAGGCGATTACCTAAACGTAATACAGCAACTCGGGTACCTTGCTCAGAGTGAAACCGGTCGTCTTCTGTCCCAAGACCATGCGGCACGGTTCAGTTGGAATAGCACGTCCTTTACATCCGGCCGCTCGCTTGTTTCGACAAGCCAGCACCGTTGAATGATTCTCCACAACCCCGTAGTGAAACCAAGGCCCTCTGCCTCCTCCGGCTTCTCTGGTCGGTCACCGTTCATGATAGCGATCATCACTGCTGATCCATTCGTGATCTCCCAATAAGGAGCGTTTCCGCAAAGAACCTGACGATATATAAGTCGAACCATCGTGAAAGTGGGAACGGTCGCATCCACGAACCTCGTATACAACCATCCCGAGAGCGTAACAATCAGATTGCTTTGTTGGTCGGTAGTCGGTTATTCCGAACCGGTCTGGATCAAGCAATTCTGGACTCATCCACCGAGGAGTCCCACCGGCAGTAAACGACATGAGGGATGGTCCCGAAGCCAGAGAGGCCACGGAGGCATTGTCTGCAACGCAGCGCTCTACAGCAACGATGGTTGAAAGACCAAAATCCGCAAGGCGGGCGCGGAGACTTTCGTCGATCAGGATATTCGCCTGACCATCGTCATGAGTACTTTGGCATCCAGCAATTGATAAAGCCGTACCCCCTTCAAGTCTCCGTGCACCATGTTAATGCTGTGCATATACTCCAGCCCGTTTGCGGCGTCAACCAGCTGAATGAGTCAGTAACGCAGACCTCCGCAAGATATAGTAGCACAATTACTCACGAGTTGAGCACGGTTAACTCCCTTACTATTCTCTATGAACTCGTTGATGTTACCGTGATTCATCCACTCGGATACCATCGCGAGCCTGTGGTGTTCCAGAGTCGCACCGATAAACGGTAGAATGTGCGGGTGTTGAAGGTGTCGCCAGGCAACCACCTCTCTGCGGAACCTCTGCAGACCCTGAGTGAGAACAGTACTCCAAGGAACCAATAAGAAGTACGCACGCTGAAACACTTTTCAAGGTTACTGGTGAGATACAGATGTACAGTTTTGATGGCGACCGGGCGGCCCCGATATTCGCCGCGGAATACAGTTGCAAAACCCCCCTCGTATTCCTCACTCATTGGGCCGTCAAGAGAGCCTTCGATGCGCACGGAGTCTGGGATAGTCTTGAACCGACGGCATATCTTGCCTAGTATGTTGAGAAGTTCGGGTTGGTCCCTCAACGAGATCTCACCCTCTTCCAACATCTAAACGTTATGTTAGCCCGGGCACTGGGTAGGATTTGGTAGGTGACCTCCCTTGTCTATGCTGTTGACAAGCCTTTGACCGGGTTGGTCGTTCACTCCGACGGGGATTTCCTGCGAGTGCGACGACACCGAGGGGAGATCTTTCGGAAGCGCATCCACAACGGCGTTCAAGGTCCGGATCATTATCCGAGCATCTACGGACAGGGAATAACCCCTTCAATGCGTGACACCGTTTGGAAGGTATGTTAGTTACCTTGTTCAACCTCCACGATCTCCTGGATACTTGATACCAAAAACTGGTTCTGTACAGCGCGTATGTCCCATCGCTGATCACGCTTCTCGCCCCAACATGCCACGATCATATTCCATATAGGGTCCTGCAACCATCGGGTGTTCGTCGGACGGGATGGCCGATTGCCGTTCACAATGTGGAAGACGATGGTAAAACCCTGGACATTTCCGTACGGTGGGATCTCCGCGAGGGTCTTATGGTGGACCGACGACGTCAGCGATTACCATTTGTAGCGTTGGATGAATGTACCTCGTAGGCGGCCATCGCGAAGGAGAAAACGTCGCTCTCCTTCGAGGGGTTACTATTCGGGAGGCCAAACTGCGTTGGATCCAGCAGTTCCGGAGCCATGTAGCGGACAATCTCCGGGTGTGATGTTTTCGCGCTACTTGGCTCCATGACGGTGGGATCTGTGATGGTGCCTGTGATCCCGAAGTCCCCAAGGCACGCAATACCATCTTCGGTGATCAGGATGCTTCCCTAGATGGAACGGAAGTTGGCGCATGACTCAAGCTGAGAACCCGCTCAGCGCCCACCGGATTGATACCACTGTGCACGATACTAAGTGAATGCAGATAATCGAGACCGCAGGCAGCTTGAGCGAACTGCCGACAAGCGCGAAGTCTTAGACGGCTTGTCTGGGCAGATTATAATGATCGCTTACCAGCTGCAATCGATTGACCCTCGGATTTTTCTGGGTATACTCGACGATGTTTCCATTTTTCAACCAAGGACTGATAATGCAAAACGAGAACAACACCTCCAGGACTCCGAGGAAGGGCAACACGTTTGGATGCGAAACACATTTCCACCCTACGATCTCGCGATAGAACCTCTGGTTGTCATCAGGCAAAGCTCGCCCTCGTCATAATACCACCACGCACCCGTCTGATCTTTTCCAGATTCGCCGCCGTCTGGCTTCGAAAAGCCTTGACGCACACCTGCTTCCCACTGAGTTGACCTTTCCAGATATCTGCAAATCTCCCCGAAGCGTGAAGGCCGGTGTCGCTCAGTGTCACCCCGGGTGGAAAGTAGGATTTCGGTAGAATGCTGTGCGCTTCCAGAACCTTACGTAAGTCTCTGAAACACTTGTCCCTCAAGCTTGGATCCGCCGTGGCGGATGATAGGACCTGACCGGGGATTCAGCGCGAGGAGGAGTTCACTGAGGGAAGTATACCTTGTCGAAGAGCTCTACAAGGATCGCTGCTTGCGTTGAGCTGAGTGGAGGCAAGTCATCGGGCCATTGTTCAACCCGCAATACCGTGCAAACGACGAAGGGGATAACTCCGATGTCAACCACGGGTTTTGTGAGGTCTTCGGGAGTGATAGGGAGGATTCCTGGCGAAGCCCATCTTCTTGTCAGTAGGGCGTGTCTGCAGCGGCGGAGATTGGGACTCACTCTGCGGGACTTGGGTTCTGTCTGACATGTCGGTCATCCTCGAGCAAGCGGGGGGGTGGACCGCGTCTCGTTTGGGGCTGTCCTAAGCTTGTCCCGGTGATATACGCATATCCACGTTTAGAACATGCGCTCGGGGCAGTGTGGCCGGGCAGTTCCGTCATTCCTGTCCGTTATGACAGGACCTGAGTGTCGGCGGGCCGGGAAGAATGTTCGGACGGGGGTCTGGCGAAAAGCGTCCGGCGCCGTGACTCACCACGCAGAACCCTGCTCCCACCCACACCCTACCACCGTTCCTCGATGGCGACGATAACGAAGGATGCACTGGCACGCGTACACTTCCCTTTAATCCACATCACTCTGACAAATCTATGTACAGTGGGACTCCGGATACGACGAGTGCGTTGAAGTGAACCAGCGGGCACTTATCGATAAGGTCTTGGCGAGGTACTCTGGGGAATTCACTGGTGCGTCACATATTCTCCATGGGAGCAGATGGTCTGAACACCAACGTGTAGTGTTTCGTGAACTACTGCAGAACTCCGACGACGCTTCCTCCAAGGCAGTTGAGATTCGATTCGAAACCAAGAAATACATCGGTAGAAACAGCTTGAGCGAGGACCGGGTCCCGCCCCGCAGGGGCGTGCACCTTCCTGATCTCAAGACCGCTTCGGTTTGTTCCTTCCGCTTACCATCCCGCTTCGTTGGCCTTATCGGGCGTCAGGTGCACAGATGGACGTTTAAGAATAACGGCATCATATTCCGGGATAGGGACTGGAGTCGTTTGAAGAGGATCGGTATGGACGGCCCCACCGTGGAGTTGGTGCACAGCTAACGTTCTGATTCAGCTGAAGGGAATCCGGACGAAGAGAAGATCGGCGCGTTCGGTGTTGGCTTCTATAGCTTGTTTTCCATCACTGAGGAGCCCTTCGTCACGTCTGGGGGGCAATGGATGGGGTTTTACTGGAAGGACAACAAAGATCAGGTGCGCGTAGTCCTACCATTTGTGTCTGGGTATAAAGGTACTCACATTGAGGAAGTTGTTCGCTCGTCGGGGTAACCTCCCCAATGAAACCAACGACTCATGGACTACGTTTGAGATGGACCTACGGGAACCTGCTCCGATCCCTGCTATGCTCGATTTTACCCGATTTCTGGCATCCTCCATCACGTTCATGGCACACCTACGCGAAGTTAGCGTGTATTTCGACAGCGTGCGGCTAGCCCACTTGACCAAAGATACTGGATCCCCTAAGCAACTTACCATTCCCCGAGGTCTGAGACCCACCAGTACAGTGGGATTCATGAATATAAAGGGGTTGAAGGCAACTCGTAGGTGGTTTATTGACAATGGGGTCCTTCCGTGTTGACCATCGCCACCATTTGCAGCCCTCCACATCACGGCAGAAGTCACGGACTGCGTCCATAGCACTGGGATAGAGCGGCCTGAGACCACCGGGACAAGCTTTTCCCCCCTCTCCTGGTTAGGATGGAGCAATACCCCTCAACGGGCACCTTCCCCGCTACCCCCTCAGCTAGTTACCGATAAAATCAACCAATCCAGTATTGTGTTGACAATTTTCACGGCAGAGGTGGACGTCGAACTCAGTCAGGATATATCGGTCGAACTTCACAGAGCGATGAAAAAGAATCCACCTCGTGCACTCAAGTACGAGCTGATATATGTTGGTCACCACCTACACCAGTTACCAGAGATATTAATGTCTTTCAGACGGGGAAGGACGAATATGATGCAAGCAAGAAAGAAGATGACGCTCGGCCCAAGGCGATGGGTAATCTCTTCCGGGGTCTGCGTGCGGACTTAGATGGGTGAGTACGTCTTTGAGGTGTGAATTCTGGTGTTAACGTTAACCCAGGTCTGGCTTCGCCCGTGTGTTCATTGTCAGTCGTGTTGCAACTGTAATGGGGTTACCGCTGACTTGGATTAGGGTCATTCCACCGGACAAACAACTGGACTTGGAGGACATATGGCTTCTCGGTTCATCCCCACTGTCGAGCGAGAGTCCATCGATCTTGTGTAAGTTAGCCGTCTCTTACTGTAGCTGGTATCTTACTGGTCTTCATAGTGACAGGAATGTCTCCGGTGAGTCCGTGTAACCACTCAGCGAGTAAAACGTTGACACAATACCCCAGTTTGGAACAAGGAACTTCTTTTCGTTGGTGGATTCCTCGCGCGCGCTGTCTACGAGTTGAAGATGCAAGACATTAGAACCTGGTGGGACGCCTCCACCACTTCGAAAATGCCCGGCGGATCCCTCGAATTAGGGTCATGGGAGGAGTTCTACGAAACAGCCAAGCACAACCTGCAGTTCTTCACTTTTCACCCGTCGACTCCATCGGCAGTCGTGTCTAGCGGGATGCAGTCCGCGTTCTTTGACTGTGCCATCCCGGAACAGCCTTTCCTGGTCGTCTCGAACGCAGGGATCAAATCAGCCCTCGATGTACGGATGCCAGATCCTGTGTTCTCCACGTTTTTGAAGGAACTTCCTGTGTTCCCAAAGGAACTTTTGGGCGGCTCCAAATCGATGGTCACGGCCCTTCGGGAGAGAGGAATGTTGAAGAACATTACGTTTGTGGATGTTTTAGAGGAACTCCGGAAACGTCCGTTGTCAGAAGAGGAGATGGTCGCCTGCCTCCGGTGGTGGATCAATGCATCCCAGCGGGACCCAGGAGGGACCAACGGCATTCGACGGGAGTTCATAGGTGCCGCGTCTCTGATTTTTTGCTCATCGGACAATGGCGACGAACGGATCATACCATTGGGGGGAATACGAACATTCTTGAACTTACAAAACCTTGTCGTTCCTACGAATGGACCACTCCCCAGCCACCTGTTACCGGTGAGCGTCAGTGGGAAATTCGACTTGGCTCAACTCCAAAAGCATCTCCAGTGGAAAGAGTTTACGGACCTGGAGTGGGTACAGCATATTGTGGACCCTGCGGTGTACACTCAGAAGAGCGAGTTTAACATTGTCGAATCACCTGCCTGGGCAGATTGCGTACTTCAAGTCCTCTGCGGTCGCTGGCGAAACTTGTTAGGAGCAAACAAGATCACTGTCATCGGGCTTCTCAGCAAGCTCACCTGTATCCCGACAACCGCTGGGATGAAGGTGCCGAGCGAGGCGTATTTCTCAAACGCGGATGTCTTCCCTGGCCTACCCATTGTCAATCTCCCATCCGGGGTCCAAATTAAGGACAACCTAGAGAATGTATTAGCCGACCTGGGGGTACGGAAGCATGTTGACCCACAAGTCATCCTTGACCGGTAGGCCCCCCTGTTCTCTAATAATGTACCCTTCTCTTACAATCATTGCAGGATGGTTGAGACCGGCGAATGGACCATCCCGGAGCTAATTAAATACCTCGTTTCGGTCCAGTCCATGCTACAACCGGCCGAGGTTAAAAGGCTTCGACTCATTCCTGCATTCCCTAAGGAAGCAACCACCAATCAGGATAGGGATGAAGATGGCACTCCAAAGAAGGTCCTGGGGTTCAGGGCCTCTGACTTGTACGAGCCATTGGACGAGCTCAGGAGCCTTGGTCTGCCAATAATCAACTGGTATGGGAAGGATGGCAGGCATCACTGGAGGTCCGGCAGCGAGGAAGGTATGTCCGGCATGGTTAACTTTCCTACACACTAACACTACCTTCCACAGCTAAGTTTCTGTTTGGCCTTGGTTTGAGGCGGTACCCACCAACAGAGGTTATCCTGGGTATTGCTGCCAAGGATGAACCACAGAGGACAGCCGCACTGAATTACTTCCTTGAAAACTGTGTGCAGAAGTATATGGATTACACTCCCAGTACCCATGCAAACATTGCTTTCATTCCTGCCATTCATAAAGGCCAGAAGAAATTAGCAAAGCCATTTGAAGTCTTCTCAAGCTTTGACTGGCAATCACTTGGTTTCACTGTCTTGGACCCTGCCCTGAGACAAGGTGCAGCTAATAAACTGAAGATACAAGAGCACCCACCCACCAGCCAACTGGTCCATCTTTTAGAAGTATCTCCCCCAACCACTGAAGCCCAGGCCTGTGAATGGTTTGGAATTCTCTCTCACCGTATATCAGGTTTGTGTGATTTCCAGTATGATGCATGTACATACTGATCATTACCAGACTTCTCTCAACCTGAGCTGGCCAAGCTGTCTTCAATGCATATTGTTCCTGCCCTCAATGATTCCCCAGGGTCTACTGGCTCTCAGCTCTTGCCACCAAACAAATGCTACTTCAAGAAAGAATCTCACTCCAAGCTATACTCCCAACTGTTTGCCTTTGTTGACTTTGGTCCTCCAGCAAACCGCTTTCTGGATGCATGTGGAACAAAACATGAACTGCCAGTGGAGGAAATTGCTCTTGTTCTGTTGAAAGATCCACAAAGGTTCTTTGACCTTGCAGGGGGGCATGATGGGTGGGGTCTTCAAATCTAATTGTTTTATGTGACTCTAATGGTGCTGTCCACAGTTATATTGTAGAACTGGGTATTATTGCCAAGAAGCACCGATCATTCAGCTCCACTACCTTGGATGAACTCAAGAAGGCAGCAATTCTCATTGGTTCTCGGCGTGTCAAAAGACAAAAATCTGATGAGGCTGCAAAACCTGCTGATAATGGAAAAGACCAGGACCTGGAGCATACCCTATTGGCCCCAAACCAGGTTGCAATTGTGGATAATGAAATCATTCATCAACAGTTTGGTGAGGTTATCTTTTGTGCTCCACAGGAAGACATTCTTGAAGGTGAGTATGGCAGTGCATATCCCTGGTTTCTATGCCAACTTTGAAAAATACAGATTTCTACCAATCCCTTGGCAGTGAACGACTTGGCAGCCTTATTCGAGAGGAACACCAAACACACCAGGAGATCCATGGGCACAAGGCAGCACAGAATGTTCAGTCTCTGATCCTTGAAAGATTGCCTATTTTCCTCCATGGAAATACTGGTTTGATCCTTCGAGTTCCCTTGGCAGAGCTGAACAATGGGAGAAACTTCATCATTCGAACATTCAGCAAAGTGGTAGTTACAAGGAGCATTAACTTTGCTGGTGCTAGAATGTCCATATCCTTTGAAGCATCAGCTGTCTCAATGCGGGAGGGCAGTTACATGATACAGCTGTGGTTGGCTGATAACATGGAGGTGGATATGTATGAGGTTGCAACCTCTTTGTGCCAGCTGCTCTTCCACACACACAAGCTCAATGATGCTGCTTCACTCACAACAATACTGTCAACTGACCTCCATGCCTTGCAGAAACGGGGGTATAAAGGCAATTACAAATTATTATTTTTTTGGCCCCACTAACTCAACTCTGATAGTTGATCGGATTCTGAAGCAGCAGGAAACTAAGAAAAAAGCTGCTGCAGAAGCCCTTGCCAAGGAAAGGATAGAGGAAACCACTTTGACCTCACAAACCCTTGTTTCAGCCCCTGCTATGGATTTGGTGACACCATTGGCTGATATTTGTAGGTTTTCCCTACAATTTCTAAAATTAGCTAGCTAATGTAAATTTTCACCAGTCTCAAATGTCAACAATGCTGTTAGGGCATGCAGGGGGCAAGATGATCTCATTTCTGGTCTGAAGCAGATCCATATTACCAAGGAGGCCTCATATGATGGCTATTGTAATATACCAAGCAACATCAATCATCTCATACTGCTGGGTAAGCTAGAATCCCTGTACCAGTTACCCCAACCATAACTAATTATGTCTAAGACAAAATAGGGGAAATCATGTTGTATTTTTCCAAGGGTATAATTAATCAAGTGCATTAGAGGAGGCATAACCTAACT
>Ga0307517_10008578_pt1 | contig 14639 bp, 7 predicted proteins | sample 23_EM_MG_FD_194515 | JGI IMG/M metagenome (GOLD analysis project Ga0307517, IMG submission 194515) | Populus trichocarpa ectomycorrhiza microbial communities from riparian zone in the Pacific Northwest, United States - 23_EM | ecosystem: Host-associated > Plants > Roots > Unclassified | place... | reverse complement strand
TGCTATAAATTTACATGCCTGCTAACTTACAAATTACGCAGCCGTGCGGTAGACACAAAGCGAACTATTCTTTCGCCTTTTACTAAAGAATACCGTGTGTTTGCCGCAAATCACGGCATACGCTAATTTTTGAAGGGGTTCTCCGACGGCGAGCCCTGCATTTCAAGTTAATGTTTGTTAAGTTAATTAGAGTGTGTTTTACAGTTTGGTTGTGGATGTTTTTTAAATAATTTTTTGTATTAAAATATATATAAATGATGTTTTTTTATTTTTTAAAAATTATTTTTGATATCAACACATAAAATGATTCAAAATTATATTAAATTTTAATAATAAAAAAAAAATAAAAAAATTATATTAAATTTTAATAATAAAAAAAAAATAAAATTTTGAGAACGCAGGCTGCGTTCCCAAACATTCCCTTAAACACCAATCCCTACGTAACTTTACAAAATTGACACACCATATTAATTAGTCCTGGTCACAACACAAACCATGGAAGTGAGTCCTGGTCACAACACAAACCATGGAAGTGAGGCTGGGTGCTGGCAATTCTACACGGTTTCTTTAGGTTCGTACTTGACTAAAAAGAGACAAAATACTAGCACTGGAACATGTTCTTTCCTTTCAAATGAAGGACAAAGCAAGAGCACCAAGTAATTCTAAGAAGAGTAGAAAGAATGATTTCCCTAGCCAGATTAATCTTTTGCCGAGTTGAATTAACATTATTGAACCAACCCATTCCACCTCTGGACTTCTACTCGACAGCGCTGATATTGTAGCTAATGGGTTTCGACTTTTCGACCGTTCTCGATCGTGTTATTATATTAAACCACTTTCTCATGCTCTGGTTATACATCTTGAGACGACCAATCTCTTGTAAGGGAGGCTAATTAGGATATAGGACATGTATGGTGAATGAGGGATCATAACTGATGACTCTTAGAGCAGCAAACCGTTGCTAAAGAGAAATCCCACATCGCTAAAAGCGTTTTGCTATGTAAAGCAGCTTAGATTTCGCAGCCGCGCGGTGAGCACAGAGCGAACTTTTCTTTCGCCTTTTACTAAAGAATACCGTGCGCTCACTGCAAATGGTGGCATACGCCAATTTTTTCAAAGGGCAATCCTCCCGTGGAAAGCCCTGCGTAACGAGTGTAAACTTCAAAGAGTTAATGTTTCTCACCCAAGACAAGAGATCACAAGCTGGTGTCGGTTCACATCTTGCTTGATTCTTTTGATGCAATGCTTGTCGCTATTGAATCAATAAACTCTCTTACTCGTTTGTAAGAGGTTTTTTCCTAAATCCAAACAAAAAAAATTAGAAAAACACTTCTTAACAAACAGAACAAATGCAAAAGTATGCCGTGCATTGAATGGCTGATTATGTTTGACAGTGACAATACAAATAATAGGAAATCAGAGGCCAACATTGCTTTATGTTTGTTTCCACCGAAAAGGGCCACATACCTTAGCTGAATATATCCCTTTTCTACTTTTAAATTACAAATGTGATTCAAATTCACGTGAATCCCAATCCGAATTTCAGCTTCATTTTCATTTAATTTCTTGCTAGGTTACTGACAACTTTTATTCTTGATTTACTGATTTAACAGAATGATTTGGGATTTGATTTAGTCACTAAATCCGAAATCGTGTATTATACTATTATCTTGTGTTTTCTCCGTTTCCGATTAAGCATATCGTAGATAATTAAGTAAGAAAATGTAATTTTACTTCGGTCCCATTTCTAAATGAAATGTGAATACATAACTCCTTTTTCCCCTTGGGATTTGAACCAAGTGCAAAAAATTAAATGAATTCAGCAATTGTAAACTTTGTTGGCCTATTTTGCAAAATCTGGGGACATAAATATGCCATATACAGCAAACAATTATCTATAGGAAAGCTTCAATTATAGAGGTTCCTTGCTATCTATGATTATCAAATCATACCAATCGACTTTTTATGGTGTGATGTATCTTGTTTTCTTGTGCTTGTGAAGACAAATGCAAGAACCCAAGGGCTCTTACAATGGCGACAAAGGAAAAAACAAAGAGGACTCAGTGCTGAACAATGCTTTGATGACAAATCTGACACCATTCATGTCTGCCCTTGTGCACAGATACCACACTCTCACAATTTCCATCATTTTTAGGCTCGAACACGAGACCTTTTAGAGAGAGATTCTACTGTCAGTTGAGGTACATCTTCATTGGCTACAATTTGCATCATTAACTGACCAACTCAACTACTAAAACACGGTACCCCTGCAACTAAATCCATCATGGCAACCCATCATGCATTGGTCACATACCAGGCTTTGAATATTTGTCGATTAGAACTAACCAAAACACCCACTACTCATCTGATAAATAATTGTTGAAAAAAGGGAGAAAAGAAAAAGACTACCAGGCCAGGTTATAATTATACTCACATGATGAGCTTGAGCATATCCATCGCATTACATAATTTACTACACATGTAGTACTTACTTATTCTTGTTCTGAGAATGTCTAACATTTTAAGATCAACGTTATAAGCCCCTGCACTCTAACAATTCAACACACACAGAAAAACAGAAACTAATGAAGTATTGCTCGCTAGTTGCTATATATACACAATATCCTAGCACTTCTGTAGGACAAAATAGACAACGAAGATGATGTCGGCAACTGCTTAATGCCTCGCTAATCAAATTTGAGGAAGATCATTATTATAATCATGAAAACAATAATGTCCACAATCAATCATGGTTCCTCTTGCTTACTTGTTAATTGGACTCAGGATTTGGACCACTAGGTACTTCATGGAAAGCTGCTTTAAACTGTTGACGTGAAGCAGAACCAGGAGTGGCAGAAACCGTGGTGGTGGTGCTGCTTGTCACGGCAGCAGCATCATCAGTGGTTCTAGAAGGTGGCGTGTACTTTGATTCTTGTGGATGGATTTCTGTGGTAAAATGTTTTGCTCTTGTAGATGGCGAGGAAGCTGTGAATTTCTTGGATAAATCTATGGGACGAGCAAGAAGAGGAACAATCAAGAGAAGACCAAGAAAAAGCACCATAGCTTGCAATTTTGTCGTGTTTTCACAGACTGATAATTGTCTAGCTGGTGCCATGAAATTAAAATCAGTAATAATGAACCACCCCCCAGTAATCCAGAAGGGATCAATATCCATGAACCACTAAGAACACCAAGACAAGAAATAGAAAAGATGGTGGCAGATGGCAAGGAAGTTGTACAATTCTGAGACCACTTTATTGTTTGATGCTTTAAAGCTAGGAGCCTAGGAGCTTATATATAATAAGCTTATCAATTTATGTACTGTAATAACCTGCTTCGATGATGCCATTTTTACCCCTCGTGCTATCAGTAAATCAATTTCAAGGAAATCTTGATTAATATGAAGAGATTTATTAACAAATATGTTGAGCATTCATGGGATTCAAAAGATTAATGTACCGGTAAGCTGACAACAAATGTTTACATTACCTCTTGGTGCTGAGGTGAACATTTGAACTACATTAATTGGATGCTAAAATTGTGTTCCGAAGAACATCTGCTCAGAGGTCATTATGGTCATATTACGAAAACCACACTTACCATTATGAATTATTCAAACTCTGGGTAGTCTAGGTCATGTACGAAAAAAGAATCTGAAAAGATAAAGACAGCAGAATGAGAGGAGGGCGCCCTTTTTTGTGGCTTGGCTGTTTGCTCTAGAAATCTTTTCCTCTGCTTTGACTTGAAGAGCCCAGCTAAGCCCCTCGAAATTTACAGATCTTGGGTTGTTGTTATGTCTATTTTCTTTTATTTATCAGCACTTTTTTTTTAATTTATGAAAACTTGAAATAAAGGTTAACACAGAGAGAAAGCAAAGCATCATATCCTCAATCACTGCTTTCTCCGCTTATGAAAATCCAGGACTTGTCTCCACGATCTGATGCATAGCGTCCCCACTTCCTTTATAACCTGTTCAACACAAAGAACTCACAGGTTACGTTAAGGTTATTCTTGTAAATCTAGTTAGACAGAGATGTTCTTAGCTAGGGCAGACGGGATTGCTGTTGCCATGAACTTACAACCCAGCAGCCGCCAAATTATGCAGGAGAAATCTATCGACAATCATCATAGAAAAATTATATGTTTTCGAGCTCACTCTTTTAATTATGCAATATGCAAACTATATTGGTTTTTTATTTCGATTTTTTAGTGATTATTTCCCCAAAGTTTCTTGTGAAGATAAATTTGAACTTTCACACAGGAGAAAACACCATATTATTGAAATATGCTTCTCTTTTAAAACAAGAAAAACCAAATTCACAATTTTTTTTATTTTAAATATCACTCTTTAAGACTGGTAATGAATAATTAATTTGTTAGTTTTCCTTATTAACTAATCATTATTTGAAGTGATGGAAAAACCATTATAGAGTTAAATAATATATTCAAATATTGGAATTGAAAATACCGATCTCGCCACCCTGATTCTTAATTTGTTCATCATGGATATGAAATAAAAAGAGAATTTCATATAATTGGAGTACATGCATGTACATGTATCAGGATAGTGATCACTCACAGTTATTTTAATAAAATAATCCATGTTTTTATCCTTCTTTGTGCCTGCAACAGTTTCTCCTTAACTGGTGGCCAGAAGGAAGGGATTGAAAAATAATAATAATAAAAAATACTACGGGATCCAATGTGGATGTTCGAGATAATTGCAACAGGCTTCTTCCTGCCCCAATATCTCCTCATCAATATTCAATTACGTGTTGTCAATTATATATAGAACTCTCTAGTCTTTATTTTGTAGTATACAAGAATGTATGATATCCCAACATTATTATTTTTCTTTCAAGGGATCAAATATAAAAACACATTCGCCAAAAACACACACACACACACATATTCAAAAGCATAGAGTACTGTGGTTGCGGCTTTGAAGTTTGCAGATAATTTGTCCTTAATGGTGGCCGCAACGGCGACCCAAGGAAAAGAAAGCGATTCTTACCTTTATGTTTTGTCCAGTCTCCTCCATGGTGACGTGCCAGGTGATCTCTTCTTTTGAAATGGGAGAAAAGAAAGACAAACGCATGCATGGTTAAAAGCAATTTCCACGTAAAAGTTTTCACACACAGGTGCTGATCTAATCCAGTCTCCATCAGCATCATCTCTATCTTTTTTCTTCTTCTTTTAGCCTTTTAGGTCCAATTCCTATTCTGAAGGTGCTGGCTGAGGTCAGTGATTAAGGTGGTGGCTTTTCACGGTTTATATATTATGAAATTGGACCAAGATCGATCGATGCATATATATTGAACTACGTACGTTGTGTGTGAAAGTCTTGAAAAAGTAAGTCATTTAAGTTGGTATTTATATATATATGGGGGAGAAAATAGTGCATAGAAAGAAAAATAAGATTACGTAGTGGGTGTGTGTGTGTGTATATATATATATATATCATATGGCTCTAAAAAATTGACCCGTTTGCTTAGTGAGACTAAGTGTATTTATAACTCCAAATTTTTTCATGCAAGAGAAAATCATATCATTGACCGACCAAGATAATTCATTGTTTGTGCGACACTGCCATGAGAAGAGAATCATGTGTCTGGTATGCTTGGTGAGAAAGTTAATGTCTCACAGATATGTAACGAGATATATTTATTTTCATTGGTTTTCATATGAGATGGTAAGTGAAACATATATAGTCATTGGTGATAAAAAACATCTGTCTTGTAAGAAGTTCGTGTGTACTAAAAAAATTGTGCCACGTGTAAAATTGTCAATATTGAGCAAAACAATGTGCGAGAAAAAAATAAAGAATGAGAAAAAATAAAAAAGAAAGAGAAAAAATTATTTTATTAATTAAATAGCTTTTATCTTTTGTATTTGTATTAGGCTAAGAAATAATTGCATTTGAAATTTAATTTTATAGAAATTAAAATAATATGTTTTTTATTTATATAAATATATTTTTTATTTATTTTGTATGCAAAAATTCATCTCAAAGTAATTTTAATCAAACATATTTCTTAAAAACTGTTATTAAAAATATTTTTTTAATCTATATTTTTATATATGCAACTTCAAAAACTACCGCACCTTCCGTGGAATTACCCGTTTCGTTTTCACACAAGTTCTTACTGCTTCATGTTTGCCATTATTAGGTCACATGGATGAAAGACGAGTACTGCAAATCTTGATTAGTCTGAAACCCTGATAAATTTCTTCCATGTGTTAGAGAAAGACAACATCTACGAATAAAAAAGATCATTTGATGATGCATAATTAGTCATTCCATGGGCCCTTACTCAAGTAACCTACGGATCATTTTAGTACATAAATATAGGCAACAATATGATATATATATATATATAATTGTGCTTTATGCTAATTGCCTTGGTTAATATAACTTAATTATCATGCCGCTTCAAATCAAAATGCTAATAGTTAAACATACATGATTAGTCAAACGTGTAACAATAAAAAGGAAGAAGAAAACAAATTAACCCCGTCCACCAGGCAAAAAGTTAGAATTGTCTTTTGAATGCACGATCTCCACGATTGGTATTGTTGAAACATGACATATACCTAGAAATCATATATATAATTTTATTTTATTTTATTTTATTTTTATGAATGAATGATTATCATTGATCAAAGGGGGGAAAACCATGCTTTATTTTAAATGTTTTCGGAGCCGAGGGTTTACTGTTCCAATGCATAAACAGTGGTTTCTGGGTGTCTCTTGCTACCGATTCCTGCATGTCTAGAGCATGCAAAATATATATGCTACAACAATCTTTCCTCTCATGTTCATGTGGGTTGGTTTCTCTTGTCATAATCTACATATATGTAAATAAATAAATAAATAAAGAGGACGAAGCAATATATATACATTGAATGGACTGAGTAATTAATTCCTCCTTTTCTTTCAAATACTTGAGTGTAAAACTTGAGCAACTTGATGATGCTTGTGTCTTTATACTATTTTCATGATTTTTAATAGGTCTCAGGGGAGACTTTTTAAGCCGTGTTATTAAATGGACTGATCAGGTGATCCGTTAACTTGGACCGCTTTTTAAATTTAATTAAATAGAGAATTGATCATTTAGTTGAAATCTAATTTACTTTTTTTAAAAAAATATCCAAGACATCGTTATTTATTTTTATTTTTAAATACAACCTATGACCTGGACTTTAAACTAATAAAATTTAATAGTTTTGCTTGAAAGGTCTGTTTAGGAGGAGGGGGTATGAATGGGGATCGATGAACGAGGGGATGAGTTAGAAATGTTTCCTTTGTTTGGTATGCTGAATGGATCGAGATGCAAGTAAAGGCAGGAAGGATCCCTCCTATTATTCCTCACTTGCATCAGCACGAGAAAATGGCAGGCCAAAAAGATAAACCATGGATATCTTCGCAGATTTAGCTATCCTTTCTCTAATTTTTTTACTTTATGATTAATGCTTGTCAATTCATGTAGATTTCTCTTGATCACCTTTTAAAATAGTTATCAAACTTGATTGCATGATTTTATCTGGTGCAAATTCCATATCATGAATTAAACAAGTTAATCTAGATTAATTTTTTAAAATCAAAACAATATTATTTTTTTAAAAAAATAAAAATTAAACTGAATTTTGATCGGGTCGATCTGATTAAATTAAGCTGATTTTTTATACTAAGACCAAGCTAAAAAGTATGTTTTTTGGGTCTCGACTCAACCTATCAAATCATATCAGGTATAATCTCAGTTTTTTTCATATTAGGTTAAATCTAGATTTTTCTACCTTCTATTTATATTTCCATTAAAGCCTAAACAAATACTCTTATTGAAGTTTCAAAGTAACTATAATTAAGCCTATAGCTATCTTGTAATATTTTTTATAGGCCCATTAGCAATACATTGGGCCGGCCATTATTTTCCTAACGAAATTTTACCAGCCCAAACCCCCTTTTATAGCTAACAAAAGCCCAATTCATTTAAAAACAGCCCACATTGACACGACGTCGCTTTTTTTCTTTCTCTCTCCAACAAAGCATTAATGAAATTTCGAGACGTTCTTCTCTCCTCTCCTGATTGATCATACCACAGATCTCTCTCCCTCTGTCTGGACAATGGATTTCCAAATACGCAGCGTTTTGCCTCTGGTCATCATCTCCTCTCTTCTCTACTCACTAGCTAAGGTACATATCTCTCTGTCCATGCTTGATTTGATCTTGGCTAATTTGTGATCATTTGATTCGTTTGGTTAATTTCTCCTCCCTCCCTTCCTTCCAGGCTGAGATTAGCGGTTCGGTTATTTTTATCGATAGCCAGACTCGTCAATATCTGCGCTCTCCATCACCAAATGATGTCGTCCAGGTTTCTTCCATTTCAATACTTCAATTTTTCTGGAACTTCAATTCAAGTTGCCCGATGCAGATTTTTTTGTGTAGTTCATTTATTTCGATTTCTATCAATTAATAATTGTCTTAGGGAAGTGTTCATAGCAAATATATGAGATGATTTAGATTGGCATTAGAAATTAGTCAATTGAACTAGAAAAATCGCAACACATATACTTCATTTCAATTTACACTAGTTATGATACCTGAAAATGAGTTGATCCATCATATTTTACACTTTTTTGTGATGTTTTGCTGAGCTGATGTCGAACAATTATTATTCCTATTCCTGTAAAGTGTGTAATTGTCTGTCTCGCTGTCAATTGACTATATGTCTGATTTTACAGTCTAACTCCATGTCGCTTCAAGAAGTTGGTGCTGCTGTGTCGGTCTTGCTTGGTTTTGTGCCATCGGATGCACTCTCAGCTACTAGTTCATTGAAGGTCATTTGGAATAACATGCTTTGCAGACTTAAATTTTATAGTTTATATTATTGTTTGTGGGAATTGTTGATTCTGATAAATGTTGTTGTTGTTTCTTTTACAGTTGAATGAGGTTCTCTTGCCCAATCCGTTTAACAGGCCTCGTGCTGTTTTCATGCTGGAAGTCACTGGAGGTTAGGGTCTCTGGAATTGGTGTTTGATTTGTTTTCTTTTGTTGACCTAGTACTTGAGCGAATTATCTTTGCATGCAGAGCTTCCGTCTGTGGCTGATCAAGCAAATGTAATGTTCAATGCTGCCTACAAGAGCAAGATTGTTCCTGGTTCAAATAAAGCTGATATTCAACTTCCAGGTACCAAAGCGCTATATAGATGAATAATAGGAAGACTTGTTTTGTTAATGTGACTATTTATTGTTTTTTGAATCAATGGATTGTGAATTTTGATGATTTTTTTTTCATTTTCCATAATCTGTTTCAGGCGAAGAGGTTTCAGTGGTTTCTCTAGATGAAGAATTTGTGGATTTCACTGACAAGGATATAAGTGATTTTGTAAGTCATTGCCTTTTCGTGTGTTATTGATCATTTTGCTTAAATGTGTCACACTGGTATTATGTGTTTGTTCAGGCATCTTGGTTGGGTGGATCATATGCTGTTGATCCCTTGGAAGCACTGAAGGGAGAATTAGCAATCCCATTGGCTAGTGGTGCCACTATAGATCTTCATATGTCTAAGGTCTTTTATTTGTTATAAATATTGTATTTTAGATCAACCCATTCATTTTATTCAAATTTTTATTGGAAGATTTGCATTTTGACTGTTTGCAGAAAGCAAACAGGGAATTCATAGCAAGTCTTCTAGCTCTGCTCCGCAATAGTAGAAAAGCTGTTGAGATGCATGGAGATTTGTCACTGAGTAATCAACCACCTGCAGAGTTATTGAAGGGCAGTTTTGATGGCCTTAAGGTGATGATATCCACTTATAGTGAATGGAATGAGCTTGATCGCATCCTTTTGAATGATTGCAAGTTGGAACCTCTCACCAACTCATTTCTTTATTCAATGAAATCATATTGCTTATCATGATGGAAAAGTTATACAATTGATTGATTCTGTAATGATTTATTCTTTTTCGGTTTTTATACGATGTTTTGGTTTTGCACCTCCTCTTCCAGGTTATGAAGGCAATTTTTTTGTTGTTCTTTAATACCCCAGTCTAACTACAAAGCAGTAAGCTCATGACTTATTTTATTTATCACACTGCAGGCTTTGCAGGAGCATTATGGACCCGAGGGTGCTGCACAGAAAGGGCTAGAGCTGTTAATTACTATGTTGTCCAAGATGTTTGATTCATTGCAAGCAGCTTACAAAGGTTGGTTGTTTGGTTTTTTGGGAATCACCAACACAATCTTAAGCTGAAATGTTGTAGTTTTCATGCAAATGATAGGTGAAAAGAGTGGCAATCTAATTTATCTGATCAGTGCTCGCAATCATTTGCCCCACTGTAGATTTCTTATTTTGTTTACGTGAACATTGCAGGGTTTTTAAATCAACAAAAATATAGAATATAAGCTAACTTTGGGGGTCGCGCATTATTGTTTCCAACCTGTATTTGTGATTAACATGTGTTTCATTTTTTTCCTTTTAGTAATTGTTGTTCCCTAGCTTATTGCTGAGCCTGAAAATTTTATGGTTGTGTTACAAAATTGAATGGTAATTGGGCAGGTCAAATTGTTGGAGCAATCCTTTTTAATACAGCACCTGCACCAGAATCAAAAACATTGCTGAATGTCATGTTGACTTCCCGGCCATCTGCACGTTGGTTGGAAGAAACAAAAGAGCCCACTATTGAAGCCATTGCAGTAGTGGCCTTGGTTAGAATAACCCTTGCTTGGATAACTGGAATTGTTCTTATCATTGCTACTCTTTTGGGGGTAAGATTTTGTAATAGCAAAAAACTTGCACCTTTTTTTCCTCTAATTAATTTAGGAACACTGAAAATTTAGATTGTGCTAATTATCGTCTCTGATTGCTCCCTATCCCTGCCCCCTTTTTTATTTATCTATTCTCTTACATTTTTGTAAGCAGAAAAAATCTCAATCACTAACTAGTAAAATGACGAGTTGCATTGCATGTGACTTCTAGGTTTGGAGAAGGAAAGGGAGGGGAGTGGATTGAATAACTATCCCATCCATGAACCTTTTTATAGAATAATTTACACAGATGATCCATATTTCTTGTGATGTTGCTGAGTTTAGGACTAGATTCTGCATAAGGTGCCTGATTCATGACTCTCATAAGTTACGTGGATAGAACAGTTCATCATGTGAGATAGAACCTAGACAAGCATCCGAAGAAAGTGCCAATTTAAAAGTCTGCTGATCCTTTTTGTTTTTTCAATTTCATCCGTTTTATTAATTTTTCAAATCAATCACAGATAGAATCCTTATCCCTGTAGTTCATAGGCATACCTGTCAAAACAAGGCTTTCAGACAACTCAATGGAAGGAGAACCTTAAAAAATGTGTGTTTAGTTTGCCTAGAATGCACATCTTAATTTTCCTTAAAAATTATCAGTTTGCAACTCGGAATTGAGATTTCTGACCATACCTGGGACTAAATTTTTTTTTTCCTCAATATAAACAGCGTTTCTTGTTTTGTTCTTTTGGTTGCAGATCTACTTCCTCTTCAGCATGCCACTCACAAAGGACACCCTTTTGTATTCCAACGTCAAGCTGGACTAAGCTGAAAGGAAGCTGATCGATCTTTTGACTGCTGGGAGTGATGCCTTGGTTGCTGTGTTGCATTGAGAAGGTTGCTCGAGCGAATCAGATGCTTGCATCACAGGCATGAGTCGCTACTTGACCAAGGGTGAGGCTTACAAGAAAACCCGATGGTCGATGCGAAGTCGTTTCATATACAGTAGTAGGTACACTGTAAACCGTTTGAGGAGACAAAATGCGGAACAACAATCATTGTGCAATATCTTATGTTTTTCGTCGGTGAAGTTATTTGTCATAATCTGCGTGCATTTGTTGAATAAGGAGGATGCTATCATCAGGATTTGTACTTGTAGTTAATCATTAATATTCTCTCCAGGTTTTGAATAAAGGAAACTTCCCTCGTTTCGGTCCTTGCGTGTTGGAGCATCAAAATACTGTGAGCTCACTTTAGGCAGGAGGAGGAGGAGGAGCCAGCCCTAAGTTGATGGTTTTTAGTTGAACCAAACCACCTGTTTGTTTGTTTGTTGTTCTGATTGAAGAAGAAGCACAAAAGTATCATTTATCCTCTTTCCAGCCTTCATTTCCATTCTCTCTCCCTCTCCTAAATAGATCAGGTAAATAATAATAATAACAACAACGAGAATGTCGTCTTCCTCTGCCTTTCCTCTGCCTCTAAACCCTAAATCTCTCTCTTCACAAACCATCTCGTACTCTCTCCCCGCTCCAATTCTCCAAACACGCAACTGTACTACCTTCTGGCTACCACTACTCTCACGCTATCTTTCAAAATTCATGTGGCTCCTAGAGGAACAGCGGTGGCTGCTCGAAGATAGAAGATAGAATCGCTCCTTGCCGAAATACATTCCTTGAAAGCTTCAAATTGAAGCTGAAGAAGCTCTAGATAATTTCTTCAAGGAGGAGAGAGAGGATAATAATAATAATAATAATAATATTCTTATTTTCAATAAAAGTTTAATGTTTTGTATTTTTGTCTCTAGTCATTAAAAAAAAGTAATTAAATATTGTTGAGTTCGGAAAATATACTCAATCCAACCAAGAATGGTATTGGAGTCTACTTAGTGGTAAATAGTGAGAAAAGTTTATCAGAGTGTACCCGGCAATTTGGTAAGCCAATAATTTTTTGAGGGTGCAACTAAGGTTTCATACCCATTTTGAGCACAAAACGAACCTGTTTTTTTTTTATTACTTTCATGAAGTTCGTTTTTCGTTTTTTTCTCAAGTTTGAGATCAATACAAAGAATAATCCTTCATTATTAATATAAGTTATAAGTTCTCCATGTGATAACATTTCAAAAGGTATTTGATTAATTGTGCAAATTCTTTATTCTTGATTTGATCTTTTTACAAATAGTTTTGGAATTCCAGATAAAAGTATTTCTTTCTAAAAAAGATGTTGATAATCTTTTCTAATAAAGACTTTTGAAAGCAATGTATCCTTGTATCATCTAAAATCTTGAAGTTTAAAACATGTTAAGTTTGAGAGTATTTCAAATGACTTTTCTTAAAGTTGCCGTGGGTCTCCTATAAAGTTTTTGGTGATATAATAGAAAAATCTAATTTTTCTTTACTAATTTGAAATTATCTAGTGAAATTAAAAATAAAACTCAACTTCAAAGATTTCTTGGATGTTTCAATTATATATTAGATTTTTTTCTAAATCTCATAATAATCTGCCAACCTCTCTACAAGAGACTTAGGAAAAATTATCATGCTTGGAGTCCTCAAATGATCAAAATTATCAAGTCCCTCGAAAGTCAAGTAAAAAGTTTTCCTTGTCTAGATATTCCAGATATTGAGGCTTTTTTTATTGTAAAAATTGATGCTTCAGATATAGGTCGTGGTATGATTCTTAAATAAAAGTTTAAAATTATGAATAGGTTGTTTGGTACCATTTTAGTATATGGTCGAGTCCTCAAATAAAATTTTATTAATTGTTTTATGCATGTCATCTTTTCAAGACTATTTATTTCTTTTAAAATTTCTTTTAAAAATTGATGGTCAATCAATAAAATATGTCATTGAAAAAAATATTCAAAATATTGTTCAAAACATATTTTTGCTAAATTGTAAGGAGTAATTTCAAAATTTTGATTTTGAAATTAAATTTATTAAAGGTGACACCAATTCTCTTTCATTCTTTCTCTTTAGAGAATTTTTTACAAGGTTCAAAATGAGTACACTAACCAAGAAAACTAAAGAGTCATATGCTATAATCCCTTCATGACTAGTTCACTCAACCCCAAGTCTTGTTAATTCAACTCGAGTTAGGCCTCCCTCTATAAAACCAACTTTTACCTCAACCAACTAGTTTTCATTCGTATCAAAGTCCTCTAATCCTACTATCTCATCTTCAAACTATGCTCAAGCTTTGCAAAACCTGATATAAAAATTCATTTCAAACACACAATCAAAATCTTCTCAAAAGAAACTAGTCAACTTGTATAAATCAAGGAACTATTATATGTATATTTGTATAATAAAAAAATAATTTTATAATGATGATACTAATAAAATTATCCCTTATATTTTTCTTTCTCAATTCTAATTTGTCCTAGAAAATTTGCAAAAGACAGAAAAATTTATGAATTCTTCTTGATTGGCACTAACTTAGTCGAGATAACTCATAATCATGATACAAATAATTCTTCCAGAATTACGCATTCCAAAATAAAGATTTTAAAGGTCTTGATTTATTAAGATTGTAACCAAAATCTTTATACATAAAACAGATTTTCTCAAAACTCTCCACCTCCTAGATTCAGTTATCTTGACTATCAACAAGCATGGTTCAATACTCTTTACCTATAAAATTACAATCATTCTTGGTTTATTTATTTTGATAAAAGTTGTACAAAGATTTTTCCAGCATAGTTTTCAAACAAATGGTGGCCATGCTTTTCTTCAACATTTAAAATTCTACCACAAAAGATTTAGGAAATTCTACCACAAAAGATTTAGGAAGCTTTGGATCTATTTGCACAAAAGAAACTTTCAAAACATGTTCTTGCATTCTTACACCACCTTTAGGGTCTCATGGATTTTATGTTGGGACTTCATAATAAC
>Ga0307517_10008577_pt1 | contig 14640 bp, 18 predicted proteins | sample 23_EM_MG_FD_194515 | JGI IMG/M metagenome (GOLD analysis project Ga0307517, IMG submission 194515) | Populus trichocarpa ectomycorrhiza microbial communities from riparian zone in the Pacific Northwest, United States - 23_EM | ecosystem: Host-associated > Plants > Roots > Unclassified | place... | reverse complement strand
TGTACGAATTTATATTTCCACCACATTTTAGCCAGTCTAACTACATCCAGTTGTATGTACCTACAATAATTGTGGGTGGCATATATTGTCTACAATTGTATACATGCATCGTGCACTTTTGGTGATGTGCCAAGTCTTTCGCTTCGTCCTCGACAAGTTGGCGCCAGACGTTAGCTAACGTTGGGCCAGTCACGGTAATCTCGAACGGGTTTGGTTTCAATGGATCAGCTTCCCACATCTCGAGATCCTTTGTCCATTGGTCGACGGAGGCAATGGGTAGAGTTGATTCAAGTTCCTGATGGGCGATCATTTGTTCTGCCATGTCTTTCGCCGCTGCGACAATTTTCCGTCGCAAAGTTTGACCTGTGGTGTACGCTTGTCAGTAGTGCACAGCGCCGTAGTGTGGATGCTTCTCTTACCAGTCCCAAAGAACTTCTTCCAGTTCTCATCACCGATGTTGCAATCAATTGTATCCCGTCTTCTTCCGGGTCCCATTTCCCGCGTACTCGGTGCCAAAACGTTCAGTTTCACCCATCCACGTTCTGGTGATTCACCATCGGTACGTCCCACATTTTTCGTGTAGTTGAAGGAAAAGTTCAAGCGGCATTGTTCGACATGAGCCGGGAGGTGGAACTTTGGGACGAGAAATCGTACGTAACGTGTGTCGTCGAATAGAAAGAATTCATGATCAAGGGCGAACATCTGCTCATAAAGATTGATCGACCATTGACAAGCGATGTCGTACGAAATAACGAACATCAAAACCAATGTCCCCTTGAACGTTTGGTAGAACAAATAATCCATATTACAATATCTGGCCGCGAATGTTAGTCACCGACCTACAATGCAAGAAAGTGGGTTGAATCATGCACCTTTCCGACACTTGGAGGTCCCCGACACTGGATGGACGTTTCATGTCATGGCGGCAAGTGATCGCCCCAATTCCAGTCGCCGCATAACGTTGGCCAGGTCTTGAATCAGCCAGGTTTACCGCGTCGTGACGGGAACATGTGCTTTTCTAAGAAATTCGGATCAGCGTCGATGGTATATTTACTTAGGGTCTGGCATACCGGTACTGTGTCATTCGCATGTTGCTTGATATGTGCTTTGTATCCGGAGTCCTCAACGAAATATGCCCACCCCTTACTCAGGCCGGGATCCGCTTCATCGCTGGAAACATCCTTGCGCCTCATCCGAAAGTTTGCGTCAACAGAAGCAAAGAGGGTGTGAAGATATCTGGGCAATTTGGTCATTGAAATTTGACTATAGATCCCCATAAATGATGACCGACCTGCGTAAAGGAGATTCATTTTCCCATCCCGGCGTCATGTTTTTGCCTGGCTGCGGACATGCAGGACATAACACAGCGCATTCTCCTGGCTTCGTTGCTACAATACCATTGGGATCGTGTCCTCTTCCTGTGCGCTTGAGCATCTTCAAATGTCGCCATTCATGTGCCATACGTAAAAAGGCGAGATAACGGTCCTAAAATTAGTTGAAATTTAGTACTCTTGTTAGCTCAAAACGCTCCACTGGTAAACTAACTCACTTTTGGGGGGGAAATACCTGTATTGTCAGTAAATCAGCTTAAGGTATGGTAGAACTCAAAGGCCGATGCCTTTGACTCGTATCCTAGAAGCTCAAATAGCTCAAGCACCCTCGTCGTGGCTGCCGTCTTTGGTTGCTTGATCGTCGCCGGGAAAAGTTTTGCACGGAGAAGCTGAACAGTGTGACGCTGGTCTGATTTTCCACAGCCGCAGAAGTCTATGCCGACCTCATGAATGCCGTGCGTATCGATGATAATGAAGTCATCGTTTGTGCAGCGCTCTGGGTTCAAACACTTTTCCCCAAACCGATGGCCGAGCTGAATCCGGAGACCAAGTTTTTTCAGTGAGGTCGTCGTAAAATACACGCCATTCCACTCCTATTATACCTTCAGATTTCAATGTTGTAGGGTAAACATGCAGCCTACCTGAATACGATGTAGATGGAGTTTTTTGTGGGCGCCCACAATGCATCCTTCGCACACCATCTCCCTTCCCAAACAATCACGGCACTGGAAAACTCCGGGCGCCGTCGCACAGTGGACGCACATCTCTGTTGGCCAGCACCCCCTGCTGTCCATACCGATTAATTCTTCGAGGAACAAATCGGCCTCTGGTTCGAAATCTCGAAGGGACTCATCCTAGGGGAATCCCTCAGCCACTGTGAAATTGCAGAGAATTGTTACGCACCCCTTTAGGTCGAATCCTCTTGGCTTTCTCCTCTGGTTCAAGTTCATCGAGGTGCTGAAGGTAGCTCTCATCCACAGCACCATTAAAATCTGCCTCCTCTTCGTTATGCGTCACTGCCTCATTGGTCTCTGCCAATTCTGTTTCTCGCATGGGGGCGTCGATGGGGGCGTCGGCTTGATCCTCTGTCCAGATGGTTGAAGAGGAGGCGGAGAGAGACCCGAAAGCATTGGTCGAGTAGCGTACGTTCTGGTGTTTATTTTTCTTGGAACCTGGGGCCTTGACCAATACGAACTTTGGCAACACATGTCGTTTCTTTTTCCTGTGAGGCTCGCTGGACATTTGGATACAGGAATGAGGACTGGCGCTCAGAGAAGAAGCGGCTCGTCGCCCCACTGGGCACTGGCACCAGCGTCGTGCGACTGTACAATAGTGCACTATCTTGGGGACTCTTTTTGAAGTTCTGCACTACACCACTGAGAAATTGTGCATCACTGTGCATCTCTTCTCCAAGTCTTTTGTGGAGTCGTGCGTTAGTCATTCTCTCCACCAGCCATATCCGAAGGATGGGGAGGCGTGCTAAATATTTCAATCAGGTCGAAAGAATAGAAGCAACGCGAAACAAGAAAAAGACTCATGTCGACACCGAGCGGTACGTCGTTTACATCACCATCTCTTTCATTGCTATATTTCTGACCCTTACATGTGTAGTGACAAGGTCATTCGGCGTGCTCAAAACCAGCGCGCATACGAAAAACGCAAGAGAAGCTCCCAAGCTTACCTGGTTGCTCCTCTGCCTAATATACCTCGATCTCTGCGTGTCATGTCCCAGTCCACATTCCCAATAATGAAAACGTCACCCTTGTTTCAACAAGAATTTCGCCGCCGGGACGAGATCACACAAGATGATCATCTGGCCCATTGGGATAACTTCCCTCCTTATCATTCCTCATCACTCTCGACCGCTTACGGGATATCTGGATTCTTAGAACTCATTCAAGGATGAAGGCTACGTGCACAATATCAATATGAAGAACTTCGGCTTGTCTGCTACAAGACCACGAGCGAGCCAGTATTTCTACAAGAAATTCATGCCGAAATCACCAAATGCGTGCTGGAGTGGTCCGAGCTCAATAAATTACTCAAGACTGCCGGCTTTTCCGATGTCGATTGCAAGATGGGGAGGAGTTTGCTCGAATGGAAAGCACATCGTGTAATGGATCTCTTAGCCGACTGGAAGGCAGTGAAAAAGGGTCGGGATAGCGACCAATTCATAATTTTGTATACAAATCGTTGGTAGATCTCGAAACATCAACCCCTTTTTCCAAAGCTCCATGCACTCCACCGCAATGCCATATGGAAATACTACAAGTGAATTAGACATTTAACTGGTGATGAGGAGAAAGAAAATTTAGTCACCTTCTTTTGTCGATCCTTCTTCCACCCATATTCATCGTCGTCCATCCATTCTTCTCGTTTAGGGGGGAGCCAATCAAACCAGACAAGATAGGTTCGATTAATGTATCCTTTGACGCCAGCAGGGTTGTGTTTGATGAGAGCGAGATAACCGGGTGTGAGTTCCCGAAGAACACGTAACTCGGCTTTTGTATATGTCATTCTATTTAGACAGTCAGCCAGGATTAGACAAGCTCAACGACGATAAGTGGTACCGATGTTGGATTTGATTGTTGAAGGAGGCGACAATCGAATTAAAGTTTGAATAAAAAAAATCAGTAGCACGGCCTTCGACCGGCAGCATATGAACTGTATAGTTTAACAGCCCTTGGAGGATCCGAGCGCATTGCCGGGCTAATTATACCTGCAAGAAGAGAGACGCTCGTGTATTTACGGCCCGCTCACAAGAGCCAATCATCTTGTGAATAGAAATATGCTGAAATATTGTTGTTCAACACCCACAGAGCCTTCACCGATAGCCCAAATCACCTTTGGTCTCCTTCAGGACTCGTAAACATCAAGTAGACTCGTATTATATAATTTTTAGACGAGAGGAATGTGGGTGATACCTTAAACGTGAAATTGAGACCTGCGCTGGCCAATCAGAACAGTTATAAATGGCCTACTTAAATGACGCCGAAAACATAGAAATTGGCTGTAGCCTGGGCAATACTTGGTCTCTCTGGCCCATCTTCGAAATTTAAGCTCTCTATGTGTATTCCTTGCAGTTCATAGAAATTGGCTGGCTGATTAGTGACATTACAAAGTGAAACTGGGAACAACACTAATTGGGTGACACGGCTGTCTGTATATTGCTACAAGATCTTACTGTCTAGTACACACAAATTAGCCTCCCATCATTTGAAAGCTTGAGTTGAGATCTCTTGAAGCCATTGTATTATATCACTTATAGTCATCGCTTCTGTTGCTTCTGAGTACATAGCAATGGAATATAAGTAAGTCCAGATTTTCTATGTTGGGCGGTGAACCTGAAAATCTTGGATGTACCGACCCTCATCCGCAATCTTAGACCAGTAATTGACTGTCCTCTGATCACCCATTGAATCCTGTACACTCCATGTTGCTACCCCAAGGTTCCTTCCTGTTGAGCGCACATATGAGCGCGTATGTCTCTATGGCGCACGCGACATATATCCCATCAATCGGGAGAGATAATCTGGTGATCGAACCTTATGTGGATTAGATTCCATTCAGGCTTCTTGCCGAACTGTGTTTTTTGTCTCCGAACTGTGTTTTACTACTTGCAGATAACAAAATTCATTATCAATCTGTCGGCGGGGATTTCAAACCGATAAGGACTGCAAAGATTTCTCGAATTCATGGATATACAAATGGGGGGAACGTAGATAATGATATATATGGGGAAGAAGTCCATTTCAACATGTTGCCTAGATTACGAGACCACCTGCTGGCCCATCAGCCGAAGGACCTCCATTGAACGGGGGAGCATCAATCGGGTGGGGAGGGGTGGTACAGGGGGTCCTGCCAATGACACGGACCTTGCCGCCGCGCACCGCCAAAAAGAAAGCAGCATCGGCTTCCGCCTTGGTGGAATAGCGGGCAAAGCAGGCGCCTCCCTTGATACCAGAGACATAAGGGGAGACGTTGCCTCTGTAGGTCTCCATTAATTATAGGACATATAGTGCGGAGAGAGAAAACATACCAATGCGGAAACACGCCCACTCTGAGGCCGACGGTGATCGTATACCACCTCACAGTGGTGTCGGTAGGGCTGACACCTGGGGGGATCTCTAGGTATGCCCCTTGAAATTCGACAGGAGGATAGCCAGGACCCCCATAGGTGCCAGGAACGGGCGTCTGAATGAGAGGAGCCACTGGGGCAGAGGCTGCAGGAGCCGGCGATATGGCATCCGCAACTGCAGCAGGGATGAGTGGCGCCCCGGCCGAGTTAGTCTCAGGAGCAAGGTTTGCGGCAACTGAAATCAGATTTGTCAGATCTGATCAACGATGTGAATGTGATTCCTTACGCTCGCTGGGTGTAACCCCGGAGATAGCCGCCACATAATTGACGGTGGCTTGTGGAACAATCATATCTAAAGGAATGCTTTGACTGAGATCGATCATGTTCAAACAAGTGGCGGCACTTACTGGAGCCATTCTCCAGCGTCAAGCAGGTAAGGGCAACAAGAATATCGACAAGGGTCAGGTCAGAATGCCCAGCAGGGCTTTCAGGCTTGACACGAAGGTTTTCAACCATGAGGAGATAGACGGGCGTTGAGAGCTTGATGAGATATAAACGAAAGGGGATGAATCCTTTTCAAGTTAGGTCCCGTATTTATTCTAAAATTAAGGTTTGTGGCTTGATGCGGGTACTAGCAAGTTGTGCACGGAAGCAAACCTTATTTATTGTGCACTACAGCGCTACAGTTCCCCATCGAATTTTCCCATAGACGCGCTGACACTGCATTGCTATTACAAAAACATCATTCCCTCACAATGCCGGGGCAAGTCCGTTGGGCAATGGAGGAACAAACTAAATTTCTTGTCTCCCGCTTCTCCGAGTACGTCGATATTTACAACACCAGCAAAGCGTATGGACCCTTCTGGGCAAAGATCAAAGTGGACTGGCTCAAGCTCTTTCCTGTGGATGCCGGATCAATGTTTCCCGCGAAATTGGACCATGAGCTCACTGCCGAAGACGAGGCAGCTATTGGAATGGCCATCAAAAAGCTTATGAAGGTACGGATCATAATCAACGATCTCGGAGATATTTTCCACATGACAAATATGCCCAGCAAATCAAAGATTGGTTCCGATGGCGCGTGAACCCTGCCGCGATCGTTGGGGGTAGACGCGGTCGACAAAAGGCGGCAATCGAGATTCCGGGTCGGATGTGCCAGCTCAAGCCAGAGGAAATGTACTCAAAGTTGTTCTACAAGTCCAAGATAAAGCCCAAAGTCGACCGCGCTGACACGAAGAATATGGCGAAAGGCGACAAATTAAATCTTGTCAAAAAACTCACACGGGAAATGTATGAGGCTGAAGAGGAATCGGTCAAGCTCCAGGTCATGGAAAAGCTTGAAGAGCGGGCCAAGTCGATGGAAGTTGCTGCCCTCGATGATGAAGCCACGCCGGAGCAATATCACCGGTAAGATCTAAGAACCTATTGAAATTCACCTCTGATCCCGATTCCCAAGGGCGATCCAAGAGTTACCACACACCGTTTCGCACTTCATCAACGGCCTTGAGAGGCGCACTGGATGGGCATTTACAATTCTCATGGGTGGGCCTGATCCTCACCTCGGAGGCGAGATCTCAGTTGGGAGGTACGCTTTCAGGTTCACTCGACTGTATATATATTTCCGTGCTCATTAACCTGTTGATCTAAGCTGCCACACTGGTCTGACCCCAGACGGCTCGAACTTTGCTGAATCGTTCCCAAACTTTGATGCCCATTACCAAGCACCATTCACGAAATTTCTCTCAGGAATTTACCGTAAGCCCCTTTACTGTTGTTGCCCCAGATTTATTCATATGGTCTTCCCAGCGGAATCCGTTCGCAAATCTCGTGCACTTTTTAGCGTAGAGGACCACTCGGACTCGGAGGGTGATGACAGTGGGAGTGATGGAAAGGGCTTGTTCCGAGGTTTAATAAATGTGAACGGTGATCGCATTTCACCTACTGGTTTGTATTCTCCTTATATCTGATGCAGGTAATTATCAATCTTGATTGTCGCTCAGCACCTGCCTTGGCAGCGCCAAAAGCGGCTTCCAAAATGAAGAACCCCATCAGTAATTCTGGCAGCGGTGAGTGGTGCACCACTCTCTTTCTTCCTGTTTCTCAAGACGTCTGGATCAGGTGAAAACCAGCAGAGTAGGTCGTGCATCACTTGCTTCGATTTTTTTTGCTAATATTTATCTCGATTAGATGAAAACCAACATCCTGCCCACAATCTAGTCCAGGATCCCTCGGGCTGGAACTTCTCTGATCAAGGTTCGTCTCTTCATTACTATCCCCGTACAAATGGTAATGAAACTACTAGTGAGGGAACATGTGCCACTGGCAGCGCACGGTATCAGTGACTTCTGCCAATCGACTGATATTTCCTCACTGGGTATGCCATCCCGTTTTATCAGAGAAACTCCACAGTTAATCGTTAGACTACAGGCGTCAATTTCGGCTCATTCGATTTTTCTAATACTCTCGACAACGATAGCGGTTCGAATCAGGGTGGTTTGATGGATCTCCTCATGAACGACAACACCTTTTCGACATTTCCACCATATGCTTCTGATCTTGGACGTGACATGGGATTGTTCTCAGGCCAGTTTCTATCAACAAACCCCGGTCATTTGTCAGAACCTACTTCCCTTCCCACCTTGGAGCCCCCCGTCGGAGGACCGCGCAGCTTGCAATCGCCACCACCGTGCGATAAGCCCTCACCGACAAATAACACCTTCAATGATCTATCTGGAGGCCGAATCGCTTTAGAAGCGGGTCCTTTATCCGCGAATGTTGACAGGACCCTATCACTCCCAATCCAATGCCCACCCAAAACGACCCCTCTTTTGAGCCTCGCGAGCGGCTTTGGCGATCTATTTGGAGGTCAAATCTCTTCAACAGCAGGTCCCGCAACCGCGAATCCCGAGGCACCACTCCCGGCCGAATTCCCCTCCAAGACCACCCCTCCGAAGCCGACAAATCGCTTCGATGATCCTTTTGGACACAACTTCCATTCGGAATTTGGTTCCCAAACTGTGAATCATGGAGCGTCTTCAGCGTCACTCCCAACTCACTTTCCTCCTATGGGACATGTTTCGCCCCCAATCGTAACCGCCAGCCATTTACCCGTTTCCTTGTCACGCGGATCGCCATCGCCAACTTCACTCCCTGGAACAACCACGGCTCATGTTTCGCCCCCAATCGTAACCGCCGGCCATTTACCCGTTTCCTTGTCACGCGGATCGCCATCGCCAACTTCACTCCCTGGAACAACCACGGCTCAGATCGATATTACGCAACAATGTTCTCCTGGAGTGTCTCACGCCAGATTGACCTCCCTGACAGCCTCAGCTTCACCGAATCTTTCTCCAACCACGCAACCGTCTCCTTCACAAAGTGTTACCGAAGCTTTAGCCCTGCCGGCCGATAAGCGTCGTTCTGGACGCCCGTTGGTTCCTTCGAAGCGCCTTGAAGCTATGCACGAAATCGGTTCCAACGTTCCAAAGGGGTTACCACCGACTGAACAGCCCCCTGAGAAAGAGAACTTCGACCCACAAGCACCTCCAGAATGGACGAGGCTCGCCAGAGAGCACTTAGTCACCCGCGATCTTGGTTCCGAGTGGCAGGAATGCGTAAACTCGTGGTTGGAGCTTGAGGCTCGACTTGGGTATGGAACCATGACAGGAACAAAGGTGTGTCGAAGCTATTCTTTTCTCGATCACTGCTCCAATAACTGTATACAGAATTCCCTACCCGCTGTTGACCTTCGCCCAGAAGAGTGGAACAAATGGGTGAATAAATCGCGGAACGGCCGACGAAAGTATGAAGCAGCGCCGACCATTTCAGATTCTGCTGAGTTTGGTATTGCCCTCACGAAGTGGTGGCATGGAATGCAACCAGACTTCCGCAAGTCTGAGCACGATATGCCCCTTTCTACATACACGGCTTCGACTCCGATCATGTGGGATCCCCTTCGGAAAGCAGGTCCAAATGGCATGGTTTCTGTGTTGACTATGGCGGTGTGGTGGGGCCAATCGCTGGCGGCTCGCACCCGGTGGCAGGATGATAGCACTGGAGAGTGGAAGGCATTCATCATCGACGTTCAGAGGACCCTTTCGGAAATCGCAAAGACGACCATCGAGCGAAAGAAACGTGGTGCACCAGGGGGGATCCCGAAAAAGTCAAAACATACCAAAGTATAAGTGGCGAAGACATAGGGGTGGCCGTTTTGGACCTTCCGAAAGTGCAGTAATTTTTTGACGATTTGATTCCATTGTACTTTTTCTGATATTTAACTATCTTGTGGTAGCGTTACATACGTACATTTTGTTCAGTCTTTCTTTGTTTTTTTTTTTTTTTCAACTATGCGGTGTCAAATGAGAGAATCGATGAGCAGTACTGTGGCCAGCTCACCTGGAAAAAATTTTGGCGTCGTTTTGGAAATTCCGAATTGAGCCTGAGCGAAGTTGCTAGTGCACAACATAGTAGAAAATACTCTCTGTAATAAGAGTGGTGCACCAGGCTTCAGGGGAAAGAGAATCTATACGTTAAACACAGTAATGAAGGAGTGGGGCACCAATCCCCAGGGAAAAGTGCAATAACGACATTGTGAAATGGTGCACTGGTCCTGATGGCAGATGGTAATATCAGTCTGTTCTCAGACGTTTCTGAGAAATAGTGCAATACTGCAATGAAAAATGGTGCACCAGTGCCGGAGCGAAAGATAGTTTATTATTACAGGTGACTAAAGAATTGTGCCATAGCATCGCTGTGGAATAGTGCACTAGTCTTCAGTGCCAAATGTAATCTATTCTTGGACACTTCTGAGGAGTTGTGCAATACCACAACGAAAAATGGTGCACCAGTGCCAGGGCGAAAGACAATTTATTCTTACGGGTGACTAAATAATTGTGCAATAGCGTCACTGTGGAATAGTGCACTAGTCTTCGGGGCCAAAGGTAATCTATTCTCGGATGCTTCTGAGAAGTTTCGCTGTGGAATAGTGCACTGGTCTTCGGCGCCAAAGGTATTCTCGGATACTTCTGAGGAGTTGTGCAATACTGCAACAAAAAATGGTGCACCAGTGCCAGGACGAAAGATAATTTATTCTTACGGGTGACTAAAGATTTGTGCAATAGCGTCGCTGTGGAATAGTGCACTAGCCTTCAGGGCCAAAGGTAATCCGAGTCTATTCTCGGACGCTTCTGCGAAGTTGTGCAATACCATAATGAAGGAATATTTCTTCCCAACCATGGCCCATGACCTATCCTTATGCAGAGTGATATTAGTATCATATGGTGACTGGGTCTATTCCCAAGGAGAAATTAAAATGACCTTACACCGAGCAAGGCTACTAACTTTCATAGCCTCTGCATCTCAAATGAGGGACCGTCTTTCAAGCGCCGCCGTGCTAATTTCCGTCTGGGGAGGGTGTTCATAACAGCAAGCCGGGTTGATTGGCGCAGGTGAACCACTGGATGAGCGTCACCGAGTCGAACCAGTGCGTATAGCTAAACTATTCATAGCGTATCTATATTTACATTTACTGAAACATACCAGAGCGCATCAATGAGCGCTCTGCAGTCATGGTCCGTGCCGGGACTGGGATCAAGGCGAAGGTACCGAGGCCCGGCCGCAGAGGGCGGGCTGAGAGGAGAGGAGGAGTAGTGCACCATGGAAAATCTGTGGTGCACCACCAAGGAGGGGAGGGGAACATCCCTATAGTCTGACCACGCACTGTAGAATAGTGCAACATCGAGAACTACAGTTACAGTGTATCTTGCACTTTCCTTAATCTACAGTTGTACATTTTATTGCACTACTACGGTCAATCTAGGTGGCCACTCGACAGCGATTCCGGGTCGTCCAAATGAGAGGGCGGCGGCGGCAGCTATAGTTGATAAATCGGAGATATACACGATAAGTTTTTCGTGGCGACTCTCGACAGTTTGGTCTATCCCTATAACCAGGGACGCGAGGCGAATGGCAGTCGAGAACGCAGCCATTATGTCTGACTCTGATGTGTTCAACTTCAAAGCCCATGTAGCCCATGACTTGGCGGCATCAAAATGTGTGTAAGGTGATCCTGAGATCTCATTGGCAGATTGACGAATACCTATGAGTACCCATGGGTTTTTGACTTGCGGCTCGGTGTGACATTTGGCGCCCAAAATACCCGGGTACGGATCCGGGTCACTCATGCCCTATACTTTAGATTTTGACAGTCGCTTGCCCCTGTACTCGGAGACGAAGGACGAGAGCTTGGTGCGAAAGGCTTGGCGTTCGCATTTGCTGGCCAATCTCTTCAGAAGGCTCGGCTTCTCCGGCTGCCGGGTCGGACGATCCGCGAGTCGATGAGCCGGATTGCTGATGCGGTCTAGGAGGCTGGTCTTGGGTCTCGAATTCATCGGTCATAATATGAGGAAACGATAAGATAAAAATACTAATGAAAATCGAGGCGATGAGGGCTTCGAGTGGGCGAGAGTCGAGACCGTTAGAAGGCACTAGGGCCTAAACAGAGACTTTAAATAGTGTAGTACTAAAAAATCTCAGTTCTGAGATTTGTGTTAGACTTGCTCATAGCCGCTGAGGGCAGATTGGAGTCAGGTCTAGTATTTAAGCTTTTCTGTCTAGGCGCTGGGGCCTTTGATGAAACCTCGACGCCCTCAGACTCGAAGCCCAGTGATCGCCGTTCATTGGACTTGAGTAAATCTTCTGTTTTAAACGCGAAAAGTTTGAGAAGTGTATTTTGAGAGACATGGAGCCTCCATGTCTCTCAAACTCCACTATGTAGTACTTAATCTGTCTGGTCAAACATTCTTCAGCCTGGCTTCACGATTTCCGCAATGACTCCAACTATTCCTCCAGAAATTTGGCTGAGGACGGCACAGTTCATCCCGTCGAGCATCCTCCGAAACCTCTACTCCGTGAATCCGGTATTTCTAGATCTGGCACTCAATGATAGGTACGGCGACATCACACTAGAAATGTGCGGAAGTGCGACGCTCAAGCGCCTCAAGTAAGAATTAACCCTTCGTCTTTGCTTCGGGCTCGCAACTCATTATTCTGGTTTGTCCCTACTACATAGTCACCCCTACATCGCACATCGCGTTAGGCGACTCACTGGTTCACGTCGAGCATGCGTTTGACAGAGGTTGAGTCGAAGAAAGTTACCTTACGAACGATGGTAGCGTGGTACTTGCCCTTCAACCTTGGTCGGTTCATCGATCCCATTGTATTCAACGTCAAGAAGGACAAGGCGTTAACGGAAACCGCAGTCGTCAAATTTTTGAATGTTTCGTCTCTCACCACTTCCAGTTTTGGTCGTTCCTCTCAACTAGATCCAATCTTGATGAATGCGTATACTGCCTGCGCTTCAAACCTCAGAAAGCTCACGCTGATTTCCTTCTCCGGCGGCTTCCACACTATTTTTCCACTGAACGCCTCTGTGCTCACGTCATTGGAGAAAGTTACTCTCATCACCAATGAGCTTCAGAATGACTTTAGCGCCGACGCTGAAGCTGTCTGGACATTCTTCAAGGCTATCGCTTCCACACTGACCACTCTGAATATATTTTTCAATGACACCCCCGACGAAACTTCGCGACTCTTAAAGTGCTTTTCTCGTCAGGGAGCCGGTGCACCCTTCCCAAAACTTACAAGCTTCTCAATTTGTCATTACCATCACAAGCTTCCTCCCTCGCCCAATTCAAACCTCATGGAATTCTTGAATCAACACGCTGATACACTCAAACACCTTTCTCTGCAGCACATACCCTTGGGGCCCCAATTACTGGGTGTTCCCGACCCCTTGCCTCTCCCGGTATTGCCTCACCTTGAAACCCTCGAGTTCAAATATGCTTCATGGTTTCCAAATTTCAGAGGTGTGACATCAAGTGAAGGTCTGGATACTGTCCTGGCCTTCTGCCAGTATTCTGGAAGTACTCTGTCCAGTCTCAGTATGGCACCTTGCTCGTTCACCCTGGCATCATTAGGAGGAGGGCTGAAAAGTCTGACTGTAGCCGTGCAGATCCTGAGCCCTCAGCTGCTGGACATGTTGGCAGAGCAACTCCCAAAACTCGAGCTGCTGAAAATTAGGTCTACTTATTTGAGAAGCAATGACGTTTCGGATGTCTCGACGTCAACCGGTGAGGAGAGTGGTAGAGCTGGAACTGAGTTGACGCACGAGGTACAGTTCTGTCTTTCTTCTTTGCCGTCCAATCCTGATGCTTTCTTTTTCTTTGATAGAACATCGAATTATTTCTTCTTGAGATGAAGACACGATCGTATTCGGGGTGGAGCTTGAGGTGCCTCGGAATCAAAATCATCGGGCTAGATACATCAAAAATCATGATACCGTTGACGTGCATGTGCTTTCCGCATCTCGTGGAGATGGACTGTGGGTCTGGCGTGCAAATGTGGCGGGAGCCGGCTATTTAGAGACAATATATCCATTTTTTTTGAACACTCAGTTAAGATCTAATAGCATGATATTATTACCACATTTTCACAGACAGTGGCTGAGGAAGAGAGCTGGGATAGTCTATCAGAATGATGGCGCCGAATGCAAGCCGACAATGTCATGCTTGGAAGGCTTACAAATACTTTGGCATCGCTGACGGTCGCTGATGCACCGGTGTCCATGTCTTTCCACCATCGTTTGGAGCGCTATTTCGCTTTGGACTCGGAGTCAGGTACGAGTAAAGCATAATATATAGGAATAACGAAGCAAACTCACTCTTTTAGCGCCTGGTTTAGCCCCATTGCGCCTTCAAATTCCCTATTCCTCATTTCCTTCAAGCTCGATTCAAATTGAAGCATTCACACGATAGCTTGACTCGCCCTTGCAATGACGAATGGATGGTGGTCTTAGAACTCAGGAGGTTAGCACACCTATAATGGAGGATTTGAATGTCGATAGGCTTACCCTATTGCTTCTTTTCAGCGCTCTGCTATGCTGACTCCATGTCAAGAGTTGACTACCCGGGTCCCTCAAGCAATCTGGTGCTGACCCCTCTGCAGCCTCGGGACTAGTCACCATACGAACGTTCCGACTACGGTTGTTTGAAATACAGACAAGAGAGGCCGCTAGCCCCCATGGACGGGACACCTGCCAGTGTCTCCCACCACTGTCAACATGTCTCAATCCCTCTTTTAGACCGGCCGGAAGTGCTCCCGCGAAGTACCGACATCTCATTACCCCAAATATTTGTCACCACAGCTACCTGTGCAATGCAAGCCAACATGCTA
>Ga0307517_10008576_pt1 | contig 14640 bp, 15 predicted proteins | sample 23_EM_MG_FD_194515 | JGI IMG/M metagenome (GOLD analysis project Ga0307517, IMG submission 194515) | Populus trichocarpa ectomycorrhiza microbial communities from riparian zone in the Pacific Northwest, United States - 23_EM | ecosystem: Host-associated > Plants > Roots > Unclassified | place... | reverse complement strand
AAAACAGTGTGAAAAGTAGGAGATGATGTGGAAGATGATCAAGAATTCCCATCACAAATTATTCTTTGAAAATGAAGAAATAAATTAATCTGATTTATTTCATACAGTGGAAAAATATGAGATCTCAAGTTTTATTAACGGGATAGTAATACCTGACATGGCAAGCTCCCATTGGTTAATAAGATCAACCCACAAAATCTATTATTCTATTGTTTGAACTATCAGTCAACCGTTATAACTTATAAGTTATAAGTTATAACTACCAGTCTTCCTCAAATCCTCAGAAGAGAAAACTGAGTTCAAAACCGGGTTGATGACCCATCAAGACTCTCTCTTTTCTCCTTTCACTCCTCTAAAACCACTCCAATGCAACACCAACAAAGACCCACTATCCCAACTCGCTCGGCTCACCCCCACTGACTCAGTCCCAACTCAGTTACCATGCTTAAGAAGGGCAAGCTCAAGCTCCCTGACAGGCTTGGTATTTTGGTCCCTGGTTTGGACGACAAAGAGGAGGAGAATGGAGGGTCCGAACCGGTTTTCGAGTCCGGTGAGGAGCTTGAGATTATGGAGCCTAATGGGGTTGAGTTAGGCCACAAGGAAAATGAGTATGAATTTGATTTGGGTGTTGATGATAAAGTTGGGGATAAAGTGGATGCTTTTAGGACCCGGAAGAGACCCGATAAAGATGGGCCGGGCCATGTCACGGTTAGGGAGGTTATTGCAGCTGATGAGAAAAGGTCTGATCTTGAATATGAGGTCAGAGCGTGGAATGTTCTTTCTTTATTTTCTTCTTTAATTTAATGTAGGGTTTTAGGTTTGAAGTTGAATTTTTGGAAAACTCTTTTATGGTTTAGTGAGGTTTAGGTTTTTGGGGAGTGTTTGGTTTCTTAGAAAATGGTGGCAAAAGGGAAGAAATGTATGTGTGGACTGTGATGTTCAATTACGCTTGATTTATTCATTGGGACAAAAATAGTTTAATTAAAGGTAAGAATTTATTGGGTTTGCATTCTTGAAATCTAATTTGTGAAAATTTTCAGAAATAACTTTCTAATTGGCATCCTTTTCCTGCATTTTGGCCGCAACAAAATGGGATGCTAGGGTTTTGTTGTTTATGCCATTTTTGGTTTTAGGACCAAGTTACTTTTTGGCTTTGTTTGTTAATTGATTGTATATCTTTCCATTTTGTTTTGTGGCTAGTTCTCTCAAAAGGAGATAAATTTGGAAAAGGTGAAGAGAATTGCTAGTATGGGGGTTCCTGATGGAGGAGGATTGAGGGCAACAGCTTGGAAGGTACATTGGTTTTCATTGCTGGATTATTTTGTTTGCACTTCTGGCTTGGAAATTTCATTATTATTTGATGTGGATTCTAAGCCGGCTTTCAGAGTAGTTCAATAAGCTTTTAGTAATAATAATGTCACTTCTGTCATGTTGGATTGCACTGATTGCCAACAGAACTAAAGAAGTGCTGAAGATTTTTCTTCTGCTAATTCACAGGTTCTTGAAGAGATTTGTGATTAAAACCATGATTATTGTCTGTTATGCAGTGATGGAATAGTTCGATGCCTGGACGAGAACATGTTATTCCAACAACTAAACTTGAAAGAATAAAATTACTGGGTTATTATGAAATAATAGGACCACATGTTGAAGTTGCTTAAATCACCTATATTCTACACATCGTAGGGGTAATCAATTGGCTGCATATAGAAATGACAGCTTTAATCATTCAATACTCCTTTTTATTTGAATATGACTCCTGAACATCCTTAAATCTTAATTTATGGCAGCTATTGTTGGGTTATTTATCTCCTTCTCATGATGTGTGGGAAAAGGAGTTAACCGAGAACAGACAAAAATATGCTAAGCTAAAAGAGGAGCTTCTGCTGAGTCCTGTAAGTTTCCAACTGCTGTACCCGCTTTGCATCTTAACTTAGTGTTTTAATTTAGTTGCAGGTGAATTTGTCACACTTGTAATCAGTTTTTTTTTCTTTGGTTACTGGTTTCAATGTACTAATCAAAATCTTGAATCTAGACAGTCAGAGTACACCAGGGTAAAAGCTGATGCAATGATTTCCGCTGAGCTGAGCAGTGAAGGTGATGTTGCTGGACCACTTAAGCGACAAGGAATTTCTCATGGAGATCATCCCCTGAGTGTTGGTATGGCTAGTGCTTGGCATCACTACTTTAAGGTAAATCTCTCCACCATTCTAAGGTGCCTAGAATTCCTTGTGCCAAGGGATAGCTGATGTTAATCAAAATGAACACTGCATTTATAGCATACAGAGATTGCAGAACAGATTGACCGTGATTTGCAGCGCACACATCCAGATATGAAATTCTTCTCAGGGGAGTCCTCGTTCAGTAAGAAGAATAGGGTATTTATCCACTCTTCTGCTCTTTCATTTTTATTCAATTTCATTTGGCTGTTGAATCTTTGTTGACACTATGGTTCTCAAATTCTCAGTCACTTGATGAAAATAATCTTTTGGAGAGTTGCAAACAAATGTCGTCATTGCAATTGTAACAGTTTTAAGAAACATGAATGAAGTTTCCCTGAAGAATGCTGTGATATATTTTCACCTGCAGGAAGCAATGAGGAACATTCTTCTCTTATTTGCAAAGCTAAATCCAGCTATTTGTTATGTACAAGGCATGAATGAGGTCCTGGCACCAATACTCTATGTATTTAGTACTGACACTGATGAGCAGAATGCTGTAAGGAATATTCCATCTGCTTTTGGGTCTTCTATTGCTTTAGATACTTGTGTTCCTTGTTGATGATATGCTTTAGATACTTGTGTTCCTTGTTGATAATATGATCCTGAAACCAGGAAGACACAATGCCGTTTTCGACTGAATCCTTTACGCATTGGAAGTTTTTTATCATTTAAACTGTCATCTCTTTGTTTTGGGCACATTAATAAAACTTGTTGAGATTTTGTTATCTCATAAGACGTTCATATTTTTTTTTAATGGATAGTTTTCTTAGTAGAAGATGAAGCTTTAACAGACACAGAATAGTTAAAATTTCTACTATTACATACAACAATTCATTTATAGCACATGGGACACAAACTTTATAGCATTGATCAGCTATACTTCCATATTTATTGATCAGTCTGATAATAAATATGAAAGAATCCTGTAAAGGTGAAAGCCTATGTTGTTGAGAAGATCAAACAGAGTCCTAAACAGAAGGCAATTTTATTCATGCCCTTGGTCTATCCTGCAGGTAAATGCTGAAGCTGATAGCTTTTCTTGTTTTGTTCGACTGCTGAGTGATTCAGTGGATCACTTTTGCCAACAGTTGGATAATAGTCCTGTTGGCATCCTCTCCACTCTTTCCCGCTTGGCAAAATTATTGAAAGAAAATGATGAGGAATTATGGAAGCATCTTGAATTCACTACCAAGGTAAATACTTTCTTAATGTGATTATAGTAGATGCACATTTAGATTCTTGATGGCTAAATTAAAAAATCTTTTTCATAGTTCTGAGTGCTTTGTGCCAACCATTGTAGTATATTTACTTATGTTTAACAGCAAACAGTGCTTAAAAAAGGCCTCCTTCAAGTTTTCATCATATTTGGATCAAGCTAAGTGAATCATGGAAGCTTATGCCATCTATTCAAATGGGCAGGTTAAGCCACAATTCTATGCATTCAGGTGGATCACTTTGCTACTGTCTCAGGAATTCAACTTCCAATCCATTTTAAGAATCTGGGATTCTCTTTTGAGCAATCCTTTTGGGGTTCAGGTACCTCTCAAATATCTCGATCCAATCAACTTTTGATGATTTAAACAATGGTGTTTATGGACACAAAACTGGTTTTGTGCAGGATATGCTTTTGCGGATCTGTTGTGCAATGCTGTTATGCATGAAAAGCAGGCTATTGCGTGGTGATTTTGTAGCTAACTTGAGGCTTTTACAGCATTACCCTGACATCAACATCGAATACCTTCTCCAGGTAGCACAGGATCTAAGTGCCGATACATCATCCTACAGTTTGTCTTTGTAAATTAACGTGTTGTATACAACTGTTTGCATAACAAGTTTTGTATTTGACCAAACAAGAATTGAGGTGCCGCTGTGAGTTTCTTGCTTGAAGTTTTTCCCTCTCATCCTTTTCTTTCAAGGATGGAACTGATCAGCTGAAATGAACATCAACTATCTAATTTTGTTCTAGTCTTCAAGCTGCTAAACACCACAGTAAAAGCAACACGAATTATGATATGAAGAATCAGGACTATTGAATTTGTGAGACCCACAAGCAGGGTCCACAAAGTCAAGGGTTCAGATTGCTACCCACAATCAGGACTGTTAAATAACGACCTCAAAACTTGACAGAGATAACAGAAACTTGTAGGTCGGCAATGTGTTTTTCTTTTCTTTTCTTTTGTAGTTGATAAAAAAAAAATCACTACCACAGCAAACATCAAGTCTAATTTTTGGAGTTTTTTGGATTTTTAGCATGGTTAAAAGATAATAACAAAGTAATACAGTGGACAAAATATTTGGGGATATAAGATAGTTTCACGAGTTACAATTGATATACACGACATGTGAGTTGCAAATACCACTTGCGACATGCGAGTTGCAGATAGAATTTACAACTTTATTCTAATTTAATACTCGGAGCCTTCTTTCCATTTCTCCCTCCCTCTTTCTCCTCATAGCCTCTCACCCTTCCCCTCTTCCTTCTGTCAGCTCTCTCTCTCTCCAATACGAAACACATCCAAAACACCACAAGATCACCTATCTTTCTCTTATCTTTCTAGCTTAAGATTGCCACCCTTTCTCTCTCCATCGTGAGTCAATCGATTTCCAGCCAAAACAACCACCATTAGTCATCATCTTCACCCACATTCTACATTTAAAGGTATACTAAACACTTCTTCTCTATCAATTTGATATAATTTATGCTAATGTATGTTAATTTGATTTCATACAATGTTAGGGTTTTGAATTAAGGAGAGAAATTTAGGGTTTTTTTTTTTATAATTATGTTAATTTGAGTTGATAATTAGGTTATTTTGTAAAATAATCAATGATTTTGGATTGTTGTTGATTATGAATTAACAAAATTATTTTGTTAGAGTTAGTGTTGATTTAGGTTAAATTATGAATTATACCGAATTACATATAAAATAAGATAATTGGCTATAAAATATATGAATTCAATTAATAATTTTTTTATGGCAGCGAAATTTGCATCAAAACATTGATTTCTAAATATTCTTATTCAATGTTCTATTAAAATTAAATATTAATTAGAGTTGTTGAGATCAGTGCATATTATATTCTCTCTTTTATAAAAGAAAATAACTGTTCTCATAAACTGAGGTATGAAAGATATTTGAAACTAATATTTAGGTGCTTACCAGATGATATGTATACTGAACTAACTTATAAAAGAATTTCATACGGAGAGATCATTTATGTCTATGGAAAGGCTAATGTGATAGTTGTGTAAATGATCCTTAGACTTGAGATAATTAAATTATCTTATATAAGGAGTGTTATGTTTTGATCCTAACCAGACGTTGTCTTAATCAATGGTAACAAAGAAGAGTATATGGGGTATAACATAAACTATATGAAAGTATTTGAGTAATCAAGAGACAATTCATCACCCTAAGTGAATTAAAAAAAATATGTTATCTATTCTCAAATAGTTTTGATTGTGAGTTCTTTGGTCAAGGTGAAATGAGTTTTGAAAATAGCTTCAAAATCATATTCAAGTAATCAATGACTATAATGTTGAGAACTAACATGATTTAACAAAAAATATATATATTTAATGCTATACTGCTTAAATCAGAAAATTCATGATGAAGGGATAATAATTACACTGAGAAACTGGTTACTGAAATGTTAAGTCAAATTACTTATGACTTTCTGAATTTTAGGAGATCATGACATATTGCTAGACGTTGTACTTGATCTTCAAAAATAAATAAATGAATTATTGAATTGATAATAAATTAAATTATTTAATTTATTTAATCTTATTTTATTTTAGATTATGATTTGTATTTGGATTAACTTATTAAGGAATCTAATGGGTTGCACTCATAAAAACTATTGTTTAGAAATTAAAATGAGATAACTAATCAAGTACGAGTTGATTGTAAATAAGTTTTAAAAATTAAAAACTAAAATGTAATTAATAAAATGAATTACAATTTTAGACTTAAAAACAATAAAGTAAAGAGTTGATTGAATAAATTTATGAAATTAGACTAAAATAATATGTGTGATATTATTTAATGGGCAAATTGACATTTTATCATATAAAGGATTTTTAAGTTTCTCTATAAATACAAAGTTATGTCTTTTATTTTCTAAGAGTAGAGTACAATACAAAAACATTTAAAACACAAAATAGAAGAGATAACACTCTAAAGTAAAACAATCTCTCTCTTCTAAAATAGTTAAGGAGATTTTTTATTAGTGGTTTGTGTGAATTACCGTTAAAGACTGAATATTTGAACGGCTTGTAGTTTGCGACAACCCAGTTTTAAAGCAATTATTTGAAGCCAAAAAGGACATCTGATCTTCAGGTAATTTTCATATAAACCCTAAATAACTCTAGATATGTCTAATAATATCCTTGAAACTCTTAAAAAAAATTTGATTTATCAATTTCATTACGTATATGTATTTAGAAAATCAAATAATATTCTCTCGAGAAGAAGGCCTACAGAGGCAGTAAGGAAAGCTTATTTTCCTGCTGCTGAACTCCTAGATGGAAAAGAAGAACATAAATGGCTTAACATCTTGCATAAAAACCATAGACGTCCACATAAGGGTTCGAGGATTCGTTTGGAAGTGCATTTCTTTGATGGCATTATTGGTCTAAAGGGATTACAGGTCCGAAGTTTCCAGGTGTCCCTTGCACATTCTTTTGTCAAAGAAGTGCTTGCAGAGTTGCACTTCACCAAGATGCTCATGTCCCTGATAATTTTTTTCCCGAAAATCCCTCTAGCTAGGGGCAAGCATTATGAACCACATCGATGCAGGGAAAACATTTCCGATGCCATTTCTATTGCAAAGCATTTGATTTACATCACATGTGGTGAGGGGCCCAAGCACGCAAAATCCAGGAGGAGACATGATCTTAGGAGAGCTACTAAAGAAAAAAGACAACGAAGGTGTTAGGGTCCTGATGCTCGTTTGGGATGACAGAACTTCTGTGAAGTTGCTTAAGAAGGAAGGATTGATGTCTGCACATGATGAGGATACTATAACACAAAATTCCATTGTGTATCATGCCCCCGTAACCCTGATAATGGACAGAGAATTATACAAGACATAAAGATTTCTACAAAGTTGACCATCATCAGAAGACTCTAGTGGTGGATAGTGAAATGCCCTAGCAGCGAATTACGAATTAAGAGGAGGATTGTGAGTTTCATTGGTGATATTGACCTTTGTGATGGTAGATATGACACTCCATATCATTCGATTTTCAGAACTTTGGATACGGTACACCACAATGATTTTCTTCAGCCCAATTTTGCAGGTCCCTCAATTGATATTGGAGGAGCAAGGCAGCGTTTGCATGACATTCATTGTCGGTTGGAAGGATGCTTGGGATGTCTTTGTCAATGTCGAGCAGAGGTGAAGAAAGCAAGGTAGGGAGGACTTTCTTCGTCAATTAAGAGAACTAGACGACACTTTTAAACTTCCATCTCCTGTTATGCTCCATGAAGACCACGAAACATGGAATGTCCAATTGTTCTGGTCGATTGACGGCGGATCGAGCTGCTTTTGGCTTCCCAGTAGCTCCTGAAGATGCAGCCATAGTCGGGCTCGTCTGTGCGAAGGATAATGCCTTCGACAGAAGCATTCAGGATGCTTATATCAATTCCATTAGACGGTCAAAGAACTTCATTTATATTGAAAATAAGGACTCCAAATGACATAAAGGTTGAGGAGGTTGGGTCTTTGCATCTTATCCCAAAAGAACTTTCATTAAAGATTGTTAGTAAAATTAAAGCTGGAGAAAGATTTTCCGTCTATGATGTCATTCCAGTGGTTCCGTTCAAGCGATATTGAACTGGCGAAAGAGGACAACGGAGATGATGTATAGTGATATTGCTGAAGCCCTCCAGACTAAGGGGGTTGAGGCAAATCCAAAGGACTACTGATTATTTTCTTGCATTGGACATCGAGAGGGAAAGAAGACCGAAGAATATGAACCTTCAGAGAGACCTGAACATAATTCAGATTACAGTAGAGCATAGAAAGCTAGGCGGTTCATGATCTATGTTCATGCCCAGATGATGATTGGCAAGCTTTTCAATATCTGAAATTTCCTTTTCTTGGAAACGTCTACTTCCTTCCTTTCTTCTTTTTTTTTTTTTTTGCCTTTTAGATATCCCAGGTCCTACCTCCCTTAATTTCTTGATAATTGATTGAAGTTGTGATGAACATATATTACATGTTTGTTTCTTCAAGGAAGTTGATGGGTGATAAACATGGAACCCTTTTTTGGTAAAAAGAAACTGAAAATACTCTCATGTTTTCCTGGACTTAACTACAGAATTCCTTTAAATTTCAGGAATAAGTTCATTTTTTATGACAACTACATGCCAAAATTGACCATGCTTGCACTTTGCAGTTGATAACGAATGCATATCCATCGGATCTGCCAACATTAATCAACGATCGATGGATGGGAGCAGGAACACAGAGATAGGAATGGAAGCCTACCAACAAGCAGCCTGCTTATCACGTTGCTAAAAAAATAGTGGCACCTCTAGTCATCCGAGATGTAATTAGACCAGGACTTGCTAGGACATTTGCTTGCTTATTCCATCGGAGTTACTAGTAATGGGGAGTTTACAGAGGTTCCTGGGACAGAATTTTTCCCAGGCAGCAAGGCTCGCCTTTTCGAGTCGGAAATCTGAGTTACTCCCTTCAATCCTCACAGCTTAGATGTTTTCTCTATTTCATGATCTTGTAGCTAGTTAACAGATGCATGCATAGAATTAATACTGAAACCCTGGGAAATGGTGTTGTATATGAAACATTTTCCATTACTTCTCTCTACCAAAACCAAGGTAAGCAAAGATTTGTGTTTCTTTTTACCGGCCCGTTGGTTTCTCGAGGAGAGATATTTGGTGATTCATGTGAAATGTCCCGGTAGGTATAACAACTTTATTCTTAAAAAGCTGCAAAATCAAAGATATCGTTTTTCCAAAAGTTGTGTGCACACGGTGTAAGAGAGTCAACATAAATCAGTTCTCAAAGCTTCGTCTAATAATTTATATTTTCAAGTTAAATATGTTTTTGATATGATAGCCTAACCAAGTCTCGATCCTGGACCTCTAGATTATACGGATCCACAAATTATTCTGGCTATGATCTTGATAGCCATAATAGATTGATGGATACTAAGTGTTTCTTTCTTAGCAACCACCCTCTGGTGAGGTTTTTGAATCTAACGTAGGGCAGCCCCGACCAGCAACATTTTCCTGGCAACATGTCAAGTGGGAACTTAAAAAATCGTGTGGAAAATTGTTCGTGTGACTCAATTTTGTCTATCCGTTCACTCCAGGAATTTAAAGCACTCCCCTTTTCCTGATGTGCCTTTCTATCTATCTCAAAGGTCTCATATTTTCATTAATAATTCAACAAGAGTTAAAGAGTTCTTTCCTCGGATTTAGAAGAGTGCACGCATGAACGAAGCAATTTCCTTCTTCATGGATTATGTGGCTCTAAGTCCATGAACTAGAAGAATCAATCTTCTTCTAACAAAGTGTTGTTATCTTTATGTCATCATCATAATTGTCGGAGTTCCTTCAAAGAGAAGAAAGGGACTAGCTAGCATGGTAACGATCAATTACTGTACTTAGAGTACTGTAGAGCCACTTGGATAGAGGATTTTCAGTGTCAATAAAGATGGGATTTTTCCTACTTGAAAAGTGGAAGACATAACTAAGTAATTAGCACTCAGGAGCACATACTTTTCTGTTTTTTTTTTTAATATATCATATTAATATCTTTTTAAAATTTATTTTTAATATCAGCGTATCAAAATAATTCAATAATATTAAAAGAAAATTCAAAATGGATTGCAATGTGAAGCAGTGACTTGATATCCTAATTACATGTTTTCTTCTTGAATCTTCACTTCTCAACGTTTAGGGGTGGCTATGCATCTAGCTCAGGTAGATCTTCGCCTCGCCCACCTCAAACTCAAGTTCTAATATAATAGTTAGGTCTGTCCTGGGCCATTTCAACTTTGGGACCACTCTAAGAATTAGAAAATAAATATTAATGGAATCTAAATGTGTGACTGAAGGGTATTTTTCATATTAATTAATTTTACCACCAGCCTTTTTTTGAGAGCATCTTAATGATGCGTTGATTTGGTCTAATTAAGGCAGCGGGTGTTTAACCTTAATGTGAGGTCATGGCACTAATTAGAATCTAACTACTATAATTAATCAGTAAAGCACAGTGGGTTAAGGTATGTGAACCATGTAAAGTCAAACTCTAATCCCATTTGCTCCAAAGTTATCGTCCTATCTTCAACAGGATGATCAAGGCATCTAGGGGGAAAAAAATTAATTAAAAAATTAATCCCCCTCTTATGGCATGGGATGATGCTCAGACACATCATGGATGACAAGGGCTGTGGTAACATTGCAGTAATTGATGGCTGCAGGGACCACCAACAATCGCTCCCTTTAAAGCGTGAAACCACTCTCTTTGCTTTAATTATTTAGAATATTAAGTCTTAAATTAGTCATTCATGTTTTTTGTAATGGTCGAATTAATCCTTTATTTTAATCATAATTAAGTTCTACTTCACATCTTTTTAATACTATCAATTAACTACTAATTGAAATAAAAAACAATAAGACATGATTATGATGTGTCATTTATTGAATCACAAAATTAATGATTTTAGGGTAAAAAGACAGACAAAAACCTACTCCAAATACAAAGAATTTTTTGAAGGCCTCTGACCATTTATGGATGAAATCTCACATTCTATGGAGACTTATGAAAATTTAGTGGACTCACATGGAACATCAACACTAATTAAGCTCACTCAGGGGGAAAAAGAAGACTAATTAAGCTGTTTCTTGCTGTCATTAGCCACCAATAATTGCCATCTTAAGAAGCTCACAATTTCTAACAAATCCTTCAACTCCAAAGACACGGGATCTCTCAAATGTCAAAATTAGGCACCACATATTACCTTGAACGAAAAACAAATTGCAACACCCACCACCTGTCTGTGACTGGAATGTGACTTCTACGCGCCGCCCACCATTTCTCCTTAGAATGGAGACCAGACAATAAGATTTTCCTTATCTAGTCCTCAATCAAAAAGAAAAAAAAACTGACATCAACTAAAAAAACACTTTACACTTAATTTCTGTATTTTCATGAAAACATGAAGCATAAAGGAATGCACTTTAAATCCAATATTTTTTTTTTAAAAAAAATTCTTTTTAATTTTAAAATTCTCCGACTAAGACTTGTTAAAATAAAAATAATTTTATTATAGTTTTAAAACTCAACTAGAGGGTCGATCTGGGGAAAGTCCGGGCACAGTTTGGGACGATCCGGATTGATCCAAGTCAGTGTAAGAATAAAAATAGTTGTTATTATATTTTTAAAACCCGATTTGGGGGTCGACCCGGATCACGAGTGAGGTTTACCGTCGATCGAGGTCAATATGAGGATAAAAGTAGTTATTATCATAATTTTAAAACCCAACTCGGAGATCGACCCGGGGTAAGGTCTAGGTCACGTGTTAGGAGGGTCATCCGGGTTGACTCAGGTCAACATAAAATAAAAATAATTATTATCATAGTTTTAAAACTTAATTCAGGGGTCAACCCGGGACAAGACCCGGGTCATGGATTAGGAGTGTCAACCTGGGTCAATATAAAGATAAAAATTATTATTATTATAGTTTTAAAACTTGAATTGAGGGTCGATTAGGACAAGGTCTAGGTCACGGGTAGGGAGGGTCAATATTATTTGACCCGAGTCAATGTATAAATAAAAATGGTTATTATCATAGTTTTAAAACCCGACTCAGAATTCGTTCCAAGACAAGATTTAAGTCACGGGTCAAGAGGGTCAACCTGGCTGACCCAAAAAAAATAATCAAAACAACCTTGTTTTGACAAAAAAAAAAAATTCAAAAAAAATCAACGGGTTTTTTACCCTTGTTTTAACTCAGGTCGACTTGGCTTTTTGATTAGGTCCGGTCGAGTCAATCATTTTTTATTAAACTCGGACTAATTTAGGTCCTGGGTGAACCCCTCAAGTCAGTCATGGTTTTATAATTAGAGTTATTATAATATTATTAATTTTAACACTTAATATGAACTAAATAAAAAAAAATATCTATTTTTTTAAAAAATATGTAAATTTGATAACAATACATATTAAAAACATATTAAAAGTAAAATATTTACACCATTTAAAAAATTATATTACCAATTTAGTTACTGTAAATAGCATCTCCCTTGTAAAAATGTTGTAAGAATAGGAATCCTCTGATTTTATTTTAATATGAATATTTTTTTTATTGAATCACCAAACAACACCTAATTTTAATACCAAATCAGCAGCCAAACCTTATTTTTAATATAGGAAAATTGGTCCAAATACAGTAAATAAATAAATATATTTGTTTAATAATATTAATACTTTGACAAATAAATAATGACCCCTCCCCCTCTCCCATTCCAATAGATGATCAAAATCGTTATTTATTTTATTTACATCTTAATCACTCACCTTATGCTACTATATTTTTATTTATACTTGTCATAAAGAGTAAAAACCACCACCTCCTCCTCCTCTTCCCCACCAGAGCATATTCTCTCAAATTCAGCAAGTCACATAATACACTTTTTTCAAGTTTCTTTCTTTCTTTCCTTTTCTCTCTTGATTCATCAACTATGTCTTCTATGCTTTGCTCACAAGGTGTGGTTCTTGCCACAGCCATGGCTGTTTCCGGCACTGTAATTCTCCTTGCCTTTCGCCTCCAAAAATCTCTCCTTCCTTCTGGTCAATTCCCTATTGATCTTCATCACCGAATTGCCCAGTCTTCACCACAAGCTCTAAGGTCTTGTATCTCATCAGGTAAAGAAACAGCAAGAAAATCTTGTCATGCATTGAGCCTGTGCAATTTCTCATGTATAAATGTTCTTTTTTAACTTACTTGGCTTATGGTTATTGGGGTTTTTTTATTCCTTGAAGAAGGGAAGAAGAAGGGGAAGAAGAAAAGAGTGCACTTTGCAGAGGATGTGGTGGACCCAAGAGGGGATGGACAGGAGTTTAGGAGGCAACATGAAGCCATTTTCCTTAGTCAAAACTCTTGTTCTTCTTCTTCATCAACATCAACAGAATTCAAGAAAAATGGTCAACAAAGAAGAATGCCTGCAAACAGAGCTGCTCTCTACAATGGGATTCTTAGGGATCGTGGGGTTCAAAGATTGGCCTACTGTTGTTGATTGACTCTTCTTGTGTATAACACCTTGTGTTTCATTTGTAATTTCCTCTTTTTTTCCTGTCTTTCCACATGATTTTTTTTTTTTACTTTTCTAGTTCTTACGAATTTTGTCAAAAATAGGAGGGGTGGGGGTGGGGGTCCACAAGGCTGGACCTGTTATTGTTTCTGATCATGCTAATTGGGTATATAGAGAGGATCTTCATGTGGAGAGGAGAGCATTTTGTTTGTAGATTTGATGAGGGTAGTAATCTCCTTGGATTTTGTTCATAAGATTAAAAGGAAGTTTCAAGAAAATATTACCTTGCTTTTCTCTGCTTCTCTTTATGATTTTGTGTCTCGAAACCATGTACTGTTTGTGGATTTCACGGCTCAAATGGTAAGTTAAAGACCAGGTCAAAAGAACGGTAAATCAAAAGGAGAAACCCATGATTTCTTGACTAAAACCTGTTGGGATTTCGAGTTGTACTGTGTATGATGAAGATTATTCAAACTCATCCTTATCTCAAATCTTTCTTGAATCGCTTGAGAAAGTAAATTTAGCCTTGATGTTTTCTAGGCATCTAATTGCTGTGAAAAGAGATAGGAAAAATAAAAAAAATACTAGCCAGACATGTTAACACGATGTGCTCCAAATTTGGAGGCTAAAAAGTAGAATTTCCAATCCAACACCAGCCAGCCAGCCAGCCAGCCTGGGCAACACAGCATCATCCCATATGATACAGATTAGCCTTTTGAATTGCACAAGTATGACAGCCCGTACTTGGGCTGGCTCCGAAGCCACTCGCAAACATCCTTGTTTGGTGTATCTAATTGTCAATACTAATCTTGCAATTGGGAAAAGAGGAAACTTGTGCCATTTTCACTAAAATGTGTCCTAAGTCAGTAGATGTGATGTGTGGATGTTTTCTTACACTAAATTATCATCTTCTTCTATGTCCCATGGATATTTACCTAAAACACGTATTTGTGCTGGAACTTATGTTTTCATGTGTTTTTTTTTTTTTGAAAGTGTATTTGTTTTAAAATATCATATTTATGTTTTTTTAGTGTTTATTTTTATAATTTTAATATATTGATATTAAAAAAATTTAAAAATTATTTTGATATATTTTCAAATAATTAAAAAAAACATTATACATCATA
>Ga0307517_10008575_pt1 | contig 14640 bp, 13 predicted proteins | sample 23_EM_MG_FD_194515 | JGI IMG/M metagenome (GOLD analysis project Ga0307517, IMG submission 194515) | Populus trichocarpa ectomycorrhiza microbial communities from riparian zone in the Pacific Northwest, United States - 23_EM | ecosystem: Host-associated > Plants > Roots > Unclassified | place... | reverse complement strand
AGACAAAATGTTTGAATTCACGATGGCCATAGAAAGACCAACGAAGAAAGAGACCCATGAAGTAAAAGGCTTCAATCTGGTTCTCATGAGCTGCAGCTCACCATCGGGAGCAGAAAATTCCAAAATAAAGTAGAGCATCTCTCTCTAGTTTCTCTCTCTAGCTGCAGTTCTGCTCTTTCATGACCCTCTTTGGCCATCCTTCTTTGATACAACTGGTGGTGACAAATCGCTGCTAACCTTGTCTTGCTGATCATATTTAGCTGATCGTATCGTATTTTGGCCTACTCAGTCTCCTCGAGTCCAGATTCCATGAGGACCCTTAAAGAGGGAATTTCTACTTCCAATGGTACCACTGCCTCCATTCCATATACTAAAGAGTATGGTGTAGCCCCTGTTGACGTCCTCATTGCTATTCGATACGCATGGAGAGCATAAGGAAGCCATTCATGCCAATCTTTGTAAGTAATCACCATTTTCTAAACAATCTTCTTTATATTTTTATTAACAGCTTCTACGGCGCCGTACATCTTAGGTCTGTAAGGGGACGAGTTAGAATGCTTGATTTTCCACTTTGTGCATAGCTTTGCTATCATCTTTCCATTGAAGTTTTGAGCATTATCAGTCACTACTCTCTCGGGTACACCGTATCTACAGATTAGATCTTTCTCGATGAACCGTTTGACCACTTTCTGAGTCACATGGGCATATGAGCAGGCCTCTACCCATTTGGTAAAGTAATCAATCGCTACAAGGATAAAACGATGTCCATTACTGGATTTTGGATTAATAGGCCCAATCACATCTATTCCCCACATTGTAAAGGGCCAAGAAGACGCCATGTTAAATAAGGGTGCGGGAGGCGCATTGACTTTGTCGCTATACACTTGACATTTGTGGCACCTTTAGACAAAATTTATGCAATCTTTCTCCATGGTCAGCCAAAAATAACCTGCTCTTTGCAATTGCCTAGCCATCATGTGTCTGTTTGCGTGGGTAGCACAAATTCCCTCATGCACTTCTTTTAGGGCCTTATTGGCTTCCAGATCACCTAGACACCTCAGCAAAGTCCCATCAAATGACCTTTTATACAAAATCTCCCCATCTATGTAGTATTCTATAGCCATTCTTCTCAAGGTCCTTTTATCTATCTTCGAGGATCCCGACGGGTACTCTTGATGCTGGATGAATCTTTTTATATTCGTGTACCATGGTTTGTTGTCCGTTTCTTCTTCTATTGAACAACAATGAGAGGGAGAATTTCTGATCTCGATGCTTACAGGCTGAATTTTGGCACCACAATCAATTATAGCCATAGAAGCTAAGGTAGCTAACGCATCAACAAATTGATTTTGGTCTCTCTACAAATGAGTAAATTCTATTTCATCAAAGCTTTCAGCCAATTTGGAGAGGTATTCCTGGTATGGTCTCAATTTTTCATCCCTTGTCTACCATTCACCTTTTACCTGACATATTATTAGCATTGAGTCTCCATATACTTCTAATTTGCCTACCTTCATCTCTAATGCGGCTTCAAATCCGTGGATGCAAGCCTCATACTCAGCTGTGTTGTTTGTACAACTAAAGTGCAGTTTTACTGAGATAGGATATTGCTTTCCTTCTGGGGAGATTATCACAGCACATGCTCCGTTGCCCGATACATTTACTACGCTGTCAAAATACATGGCCCACCAACCACTCTTCTCTTCCTTTTCCGTTACTAGCACATCTTCATCAGGAAAGTCGAAGTTCAATGGCTCATAATCCTCAATAGCATTATCGGCTAAATGATCAGCAATTGCGCTTCCTTTTACTGATTTTCTTGTCATGTAGATGATATCATACTCAGCTAGCAGTACTTGCCATCTGGCTATTCTACTCGACATGTATGGCTTTTCAAAGATATACTTTAGTGGGTCCATTCTTGAGATCAACCAAGTAGTGTAGTATGACATATATTGCCGCAACCTCTTCGCACTCCACACCAGACTACAACATAACTTCTCTACCATACTGTAACGGGATTCACACTCGGTGAACTTCTTACTCAAATAGTAGATGGCTTGCTCCTTTCTTCTTGACTCATTTTGTTGCCCCAGCACACAACCTATAGCTGATTCAGTCACAGTTAAATACAGGATGAGTGGCCTTCCATGCACAGGCGATACCAACAATGGTGGTTTTTGTAAGTACTGTTTGATCTTATCAAAAGCTTTTTGGCAATTTTCATCCCATGTTCCAGGATTCTTCTTTCGAAGTAATCGAAAAATCAGTTCACAAGTGACCGTAAGTTGTAAGATAAAACGAGCAATATAGTTCAAGCGCCCCAAAAAGCCTCGAACTTCTCTTTCGGTCTTTGGAGCGGGCATGTCTTGTATGGCTTTTAATTTGTCGGGGTCCACTTCTATGCCTTTATTGCTCATCACAAATCCTAATAATTTGCCTGATTTCACCCCGAATGTGCACTTCGCGGGATTCAACTTCAACTGATATTTTCTCAACCTCTTGAACAATTTCCTCAGAGCTGGGATATGGCTTTCTTCATCTTTGGACTTCGCGATCATGTCATCCACGTAGACCTCAATTTCCTTATGCATCATATCATGAAAAAGTGCTACCATTGCCCTTTGGTATGTTGCTCCAGCATTTTTCAACCCGAATGGCATTACTTTATAACAGTAAGTTCCCCATGGGGTAATAAATGTTGTCTTTCTCTTATCTGCTTCAGCCATTTTAATCTGATTATACCCAGAGAATCCATTCATGAAAGAGTAAATAGAACTCTTAGCAGCATTGTCCACCAACACGTCTATGTGGGGTAACGGGAAGTCATCATTCGGGCTTGCCCTATTCAAATCCCGGAAATCCACGTACACCATGATTTTGTTGTCCTTCTTGGGAACCGCCACAATGTTAGACACCCATTCAGAATATTCTACTACCTCCAAGAACCCAACATCCCACTGTCTTGTTATCTCTTCTTTTTACTTTGAGCAATACGCCAGGTCTTGTCCTTCTTATCTTCTGTTTGACTGACCGGCAACCCTCAATCAAAGGCAACCTATGCACTACTATTTCAGCGTCCAAACCAGGCATGTCAGCGTATGACCAGGCAAAAATATCCACATATTCACGCAAGAGGGCGACCAACTCGCTCTTCAACTCTATAGTGATCAACATCCTTATTTTCAACTCCTTTTTGTCATGCTCGGTACTTACGTTTATTAATTCTAATTCCTCTCTTGCAGGCTTCCATACATGTTCGGATTGTTTTACAAGCTTCTTGAACTCCTCAATGTCATTTTCATCATCTTCCTCCTCATCCATTGAAGTTATGATTTTATCAAAATTAGGCCAATTATTCTCAATGCAATGGGTTTGTAAGTTTATCGATGACCCGCTTTCAGATTCCCTGAAAGCAGAAAGTGCCTTTGTTATGAGTGCATAATGGAAAAGGTGAAACTAAAAGGCATGATGAAGGGAAAAACAAAGCATGATCTTATTAAAACTTGAAATGATAGAAGGGCTCAAAAACAAAAATCTTGTTGCCAATATCTTGAGCCACGATTACTGGCAACACAAATTTATTCAAACAAAATGCAACAATAACAAAAAGCAAGCAACCAACAAATGTTTACTTTTTAAAGATAATTGGGACTTCTTGAATTTCCCAATTGTTCAACTCTTCCCCTTCAGCTAATCTTCTCACAAACTCAGGTAGACCATCCTCCAGAGCACTCACAGTCAGTTGGGGTAGTGCTTCATAAGGGCTCTCTTCGTCTTCAAAACCTCCTTGGGGTTCTTGTTTGTTGATCTCTTCCAGAGAGTGGATGGTAGCGTCGCTAAATTCTTTGCTCATCCTCTTAACTTCACCCTCAGCATTGATCACTTGTGCGGGTCGTGGGAATGTTACGTGGATTGGAGGGATCTGTATCCGACCTTCATTAGGCTCCCTTCCTTCGATTCGAGCCAACCTCCTTTCTCTTTTAAACTCGGTTGCTCTCTTGAAATCTGCCTTTCTAGGCTTAAAACCTAAACCGAACCTCTAATCGGCGCATTTCATCTTTATTACGTTGATCCTCTCGGGCATTCCTATGATAGGGTCATACTGGAATGGCAGCCCGTGCTTCAGAAAGTATTTAGCAGCCATCCTTGCAGCCTCAGAAACCTCTGGTTTCCTTCGCACTGTATTCTCAGGTACCCATTCAGCATTTACTACCTCAAATGCATGTAGGTTTCTGTCCTTACTCTCTTCAGCCTCTATGTAAGGAATCGACACATTTCTCACCATAGTTAAAACCTCTTTAGCCCTTACTGTTACCAAGTTTCCATTGATGATAAACTTAACCCGTTGGTGTAATGAGGATGCAACAGCTCGGGCTGCGTGGATCCAAGGTCTTCCTAACAACATGCTGTATGTGGGATGAATATTCATCACTTGTAAAGCTACTTGGAATGGTTGGGGGCCAATTACAAGCTCAACATCAATATTTCCTATAATTGGCCTTGGCGAACCATCATATGCTCTAGCTGTCATGGTACTTGGCTTCATATGAGAGACGTCAACTGGCATTTTATCAAGCACATGCCTTGGCAACACATTCAAAGTAGAACCATTATCTATTAGCACCTTGGCGATCACACAATCCTTGCATTTCATAGTGATATATAATGGCTTGTTGTGACCAGTTCCTTCATGATCTAGTTCATCATCTGTGAAGTAGAGATAGTTAGTGGCTTGAATCCTTCCCACCAAATATTCTATAGAATCCTGTGTGATATCTTGAGGAACATATGCTTCGTTAAGGACCTTCTGAAGAGTGTTCCTATGCAACTCTGAACTCAAAACTAATGACAATAGAGAGATCCTAGCGGGGTTTTTTTCAACTGGTCCACCACACTATATTCACTGTGCTTCATCAGCTTCAAGAACTCGTTAGCCTCCTCATCGCTCACTGGTTTGTTGACCTCATCCATCTTGGCCAATTCCACCACATTCTTCCCTTTTGTCTTCCTTTGGTCTTCTAGCTCTTCAGGAGTATAGCACCTCCCACTTCGGGTTAACCCCTCAATTTCAGCATGAAAAGTAGGAGTCGGTCTTGTGGTATGAAAAGAATAACCATAATTATAAGGTATGGCATTATAATTCCCACCAACTGTGCTTGTAGGTATAGCCAAAATAATTTTGGGGGTCCTCCCTCCGTTGGTTGATATCTACAGACTTCAACTTTTTTGTCGAAACCAGTCATGGTTCCTACTAGGTTTTCTTCGGGCGCCCCTACCCTCAACATTCCCAATGTCATCATGTCTTCTACTTTCACCCGAAACTCTTTACAATAGTTTATATGGTGTCCCATATGCTGGTGATACTCACAATATTAACCCTTATGCTCTATGGCTTGCTTTTTGATGGGTGTTTTGAGGTACCCAGTCTGCTCCAACATTTTGTACAATCTCTCCATTGATAACCTTAGGACATTAGTACCCCTCTCTTCTTCTTCCAAAGCATTCACCCCTCCACTTCTAGAAGCATGGTACGGTAGCGGGTTGGACTTTACATTCAGAAAATCATCAAAGGAAATTCACTCTGTCTTGATGAGTTGGAGGATTCTCCTTTTAAAAGCCAGACAACCGTCAATATTATGGCCGGTGATACCATCATGGTACTCACATTTCTGGTCTGGCCGATACCATTGAGGGAAAGGTGGTTGCAAGGGTGTTAAAGGAACAGGTGTTACTTGGCCAATACTGAGCAATCTTTGATACATCTCACTGAGAGGTATGGGAAGTGGGGGCAGTTCTTCTTGGTTTGCGGAGAAGCTTCTGCGTGGGTGAAATGTGTTGTTTTGGCGGTACGAGATATTTTGGGTATTTGTTTGGCTTTTTAGATAAGGCGAAATGAAATTTATGTTGGATGTGGGAGGAATGGTCATGAGTGGCCTAACATTGTGCTTTCTTCCCTTACCTTCACCTTCGACATTGTGGACGTCAGCCTCCTTCTTGCGTCCAATAAAACCCTTTTTTTCACTAGGGTCTGTGATCCTACCTATTCGAATGGCTTGTTCGATTTGTTCAGCTATAATAACCAAATCAGAGAAGCTTTGTGCAGAACTTCCAACCAAGTATTCAAAGTACGGTGCTTTAAAAGTATTGGAGAACAAACCTATCATTTCCTTCTCCAATAGTGGCGGATTGACCTGTGTCGCCGTTTCGCGCCACCTTTGTGCATATTCCCTTACAGATTCCTTATGACCTTTCTCCAACGAATGCAAGCTTGATCTATCAAGGGCTATGTCCATATTGAATTTATATTGCTTAATAAAGGCATCGACTAGGTCTTTCCATCCCTTTACCTTGGTTTTGTCCAACCGCATGTACCAAGTGAGAGCGACATCGCTCAAACTATCCTAGAAGAAGTGGATCAACAACTTCTCATCTTGTACTACTTCAGCGATCTTATTGCAATATGACTTAAGGTGGGTTATTGGACATTGGGTTCCAGTGTATTTGATGAATTCTGGCACCCTAAACTTCTTAGGAATGACTACGTTAGGTACCAAACACATCTCGGTGGCTTTCACCGGGTCATACAAATGGTTCCCCTCAACTGCCCTCACCCTCTCCTCTAGGGCAGCCCACTTCTCCAAACCTTCATCTCCTATCATTTTGTTCTTGTGAGACCCCTCTAAGGTTAGCTCATCAGCATGAGGAATCCTCATCGGGTATATAGGCTGAGCTGGGAAATGCGTAGCATATTGGAGCTCATGCGAAGATCCACTTGCCCCCATGTTTGGTAGGTTAAAGATAACCGGAGGCATCGGTGGTATCTGAGCGGTAAATGCTGGTTGGGAGGATGTCCCTTCTCCCGACTTAGATCTCAGGGTTTGTTCGAGTAGGCTAGTAAGCCTGGCGACCTCTTCCTTCAGACCGTTCAACTCCTTTTGATGTTGGGCATCCAATTGAGTTCTTTCTTCATTTTCTATTTTTTTTCCGCAACCATGTGTTATGACAGTTCATAAGTGCATGTTAAAAAATGCATGGATATGAATGCAACATATTGGGCATGGCTTATTTCATGGGAGGGTGACATAACAATTGTTATTCTTTGGATGCGTGGTCAGATCTACATCCGATACTTATTGCAATGTCGAGAGGAGATCTGTTTAACCTTTTACCACCTGAGCTTTCAGCCTTGTATACACATTTTGAATTATAAAAATAAATAAATAAAGGTCTCCACTGCCATAAAAACTTTCATTACAAACAAATGATTCATCTTAATCTATTACAGGGGGAAAGGCACTACCTCTATTAGCTATAGCTTTTAGAAACATATCGGTGTTATTCATGCTTCTTCGATACTTCGCGATGTCCCCTCCAACTTGACGAGCCTCCACTCTTAGCCAATGAGCCTCGGCCGCAGCTCAGTCAATTTGCTCTTGAAATTCCCTTATTCTTTCAGTATTGATCAAGTTGTTTCTGGATAGAGAATTATTAGCAGTATCTAATATTTGATTGTGACACTCCATCATTTTCTGACTTTCTTGCAATTGTTCGATCTTTGCTTCTCCCTTTGCCAACTTGGTCCTCAATGCTTTTGCTTCAATTTTACTACTATTGAGTTCAGCTCTCCAATTCTGGGTGGCTTTGACCATCTTCTTGGTTTTACCCAACTCCAATTCAACCTCTTTTAACTGGCTCTTGAGTTCTTTTATATCTGTTAAACGCTTGCTTGACACAGCTTGGGTTTTGACGGCCAATTCTTCCCAATACCGGGCCTTTTCCACTTGAAACGTCTTGTCCTCATTGATGACTTTTAGTGATTCCAAGTCGTCCATTGCTTTCACCCGGTCTCGGCCCACAGAGTCTATTTCTTCCTCAGCCAATTTCCTCATAGCTTTTTCTTCGGCTAATTGATGCTCTAATGACAGTCTCAATTCCTCCTTTGTTTTAAGCTCGGCTTGCAACCATTTTACTTGCTCCCTCAATTCTTCTTCACAACTCACCCTCTTTCTTCGGGTGCCCACAGATTCTGAAATTTCTACCATGTTGGAAACTCCTCTGTCACGCCATTCGGGATATTTTTTGCTAATTGTGGGATTCCTTGATCCATTCTCCTTCTTTATCAGCAACAAAGATTTCCAATCCTGCCTAATGCTTTCTAAAACCTCTATGGTGGCCCCTTTATAGACCCCGGTAAATTGAGCTATGTCAATTGTCCTAAGGACACTTTGTATGCCCCCATGCTGCCTTGCAACTAAAGCAGGTGCGTAACTGATGTATCCTGTTACTCCAATTAATGGTACCCAAGGCTTTTTTCCACAACTCATCAAGCTTGCCATATTCCTCATCCAAGGAGCTTTCCAATTAAAAACACTTAATGGAAGTCTTTGTAATTTTACCCTCCAATCATCTTCCGAAAAACTTTCCCACTCTTCTGATATGAACAACTCGAGTGGCTTTTGGTCAAACCACCAGAAATTTTTTAATATTGGCATCTCCGTTTCTATATGGCTTACCAACTAGATGAATAGTAAAGAGACACAACACCTCATGGAACCTTTACCTGTTTTCTTACAATGACTAAGAGATAGGAAGGTTTCAGCCAAAATCACGGCACACGGGTTAATCTTTGTCTTTTCATATTCCACAAACAAATTAGCAGTTTCCAAACTAATAATTCCCGTAGTAGAGGGACATAGAACTAAACCAAATATTCCCAAAGCCAATATTCTATGTTCCTCTAATTTAGCACCCGGGTTAGCCTTTTTAGCAATCAACAACTCCTCTAGTCGTTTCCATCTAAGACCCCCTAGAGTTATCTTTCTCTCTATACGGTATTAGCTGAGGGATTCCTAGCAGTTTGGCCAGCTCATCCATGGTGTCGTCAATTCTCTGGCGGAAGTACACTTTGTAGGCATCTTCGGGGAATTCAGTCAACACACTATACTCTTCAATGGTAGGTGTCATGTCGACATTTTGGAATGTGAAACGACGGTAATTGGGATCCCAAAAATGGATCATGGCTTTTATAGTTGATGGCAACACCGACACTTTCAAAAGGTGCAAAATCCTCCCATACTTCATAGCAAACTCTGCTTCATCTACCTGATACTTGGTGAGTGAAAACAACCGGCTGGTGTCATTTATTATGCACCTGACATCTTTGAGTAGCGGTGTCCCATTGGCATTTGGTCTAGGGCAGTCTCCCTCGGTCATTTGCAAGGATTCAGATTCAAGTCCATACTCAACAGTTGTAACCTCACGAATAACGGCCATTATGTCACCCGAAAGCCTTGTAATGAAGATGCTTACATGTTAAGCTTATCTCAGTGAAATTATGAAGGGACCAATCTTAAAGAATAGGTTCTAGTCATTAAATGCATCGGGGTAGTTTTGCTATCTAGTCTCAAAGGTCTTTTGCATGCTCAGTGATCGTCCTTGAAAGGTTGATATGAGGTTTGCAAGCAGTGTGAAGATAAAGGCCCTGAGTAATATCAGTTTGGCATATCGACCACTATCGAGCAAACAATCATGCGAGAGTTGGATAGTTTCGCGAGCCTTACCCAGGCTAAAGCCATTGGGGTGCCGTTACTCCTCCACTTATCTTAAAGTTGATACCACACATAAAAACAAAATGAGCTTGAGTGATGTGTGAATGCCTCATTTTCGTATCCAATATATATGCATGATAAACATGAATAATTGTGCATGCTAAAATAGTAAAATAATAAATAATAAATAATAAATAATAAATAATAAATAATAAATAAAACTTGATAAATACAAACAACACAACAACAAAAACACCGTAAAACATTTTTAGCAATAAAAAGACAAAAAAAACAAAGCTTAGTCCTAGTCCCCATTGGAGTCGTCATTCTGTCGCACCCGGACATCGCGGCGACCTTAAAATAATCTTGATTATTTAAAAAGAACAGATATCTGCCATCTTGTTCTTTTAGGGGAAAATATCTTATTTACGGAGTCGCCACCTAGTATTATGGTCACTAGGAACCCTAACTGGTCAACAGAGATTCTACGGTACGGGACTCGTTACGTAAAAGGGAATATATTATCACCCCTTAAACGTTCTGCCTGAGGCAGACTGCATTGTTGGTTTTGTCTTAAATTGCTAAACATTTATTAGTTTATGCTCTGATGGTTTACTTGCGATATTCCTGACTTTGGCGCCAGTGAATATTCGACTACGAATAATTCCAACTCTGGCGTTGGTAAATATTACGTAGCTATAAAATAAATTTAGATCAATATTTTTTTATTCCTAACTCTAACGCTAGTGAATAAAAAAAATAAAATAAAATAAATTCATTTTATTACGCACTCGCATATTTTTTATTTTTTTATGTAGTTAAATAAAAAAACAATTAAATAAGTATTTTTTATTCCTGACTCTGGCGTCAGTGAATAAACCAATAAAATAAATTTTATCTTTCATGCATGCACATATTTTTTATTTTTTCTTGCTAAATAAAATAAAAATAAAATATAATGAATAAAAATAATATAAATTTAAACTAATATTTTATTCCCGACTCTGGCGTCGGTGAATAAACCAATAAATTTATATTATTTTTATTCATGCATACACATATTTTTTTCTATTTTTTTCTATTTTTTTCTATATTGTTTTTTATTTTTTTTATTTTTTATTTTTTTGGAGCAAGTGACCCGGCTAGGCCACAGCACGCATGAACTAGTTTCATGCGTGCATGTCACTGTGCGAAGGTAATTAATCACCTTCGCACAGTGCTAAATGCACTAAAGTTTTGAAACAAAAACGAAGAGGAAGAGAAAGCTTACCTTGTTGCAGGTTGCTTTGCCGGAGTGTTAGCGTGTTGGGCGAAGATCAATGGTGGCGTCCGTTGATACGAAACTGGAAATCCTCCTTCTACCTCTGCTTTCCTGCCCTCTATTTCTTCTTTTCTCGTCTGTGAAATTCTCCCCGTGCTCTGTTTTTCAAACTCTCTCTACTCTCTCTCGGTCTGTTTTTGCCTTCGTTGTTTTAGACCAGTACTGGTGAGGGGAAGCTTGTTTCTGGTATGGGGTTCTAAAAAACACTTAAAAGTTCGTCTGGTATCTTTGTGTCTCTTCTCTTTTCAGTTTTTTTTCGTCTCTCTCTCTAACCCACCCTTGTTTTTTCGATGCTCATTTGTTTATATAGAGTCCGGCGGGTCGGTAACGGGCGACATGCTGAGGGTCAACAACCATTAAGGCGCCCATAACTGCAGCCAACGGACGACGATTACTGCTGCGACGTTTCTCAGCTTTTACTGCTGAAAACGGTTTCTGGTTTAAAGAAGAAGAAGATGAACAGCGTCTTCAAAACGACGTCGTTTGGAGATAAAAGGTGGCCATTTTACGTTTTGACCCGTGCAGTTTTGAAAGTCTTGTAATTAAGCCCCTGGTCTAAACTGTAATTGGCCTCCCTGAATTTTACATTTTACATTTTCAATGTAGTCCTTGGATTTTAATTTTTCATTTTTGACCCCAAACTTTAATATTTCTTCAATTAAGTCTCTGAATAAGTTAGTTCCAAGCTCAATTAAGTTTCAAAACTTATCAATTCTCCAATTAAACTCTTGATTGGATTAATTAAATCAATTTTAAGCTTAATCAAGTCTCAAAACTTATCAATTCTCCAATTAAACTCTTGACTTGATTAATTAAACTAGTCAAAAATTTAATTAAATCTTTAACCTTCCAATCATGTTGCCATTAACCCAAATTTTAATTCATTCTTCATTTATTTCATTTTTGCTTGTTTTTCATCATTATTATTTTTCATCATTTTTTTTCATCATTTTCAGTAAATAAAATAATAATAATTAAAATAAAAGGGTCAAAAATTGGGTTATGACAGGAACAATAAAAAATATTTTATATAAAGTATTATATATTTCATGATGTAATAGCAATAGTTAAATCTACATTATTTATATTAAAAATCATCAATATTAATATATATTTTTTAAAATTATTTTATAACCTCAATTTCAAAAGCATTCTTAACCAAACACATTAAACTACTTTTTGTTCAACCTCAATTTCAACCACAGTTTTAACCAAACATACATAAATACCAAATCAATCTCAACCAAAAGTACTTTTTATAAAACAACTTTTTTCAAATCATAACCACAAAAGTTACCACAATACCAAACAGACGAAAAAGGCTATACACGATACTAATCTAGATCAAAGTAATTGGATTGAGAGATTTTAGGGGTGTTTGAGATTTTGTTTTAACCTGCTTTTTATGGAGATTTGAAATTTGTTTTGCTTTAAATTAATTTTTTTTATGTTTTTGGATCGTTTTGATGTCAAATATTTTTTAAAAAATATAAATAAATATTATTTTAATATATTTAAAGTAAAAAATATTTTAAAAAGTAATCATTGATACACTCACAAACACTTATGATGACTAACTTATTAAATAAAAATTAATAACAACACTAAATAATTTTATATAAACAAATTTTTTTTCATAAACTTTTTTTATCCTGGTGCGGGCAATAAGGTCGTGCTATCTATATACTATAGACCATAGTAATCAGACCCGGCCCAGTCCAACGAGTCAACCTGGGACCCGGGGCCTTGGCCGGGTCCGTTTCATTCAAAACTCGGGTCAATAATTGGCCCGGAGAAAACAGTTCGACCCGCCGAGTCAACCTGGAATCTGGGTGACTCGGACAAAACCTGGTAGAGCCCTTTTTTTATTAAAAAAAAAGTGTTTTTTCTACTAGTCAGAGACAATTTTTTTTCATATTTTTCAGTTGGTTATTAATCAATTTCAAAGCTCACTATATAAATACTAGAAGAATATTTTATTTTCTCAATTTAAATTTGAAATCTTTTAGTATATACTCTATGTTCACAAGAAAAAAGTTATGTTTTTCATTGTGGGATAAAAAACTTTTTTGATTTAAATACTTCAACTTAAAAGAATAATATAATATCTTTTCAGTATGAGATAAAAAAACCTTTTAAAATATTTTTTTAAACTTTATTATTTATAACATATATAACTTATATCCACACACACCAGGTTTTGAAAGTTAGCTATTATGAAAGGGGTTTTGAAAGTTAGGTTTGAATTGGGTTTTGAAATTAGTTATGAATTTGTGATTATTTCAAATGATTTTCTAGTTTTTTCTTTTTCATTTGTGTTAATTAATAATTCTTTAACTTGTCTCTAACTTTATCATTATTAGCTAACGAGTTAATTTTATTATCCATCTCTTCTATCAATAGTTTCTGAATCTTATTGCCATTGCTAAGGCTTTGACGATCCTAGTCTCCAAAGGGGATGTTAATGGTTCAGTGTGTGTGGAATCAGACTCCATTAATGCTTTAGCTTGGGTTGTGGGGGCGGTAGAAGTTCCGTGGAAGATTAGAATTATGGCTTTCTAAGTTCTTTGGAGAGGTGGTCTTAAAGCGTACCCCTAAAACTGGAGATTCTATTGCAGATGGTTTGGCAAAACGCGGCAGTAGGAGAGCATCTGACTTGGTTGTATGGTTGTAATTAAGATGGTAGAGGGTGGCTCCACATGTGCAGTTGGTTGTACTTACCATTCTGATAAGATAGCAGCAGAAGACAATTTGTTCAGTTTAGGATTTTCCTAGCCCTCCCTTACCTGAAGGTAGAATGGATGAGACCTGGACGTCATACATCAACACAACTGTGATTTAACCTTCGCGGACCACTTGACTTACCAAGCTCTGGCTCGAAAGCAATTCCTTGTAAAAAATACTCATATCACACATGGAGTAATGGAAAATGGCCAGAATCTAGACTGATAATGAAACGCGAGATACTATCCAACTACAGGACAAGTATGATTATCAAATAAAGACTCCTGTCCTGAGCGGCTGACGCTAAGGTTAGCCTCACAACTTCAACTGAAACTAGATCATATATAGAAGAGAAGCAAATTTACCAACCAACACTCGATAATGGAGCAGCTTCAAATTCCCACCTCCTTGGTCCTTCTCTCATCACTCCTCTTTATCTTCATGGTATTAAGGATACTCAAAAAGTCGAAAACCAAAGACTTCACTCCAAATTTACCCCCAGGTCCACGGAAGCTTCCTGTGATAGGAAACTTGCACCAGTTATTTTGTTCTCTACCCCATCACCGCCTGCGAGACTTGGCCGAGAAACATGGACCTATTATGCACCTTCAACTCGGCCAAGTTCAGACCATTGTTATTTCTTCTCCAGAAACTGCTGAACAAGTGATGAAAGTCCATGATATCAACTTCGCTCATAGGCCCCATCTCCTTGCAGCACAAATCATCTTTTATAACTGCACAGACATAGCGACTGCAGCGTATGGAGACTATTGGAGGCAGTTGCGGAAAATTTCCATCCTGGAGCTATTAAGTCCTAAACGTGTGCAATCATTTAGATCTATCAGGGAGGAAGAGGTATCCAGTCTTATTGGAAGTATTTCTTCTAGTGCAGGATCAATAGTCAACCTTAGCAGGATGCTGTTTTCTGTAGCATATAACATCACTACGAGAGCAGCCTTCAGTAAATTGCGGAAAGAGGAAGAGATATTCGTTCCGCTTGTTCAGGGAATAATACAGGTGGCAGCAGGTTTCAATATAGGTGAT
>Ga0307517_10008574_pt1 | contig 14641 bp, 17 predicted proteins | sample 23_EM_MG_FD_194515 | JGI IMG/M metagenome (GOLD analysis project Ga0307517, IMG submission 194515) | Populus trichocarpa ectomycorrhiza microbial communities from riparian zone in the Pacific Northwest, United States - 23_EM | ecosystem: Host-associated > Plants > Roots > Unclassified | place... | reverse complement strand
TTTCATGGGCAAGAGCGCTGGCATTGAGTGATACAAAACGGAGGGAGGCAGACAGCGCAAAGGCCGTAGAAGAGATGATAGGAAAGACCATAATGATACAAAAGAATAGAAGAAAATAGTGGTGGGAAGCCGAACATGAGACAGAATAGGGAACAGAAGGAAATGAGGGAAAGGAAAGAGAAGTAATAATGGTTTTATCTTTAAAACGAGGTAACCCATTGCTCGTGGAGGAGGGTAGACAAAACCGAAGAAAGGGAGGGGGTAAGAGGAGGCATGCGCACCTGAGGGTTCTCGTCAATCTGCATGGAGAGCTTGACTTCATGTGCATCATTTTGGTCTTCATCAAGGCGTGGCCTTTTATTTGAGCCCGGGGCTACTGGCGCAGAGGTAGTAGGCGCCACAGGTGAGGACATCTGTTCATGGTGGTCAGCGCTAGAATAGAGGTGATATAACTGGCGGTCATTGGGGAGTACGCGGAGAGTGTGAGCTGTTTGGCTTGGAGCTGGACGTTGAGGCCCTTTCTGTGCGCTTCGGCTTCGTCGATATTTTGTTGGATGCGAGCCATACGATCATCAAGCTAGCAGTGGCGGGGGTCAATGGGCAGTAACATGAATTTCAGACTCTCTTGGTCATCGAAGCTGGTTTGCAGGGACGAGTTTGGGATTGAGTACAATTGAGAAGGTTGGTGAGATAGTAAACGTCTCCTTAAAGGCATCAATTAAGTTAGTACGATTCAGTATCCCTTTGTTGTTGGATGACCTGTTGGAGAGTGGTATTGACAAAGTTAGCATTGGCGGTTAAGTAGGGCGTCAAGTTGGGGTTGGAACGCCGGGTTGGGAGTGAAGAAAGGAGTTAGAGGGCGTTGTAGTTAAAGGTTATGGCAGGGACTCCTTTGGGTGTTGAAGACGTATAGGTACTGTGGGGGTGGGACATGGATGCCGGAGTCGGAGAAGAGAGAGTGAAAGGCTCAGACACGAAACGGGAGGCGATGAGGGGAGTACGAAGGACAGCGCAATAAACGGTGCCGTCGAGCACAACACGACTGTTGCAGACAACGGGGTCACCGGATCCATCACTAAATGTTTGCCAGAGGTAGCAGTTGATCATAAACTTTGCCTAGGGAGATCGCCAATGGTATTGACAGCAACTTCCAGTCTAAACTTGGGCTGGATGTAGCGTGAGTGACAAGGTGGTTGAAACGCTGATCTATTTCGAGCGCTTGAACTGTGTGCTGTGCGAAGACGTGCATGAGGGAATAAAAGATTTGAAACTGTCCTTAGGTAGCCGTGATCATGATGACTGGGCCCCAAGACGGCGAGCGAGGAGGGCTCGGTCGAGTTTGGCCTTGAAAGTGCCAGGATTGAGACCTTCCTCGGCTTGAAAGAAGACCTGCCTCGTTCTGTCCGTCCTGTTTGCAGAGACCTGAATTCCACAGAGCGCATAGGCCCTCGCGTCCATCTGTTGTCGCCCGTACTCTCTCCAGGATATCAGGACGAGGAACTTCCTTTAGGAGGCCGGAAAGGGAAGCCCATACATAGCTAAGGGGGTCCGTGCTGCTGGATGAGGCAATGTCCATCGAAACTCGAAAAAAAAAATTGATTACCACCGTACGGCCGTAAGGTTACTGCAGACCATTTATGAGCACCCATGCATGAAAACTAATTGAACAAATTTGGGTTATCAGGACCGGTACATATAATTCAAATATTTAAATGGATTCATGATTCGTTACAGACTGTTTCGTTAACATAATGTACATCGGGTATAATCCCTCGAAAATCTCTAATACGTGCATGTGGCAATAGTGATGATGGTAATGATACATTTAGGATCAAATCCTTATCCTTGTTCCCATTCTTTGGAAACCCAGGGAAAATCCACTAAGGAAATTTGTCAGAGCAGGAACATCGACGGCGGATATGAACAACTTGCCTAGAAATGCTCTAAAAAAGCACCCGGGAAGGCCATGATCACGTCCAAAGCGTTCTTATTACCCTTGACGTTCTCCTTGACTCCTGTAGTCGAGACACCATTCAGCCAGTCCAGGATTAACCGTTTCTTGGATCCCATCTCCCCAACGTGCGTCGATGTTTGCTGGTCGAATTCATGGAGCGTCTCGTCGTCGAGCCATGCGCCATCGTCAGCCGGTCTCTGCTGCTTCGAATTCTTTGGTGCGGGTGTAGGTGAACCTTGCTGTTCGGGAAGTTTGCGCTTCCGAGGCTCCCGCCGATGACTAGTGGTATGTTCACTATTGTCATCGCCGAAGTCAGAGCCGTCATCACGGGAATTATTGATGAAGGCTTGTCCAGCTGGTTGACTTCTGTTGACTACCTGGCTCCATCTCTTCCAGATATTTAGAATCTTTATCATGTCATCAGCCCTGCCATCCGCAGGCCATTCGGTCGAGCTAAGTTTGGAGCCGGTGTTGCATATGACGAAGCGGGGATGGACATGTGAAATGATGACCGGGAAACCATGATAGGGGTGGGGGTAGAAGGTAAAATCCAGTGGTGGCGTATCTTCGTCGGTTGGAGGTGAGTTTTGACGATGAATCGGTACAAGGCGCATATCTGGGTGTGCAAGGAGCGTGTACTTGTAGGATGGTTGCTGTTGCAGAAACTCGATCAAGCAATGTATAAGAGATAAAGCAGAACAGCGCACATCAATACTAGGGAACTTTTTGTTTTTTGCATCGTAATATGTGTTGATGATCGAGGTCTCGGGGAAGAGCAGCCAACGGTTCGAATCAAATAACTTGTGAAATTTTGAACTGACTAAAGCAGACGTGAGGGTCAGGAAAACACACAGGCCCAGGAAAACGTACGGCGAATAACGTTGGCGCGAGTATCGACATTCAACGTGAACCGGGGCATATTCCAGGCAAATTCAAGACTATCGAGCTGGAAGAGAAGATTAGTGACGGGCCGAGTGACGGTAGACCCCGAGGGGAGCTCACGAGTGGGTGTTTCGTCGACCTTGGCAAACAATGGGCGTACTCCACGGCATTAGACTCGTCCGTGTTTTCGACAAGGCAGCGTTTCCCAGAGAGGTTTTCAGTAGCACGGTCGACCCGCCGTTTGGCTGCCGCTGACATTGAGTTTTCGATAACCCGTTGGGATGGTGTCGTTTCCGCATAGCTGGGTGCGTAGGATTTCGGGCGCCACTCGTCGTCCGACATGGTTGGGGATGAATGCTCGTCACTGCTGCTAGATCATGGCGGTGAACGTTTAAGTAGTAAATTTCAACTGTTGGTGAGGTAAGCATAATGGTTTGGCCCATTCCTTGAACTTGGCCCAATATTGGTGGGCCAACCGCATGGTCACAATCATCAAGTAAACTCTGGGAAACCCTCCATACTAACCATTTTCTTGAAGTCTCCTGACCGTGTTGGGCCAGGATGGCCTGGATGGGCCGGAATTAGGCAGAGTCAGGGTCTTCCATATTAGGCATGTTTATTCTGATTTGGAAATTGCTCGATAAAAGCATTGACGATTGTATGCTGGCCCAACGCTAGCCCCTGGACCACCTCCAGGTCATCGTCAAGTTCGTCTCAAATGTCAATGTCTCGAAAATGGTACGGAAGTTCAAGTTTTCCGCGGCATTTTCACTAGCAGACCTATATTACCACAAAAGGGAATACTTTCTTAACATGGTATAAGTGGGAAGGGTATTCTTGGGGTATATATTCGAAACTTACTGGACAGCGGCAGCTCTGTCATGATCGCCCTCCCAGGATTTCTATATACGTTGTCAAAGGCAAAGATAAAGGTCACAGAATAAAGCGAGGACAGCCTACAAAAACGCAGAGGGAATGAATACATTTAACGGCAAAGTACACGAAGGCAGGAAACAAAATAATACCGAGCCAACATAGACCAGAAAAATGACGGCAATTACAAAGACACAATACAAAGGTGGAGATTCTGTGAACAATATATGTTTCTGGTTCGCCTCACGTTTTTCATCGTTGTCGTCGATTGGCAGTGAGCCGCTTGTTATGATAGTTGTTCTGTTGTTCAAATTTGTCAACGTTGCTCAAGGTTCATGGCTGGAGGCGGATTGATCAACTCGTCCTTGAAAACCCCTCATTCTTCGTTGTCATAATAATTTACCTCGACACCAGCTCAAGAGGTGGAGGGAGGAAGATACGATAGATATCGTGTGAAGCAGTGAACAAGATAATTGAATAGGTTCGCTCACGGGATGTCGGCGTCATATCCACGCGGCCATCACGCCAGATTGTTAGAGGCCGTGTTGATGTTGAAGAAGGCCCGTGCATCCGGTCGACTTCTGTCGACTACCCGGCTCCATGTCTTCCATATGTTAACAATCTTCATCATATCATCAGCCCTGACATCGACAGGCCATACGGTGGGGCTCATCAGTTTAGCGCCGGCGTTGCATATGACGAAGCGAGGATGGACATGTGAGACGATGGTTGGGAAGTCATGGTAGGGATGGGTGTAGAGGGTGAAATCAAGTGGTGGCGAATCTTCGTCAGTCGGAAGGGAGTTTTGACGATGAATTGGTACAAGACGCATATCTGGGTGTGCAAGGAGTGTATATCTATAAACCGGGTGCTATTTTTTTAAAAACGGGAGTGAGTGTCGTATAGGAGACAAAAACTAACATTTACGCACATCAATAATGGGAAATTTCTGTTCTTTTTTTATTGCATCGTGATATATGTCGATAATTGAGGTTTCGGGGAGGAGCAGCCAACGGCCCGAATCAAATAATGTGCGGAATTTTGAACTGACTACGTGGATGTAAGCAAACCCCCAGGAATATACACAGAGGAAACGGCGTACGGCGAATAACATTGTAACGAGTGTCGACATTCAGCGTAAATCGAGGCATATTCCATACAAACTCGAGACTGTCAAGCTGGATCCAAAAGATAATTGACATACATCAGATTCCAACAGAGAAACCTTACGAGTCGTTCGTTCGTCAACCTTGACAAACAATGAACATATTCTACATCATTGGAGTCGTCTGTGTTTTCGATAAGACAGTGTTTCCCAGAGAGCCCAGGATTCGAACAAGTGGCACGATCGACCCGCCGCTTGGCCGCTGGTGTCATTGGTTGTCCAATCACGCGCTGGGATGATATCGTTTCCGCATGGCTGACTTCGTAGGTAGATGAGTGAGAGTCTTGGTCCGACATGAGGATATCGATAAATGACGTGGTTAATCACCATGATGAACATGCTCATTGTGACCCGTGATCAAAGTAGAGTCGGATAGGTGATTACATAATTGATTCCATTCATCTTCATGTCGGACGAAGGCTCTTACCTTTCTACATACGAATCCGAGTCCAGCCATGCGAAAACGACATCATCCCAGCGCTTTATTCGTGAAACAACAATGTCGAAGGCGGCAGAGCGGCGGGTCGACCGTGCTACTTGTTCCAATTCGGAGCTCATTGGGAAACGCTGTCTTATCGAAAATACGGACGAATCCAATATCGTAGAATATGTTCACTGTTTGCCGAGGTCAACGAAAGGCGCACTTGTGAGCCTTCCTTTATTCAGTCTGACGATGGGCAATGATTTTTTGGATTCAGCTCGACAGCCTTGAGTTCGCCTGGAATATGCCCCGGTTTATGTTGAATCTTGATTCGCGTTACAACGTCATCCGCCGTAAGCTTTCCCCCAACATATGCCAATCGGTATGCTGACATCCTCTTAGTCAGTTCCAATTTCCAAAAGTTATATGATTCGGGACGTTGGCTCCTCCTTCCCGAAACTTCCATCATAGAGGAATACCACAAAACAAGAGATGGACGTGAATTCCCTAACATTGCTGTATGCACAATCTGGTGCTTAATCTCCCATAAATCGGCTAATTTTGTAATAACAGCAGCCAACTTACAGATACACACTGATTGCTCACCCAGATATGCGTCTTGTACCGATTCATCGGCAAAATTCAATTCCAACTGACGAAGATGCGCCACCAATTGATTTTACCCTCTACACCTATCCATATCACAGCTTCCCTACCATCGTCTCACATGCTCATCCTCGCTTCATCATATGCAACGCCGGCGCCAAACTCGCAGGCAACCTGGATGTTTGGTCTAAACAAGGTGTCAGGCTTGAAGACATGATAATGATTAACGATATTTGGAATGCATGGAGCAAGGTGGTCGGCCAAGATCAACCAGATGGACGAGCCTTCCTCCAAACGAAACCCAGCAATGGGAACATCAGCGACAGCGATAGTCAACACACCGCTCGACATCGCGTGCTTCGCAGACGCCTGAAGCGAAAGAGCCCTGAAAAGCAAGGTTCTCCTCCACGCAGGAACTCTAAACGCCGAAAAGGTATTAATAGCACATGGCTAGACGATGAGACGCTCCGTGAGTTCAATCAACGAAGATTCTCACGCGCCGAGGGGATGAATCGCAAGAGACAATCAGTACTGGCGTGGCTAGGTGGTATTTCAAACACTGAAGTTGGGGCCGAAGAAAATACCCTGGGGCATGATGATACTTCGGATGTGACCATGGCCAACGGTACTTTAGCAGAGAATTCCTAGGCAATTGTCGATACAGCTAGTCCATAGTCAAACTTCCCAAGTGATTATACCCATAGTACATATACATGACTGTCCAGGTGCTTGGCTCGTCGGTTCTGCAACCGGGGGCAAATCCCCGTGGAGTAGGGTAGGGCATTCAAGACGACAGTGTGCATGCCTAGACTTTGCCGCGGAACCACCTAAGCACCTGCGTCGTCGCGGAAGAAAAAAACAGAGTTAGAGATCACTTCGATAGCAGGGCGCAAAATGCTGTTTTCGCCATTATCAAGAAAGATATCTAGTGATCAGACGCCGAAGACGCAAAAATTGGCGTGTGACTGACCCCACGTTTTCGAGATTCAAGCTCAAGAACCCCGGCGGGTGGATATCATAATTTTGAGCTGGGCCCATGGGGTAGCGCTTCTTTGAACGTGGCGACACATGGAAACACCAGATAAGCGAATCCGAAGGTGAGCTTTTGACTGGCGACAGGTGATTATTGTTTAAACATTTAGCAGCGAATGCCACATGGAATCATAGGGAACAGTAGAAGAATAGAGAAGAATCGGCTCCTTCGCGGGAGTTAAAGAGGACCAATGCACGTTATCGGTGTTCATCTCTTAGATGTTCTGACAAAAGGAGAAGCCGATATGATCCAAATATTGAGTCGTTGTTCGAAGACGATTCTGTTGTCCGAAGCGGGACCCGCATGATAATATGTTACTGATCATGAACCTCCTTCGAGGTGGGCATGATTGGTGGTATGGTGGTCATGGCCGCGATGGCACGCGCGAAACCAGGAATGACTCCGAACGCGTGAAGAAAAGTTCAAGCTTCTTTTGGTCAACCTCTGGTCGTCAGTCTGAAGGTTTACATAGCGTCTCTCAGCCTGTAGAGATCGCAACCGGAAATTTTCCTGCAGAGAATGGGAATCGTAAGGAAGGTTGTTGAAGGCGGACCGACAGCCTTTATTTAAATAAGTTTGGCCACCTTCTCAAACGGGCAGGAGCCTGATCATCAACTTCATATCGTAGGTTGACATCGGGAGACAAGTGAAAACGCCAACTTTCTCTATGGCCTCAGTGAGCGATGTTCTCTTTCTTACAATGGAGATTGAAACAAATTGCTCAGTGCACCCGAAGCTGGTTGAAGGTATGTTGTGACTTGTCTTTATTTTCGAATTCTTCAATTTTACGATAACCGACAAAACCTTTCACTTTTTTCCCTTAGAACCGCCTCCTCGATAGAACTTATTGAAAGCAGCCAAGAATTATTAAGAAGCACTCTGCCAGCTCTTCTGATCTATCACCTGCCGCTTTCCTCTACATCTTTCACGATGGGTCGACATCCAACAACGACCGGTACCTCCGAACAGATCTCAACTTTGCCACGCGTCTGGTCAAATCGCCTCCTTGGACTATTCCTGTCGGTTTCATTTTTGCTTGCCCCGATTCTGTTTTTTCAATGGCCTTGGAAGTTCTCATTTGGGCTCTCCCACCATCGATTGCGAATCATCGCCGACCCATTTTTCGCCTATAAAGACTGGTTATGGACGAGCATCTACCCCATCCTCCAAAGGATTCAAAAAGCTACATTGCCTTCTATTCGTTCTATCCTCCTCACTGCATTTGCTTTTTGTGCTGCGGTTTTCTCTCAGAACGCCCCAGTCGACCAATTCATTGCGACTCAGTACCCCATCTCCAAAGCCGGAGTCCTTGCAAATATTGGACCCTCAGGATCCAAGTCCTCTGAAGCAAAGGTATGCTTTGTTTTCATGCCAACCTTATTTGCTTTTAAACTTAAATTGCAGGCTGGCGTGGTCATTGCGAGCCCTAGCACCTTAGACCCGGATTATCTCTACACTTGGACCCGTGACTCAGCTTTGGTTTACAAAACCATCATCGACTTGTAAGTGATGTCCGAATATATTTATGCACGATTTCCGACACTTTTCATAAGGTATACACGCGGCGAGGACACCTCTTTACGAGCTACGATTGATAATTATGTTTCTTCGCAAGCTATTCAACAACAGGTATCCAACCCTAGCGGTTCTGTCTCCTCGGGTGGCCTCGGAGAACCCAAGTTCAACATCGATCTTTCAGCTTTTACTGGAGGGTGGGGAAGGTGACTCATTCTTTGGAATTAAATCAATCATCTGCTTATCGCTATCCCGCCCGAATAGGCCTCAACGAGGTATTTTCCTATTATCCAGTTTTAAGAAGCATCTCCTTACAGTTTATTGTAGATGGTCCAGCTTTGCGTGCTACTTCATTGATAGCTTATGGAAACTGGCTGGTGGCGAACCCTAACTCTAGTTATGCAACGTCTATTTTGTGGCCAATCATCAAACTCGACCTTGATTATGTGGCATCGTCCTGGAATCTTACTGGGTAATTATATTATTATTAATTCTCGGATAGACAATAATCTTTGCTCTGGCACTACGTAGCTTCGATCTCTGGGAGGAGGTGTCTTCCAGTTCTTACTTCACATCCGCTGTTCAGCACCGTGCTTTGCGTGAAGGTGCCGCGTTTGCGACGAAGATTGAACAAACCTCAGTAGTCTCTGGATACAACACTCAAGCTGCCAACGTACTATGCTTTATGCAGGTAACTTTCCTTTTGGATATTAATTTTTTTCACTTCTTCACCATAAAACTCCTTGTATAGTCCTACTGGAACCCAACCGCAGGCTATATGACCTCAAATACTGGCGGTGGTCGTTCAGGAAAAGACGCTAATACAGCATTGGCCTCGGTCCATACTTTCGATCCCGCTGCGGGATGCGACCCAGTCACGTTCCAACCATGCTCCGACAAGGCCTTGTCAAGTTTGAAAGTTTATGTTGATTCCTTCCGGTCTATATACGCCATCAACGACGGGATTCCTTCAAGTGGGGCCGTTGCCACTGGTCGTTATTCTGAAGATATATACTATGGGGGAAATGTGAGCAAAGTTCACCACGTTTTTTGAATTCCACCTTTCTTACTACCATACATCCATAGCCTTGGTATCTGACTACCACAGTAGTAGCTGAGCAACTTTACGATGCACTCTACGTTTGGAAACAACAAGGCTCCTTAAACGTAACCAGCACCTCGCTCGCTTTCTTCCAGCAACTTGTGCCATCCGTTGCCATTGGGTCCTATGCCTCTACAAGCGCTACTTTTACAGCTCTGACCACCGCTGTCAAGAACTACGCTGACGGATTCTTGGCTGTTGTGGCGAAATACACCCCGTCAAATGGCGCGCTCGCTGAGCAATATACTAGAGCGGCCGGGGTTCCTATCAGCGCGAAGGACTTGACCTGGAGTTATGCGGCTGCATTGACGGCAATTTCAGCTCGAAAGGGAGTTGTTCCCGATAGCTGGGGTGCCAAGGGACTTACCGTTCCTAGCACCTGCAGCACCGGTGGCTCAGGCGATGGCAACACTGTCCAGGTCACCTTCAAAGTTGACGCTACAACAGTTTTTGGAGGTATGATGATCCCATTTGCAGGAGAATCGACTGTTGACACTTTCGCAGAGAATATCTTTTTGACGGGATCCATTCCTGCTCTTCAAAATTGGTCCCCTGATACTGCACTTGCTCTTTCCGCTGCTGGCTACCCGACTTGGAGCAGTGAGTACTTAACGCATTTTTAGTACACATCTGACCAAAATTTTGTGCAGTCACTGTTTCCCTCCCTGTAAGCACGACCTTCCAGTACAAGTATATCAGAAAATACAACGGCGCCACTACCTGGGAGTCGGACCCGAACCGCCAGCAGACCACACCAGCATCCAGAACCTACACCTTCAACGACTCATGGCGTTGAGACCAATGATGGGTTGTAATTTGTCAAAAAAAAAAATGGAATTTTGCAACAACCTTTTCATACTCCCGATTGATTTCTGTATCCTTTAGTATTCTACTTGTCGTGATTTGCAAAGAAACCATAAAACGAAATTCAATTCCATGTTGTATAAATTTATTTATTTTGTCAAAATATATTCAAATTGAAATTTTGAAATTTGACCATCTTTCAGACAAACAGCACTAATCATCATCGGTTGGCTCTTGTCGCGTACCACAACTTTGCTGCGCCTTGTAGGTCACCACCAGGATACGATTTTGGATATCCGGCTTTCACGGATGCTTTGGAAATCCACGACGTCATGATCATTGTCAAGAAGCTTGTGGATACTTGCAGGGTGTTACTGCGCCCACCTTGTTGGCCTTTCTTAACCCTCTCAACCAGAAATGAAGGAAGAAAACAACAATTATTTCATTATTCTCATTTCGTTGGCGCTGTTGGCCTACTATGCGTCTCTCTGGTACTTCTCAGCATCGAGGCTGAGAAAAGGACTGCAGAATCCCCCGGGTCCAAAGCAGAGGTTCATCACTGGAAACCTGCACCAGGTGAAGCCGGTAGAACCTTGGCTGACGTTTACCTCGTGGTCGAAGACTTATGGTACGCCTCTAGACTCACGGCCTTTCATACAGCCAACAATTGATTGAACTAACAACTCACTTTAAGGACCCATTGTTTATTTTAGGATGTTTCACAAGAAGACCATAGTTTTGAGCTCAGGAAAGGTCGCTTTGGACATATTGGAGGCTCGATCTGGGATATACTCGGATAGACCGAAAAATTGGATGGGAGGGGAGATTGCTGGACGAAAGCAGGTTATTTTTCTGACCCCGTTTGTGGACCCTCGTTTCAAGATCTCCCGACGACTCCTACAAACTGGATTGAATACAAGAGCATGTAAGAGTTATCGACCCATCCAGACGCAGGAGACCCAGATATTCCTTCAAAATCTGGCCAATGCCCCAGAGGATTTTGCGACACATATCCGAAGGTGAGTATGCCTCCGTGCTTGTATCACCATATGCTGACAAGATTTCTTGTGAAGGAACGCAGTGGCTGTTATATTGAAGGTTGCTTACGGATACCAAATAAGTTCGAATGACGACCCTCTCGTCCATCTTCTGGATAAATCGTTTCATTTGATGGCGTCGATCACCACTCCCGGAAAATATTGGGTAGAGTTCGCTCCAATTCGTATGTATTTTTCCATATGTTCACAAAAGGTCACTTACCATTTGCTCGACAGTACGATTCATCCCAGATTGGTTCCCTGGTGCAGGATTCAAGCGACGAGCAAAAGAAGTAGGCCGAGAAACAAGCGATATCGAATGTGTGCCCTTCGATTGGGCAAAAACACAAATAGTAAGGAGGATTCGTTGAAGGCATATGTTCTGAAGACGGTATTCTCCAGGCAGCTGGTGACCATGTCGATTCATTTACTTCAAAGCACCTTCATTCCGAAGATGGACGACCCGTCGACGAGGAGATGGAGCAGAACATCAAATGGTGCAGTGCAGCGCTCTTTATCGGTGGCGGCGAGACTGTTTGGAATTTCTATTTCATCCAATGATTCCACTGACTCGTTTCATAAAGACGGTATCAGCTTTGAAAAGCTTTTTCTTCTTGGTGGCTATGAATCCGTTTGTCCAGAAGAAGGCACAAACTGACATCGATCGTGTTGCACCAAACCGCCTGCCGACTCTGGATGACTACGACTCACTGCCTTATATCAGAGCCATCATCAAAGAAGTTCTGCGGTGGGGCCCTGTTGCGCCATTAGGTTTCTCTCGCATTGTCAACCCTCTCCTCTCCACCTGACATTTGAATTCATCAAAGGACTATCGCACCAGGCAATGCAAGATGACGTATATGACAACTATTATATCGCAAAAGGCACCAGGGTTATTGCGAATATTTGGTTTGTCCTCCCGTAACTTTTTGGCTAACGCATTTTTACATTCCACGAGGGGAATCACACACGATGAAGAAATATATCCAGATCCCTTCACGTTTAATCCGAGTCGGCACCTCGGAGATGATGCCCAACCCGATCCGTACAAGTTTGTTTTTGGGTTCGGGAGGAGGGCGTGCCCAGGTATGTTTTCACTTTGTCCTACAGAAAAAAGAAGTCAATGGTACATTTCAGGGGCCCACTTGGCAGAAATGTCCCTATTTCTGAATGTATCGAATATATTGGCCGTCTTCAACATCTCAAAGCAAGTGGATGAGCATGGAGTTGAAGTCGAGCCGACGCTGGCCTGGGAAACGGGTGCCACAACGTTGGTCCATGATACTTATTGTCGAGAAGTCGTAAATCTCATAAACCTGTACCAGACATTTGAAACCCTTCCAGTGTCGAATTCAACCTCGTTCGAAAGAACACCTCATGTTGGTCGGCACATGAAACCCGATTTTTTTTTTACCCGATTTTCTTTCTGAGGACGAGCACCGGTTGTATGAGTACTGAGTGTGTGTGACAGCTAAACGGCTAGCATCTTCCTCTTGGTTTAACATTTCTTTTTTTACTGGCTGTAGGACAAGCTACCTCGGATAACATAATGAACTTTGAAAAATATATCGATGCAAATTAGATGTTTGCCTGTCGTGGCGTTGTGGAATCAGCAGTGTTTGTCAAGAAGCCGACTCTATGGAAAGCACAAGAAGAGATCAGTACGGCTTGAACCGTCGTGACGCTTTTAGTTTCTCCACTTTGGCCTTGTCCTCTTCCCACTTCCTCTTCAACTCAATAAGTCCTAAAGAAAAGGTCATTAGCAAGGTAAATTGAATTTTGACAGAAAAATACAGACCTGAACGTTGTTTCTCTGCCTTTTGGAAAGCATAAAATCCCTCCTTCTCCTTTTTCTCCTTTTTATTGGTTCTATTTCGCGCTGCTTGTCCAGAACGCTGGAACCGTTTGCTCGCCACAGCCACACCACCTCCAAGCGTTTTTCCATATGCACCTCCTCTCGTAACAAGGGTGAAACCATCTGCGTCGACGATCGCCTCCCCCTTGCGATATTTTGAAATTTGTTTCTTCTTTGCTTGTTCATACTCGTACACTTCAATAGAGGAGTCGGCGAAGGCGCGCACGGCATCGAGCGGGGGGCGTAAAGAATCGTAAAGAGCACGATAATGAGCGAGTCCAGAGGGTTCCTCTGAAGAAGTCGGCCATGTTCTGGGTTTGCTCGTCGAAGCCAGGGCACGCTCCAGAGAAGATGAATCGAGGAAAATAACATAGGCTGAAGAGCCTGTCTTCCGGAGCCTTCTACAAGGTGTCGCAGGTAGGTGTATCAGGGCTGGAGCCATAGATTTATCTTTCTGTGTTTTTCTTCTTTTCTTCGGCTTTTCTTCAGTGCCATTGTCCGCCTCATCCATGCTCTCGTCCTCTTCATCGCTATCGGTGTCTTCGTGTTGGGGTTCCTTGACATCAAAATCGAATATGACCTTTTCTACCGTTCCGCTGTGCTTAAAAAACAGGACCAGTTCTCTGTCCGTCGTATCGGGGGGAAGGTTCACCAAGAAGAGAGTTCGTCCCTCCGGGAGAACATTACGTGAGTCGGACTTGGATGATGCATGGGGTCGTGCGTAGAGATAGTGGGTAGTCGACGAGTTATATAGCACCGGAATGACACTGAAGCCGCTGATATTTGAAGGAATCTCCATGGCCAAGTCTCGCAGGACGCTCACCAAATATTTTCGAGCGGTTGCTTGGATCAGACGTCGCTGGACAATAGGCGGACCGGTAATCCGCAAGGGCAGACAACTCGGAAAGTTATCCTTACCCTTTACTTACTGAGGTACTTAAAGGAGATGTGAGGATATGGATAATTTTCAATGCTTTCGTACCTCAATTTATCCATCCCAAATTGACCTCCCTGGCTTGATAACCCACAATTTTCTCCATCGTCCAAGTTGCGTCCAACACTGATACTTTGGAAACCCACGGTGTCATGATCATTGTCAAGAGGGCAGGTCCTTGCAGATGTTCCTGTGCCTACCTTGTCGGCCTTCTTAACCTTCTCAACCAGAGATGAAGGGAGAAAACACCAATTATGTCATTATTCTCATTCCGTTGGTGTTGTTGGCCTATCTCTGGTACTTTTCGGGATCGAGGCTGAGAAAAGGGCTGCAAAATCCCCCGGGTCCAAAGCAGAGGTTCATCACTGGAAACCTGCACCAGTTGAATCCAGTAGAACCTTGGCTGACGTTTACCTCGTGGTCGAAGACATATGGTACGCCGCCAGACTTAGCCTTTCAT